>WFLX010040443.1_pt1 | contig 20572 bp, 14 predicted proteins | sample 4967041 | NCBI WGS metagenome assembly WFLX01 (sample SAMN12857096, study PRJNA449069) | gut metagenome | isolation source: stool from male and female vole | host: Microtus ochrogaster | place: USA:Florida | collected 2017
TTTCGCCTAAAAACATGTAGGAACCCATGCCGGGCACGATGACGCTGCCGTTGAGTCCACGCACACCTACTCCGCACTTGACGGCCCAATAGCGCTCGCGGAGCGGCGCCGTATCGACGCACACGCGAGTGGCGCAACCTAAGGCGTCTTCGATTGCGGAAGCCACTGTCGCAAGCCGCGCGCGCACCACTTCGTGATAGTCCGACCCCAGCGCATAGGCGGCAATTACCGCCCCGGGCCGAGGCGGCTCGTAGGCAAACGCACAGCAGATAATGGAGCGAGCCCCCTCAAGCAGCAGCGACGGGTCGCCGCGCTCGGAGTAATATCGGTCGAGGTAGTCCATTGAGGCATTCATGCCCGAGGCAACCCACCCGCGATAGGCGGCTATGTCGGCTTCGGCTACACCGGGGCGACAATCAGCCACACCCCAGGCTGCTACTCCGGCCATGTCGAGCAATGGTCCGAGGCTGCCGGCAGTAAACGCTGCAGCCGCATCACATCGGAAGCCGGTCGAATTCATAGCCTTCGGCTTTTAGCCACTCTATGGCGCGGGGAAGCACGGCCATCATATTGTCGCGCGCCTTAAGCGAATCGTGAAACACGATTATCGAGCCGTTGCGGACGTAGCGGATTACGTTGCCAAACACTTCGTCGGGCGACAGCTTGCGGCTATAGTCACGCGTCACGAGGTCATACATCACAATATTGTAGTGATATTTAATGACTCGTGCCTGCTCCCAGCGCATAATGCCGTGGGGTGNACGGAAGAGCGGNCTCTGTAGGAGCTGGTCGGCGGTGCTGAGGTCACGCAGATAGTTGACCGAACGCACTTTCATGCCCTGAAGATGATGCATGGTGTGGTTGCCCCAGCTGTGACCGCGGCGTTTCACCTCCTCAAAGAGTTCGGGATTGCGATTGACATTGTCGCCGACCATGAAAAATGTTGCCTTGACACCATAGCGGTCGAGCGTGTCGAGAACCCACGGAGTCACTTCCGGCACGGGGCCGTCGTCGAAAGTGAGGTAGACCACTTTCTGCCCTCTTCTTTTGATTCGCCAGATGGCCTCGGGAAAAAGAAGGCGGTAGAGCAGCGGTGGACGTTCGATTAGCATGTTGCCTCGTGTTGGTTTACGGTCGGATATGCTGGGCGGGGCCGCCCGCAGGCGTCATTCGCCTGCGGGTTGGGCCGCGTTTTGCTGTTGCTGCATCATTGCCTGACGGAACGATACCTGGCGNTGCAGATTGACTCCGGCAGCTGTCAGTTCCTGCTCGAGGGCTTCGATGTCGCCGCCGGCATAGCCGTATTCGTCGATNAGATCCATGAAGTGGATGCGNTCGATATACTGGTCGAGATTGGGAAGCGACGCATACTGCCGCGGCGACAGGCTCTGATAGTAGACGAGATTGCGGGCGTAGCGGTCAATCTCGTTCTTGAACATAGCCAACGCCTTGGCCGAATCCTCGGCATTGCCTGTGGCGGTGCCCAGTCGCTGATAAAGCTGTGCCGTCTGCATGGCCGGCAGCAGTGTGTAGGCCATTGCTTCGGCCGGCAGTTTCTCGCGCATGAGGTTGAGAACGTTGCGGGCCTTGGTGTAGCGGTCGTTCTTGTAGGCGGTATAGCGCTCACGCTCGGAGTCGGTGAGATTATGGGCCACAGAGTCGGCATGGAGGGCGCGCTCGGCTTCGACGGCTTCGTTGACTAAGGCCGTAGCGAGGTCGACCATCGACGAACGCAGACTCGTCACCATCCGGCGCACTGTCTCGTCGAGATATATCTGTCCGGGGCCTGTCACTTTGTCGAGGCCGCCCCAGGCGAATTTCTCGGTGATGTTAGTGTACATCTTATCGGTGTTGACACCCGTCTGGCCATCGGCGTTGAGCAGCGGACCGACCTCGTAGGCCATTCCGGTGTTGCGCATAAAGGGCGATAAACCCAGGTAATAGGTGTCAGGCACGGTCATTGCGAAGTAGACCGGACGATTCCAGCCATTGGCAGCCGAGGTGGCAAGCATATCGATTGACAGCAGCGCGTTCTGACGCAGACCGCCTTCGCCGGCCGACGTCGGGTTGTGGAGCATGTCAATCGGAATGACGGCTTCGGCAGCCTTAGCTTCTGCGGGGGTGATGCGACCGGCCTTGACCATGGCGGCGGTATCGACGGGGATATACATCACAGGATATTTCATTTCGGGCACACCCCAGGAGTTTTTGCGCGCCTCGGGCGAATAGGCGTGGCGCAGAGCCGAAAGGGCGTTGACCGGCATGGTGTCGGGCTGAATCATGNAGACGANCTGCGCGCGGTCGTAGGCATAGTCGTTGGGCGTAGCCTGCATAGCTATGCCGGGAGCGTCGTAGCTCGGGCGACGAATCTGGTCGGCATACCAGTCNGTGGTAAGATACGACAGNTTGACNACCTTTACATCGGTNCGCACGCCCTCAACCTCCTGAGCATACCAGAGCGGGAAGGTGTCGTTGTCGCCGTTGGTAAATATGATTGCGTCGGGGTCGAGCGAATTGAGGTAGTTGAAACCGAAATCGCGCGCCACGTAGCGGCCCGAACGGTCATGGTCGTCCCACGTCTGACTGACAACCTGCAGCGGCACGAACACGCCTACCGCAGCGGCAACCACAGCAGCCGTCATCGAGCGGCGCAACTGCGGCGAACCGGCCGCCGGCTCGTCGGTGGCTTCGGTCTTTTCGCCTTTTTTCCGGCAGAGCGAGAGAATGAGGCGCCAGAGTCCGGCGACGCCCATACCGACCCAGATGGCATAAGCGTAGAACGATCCGGCGAACGCATAGTCGCGCTCGCGCGGCTGAGCCGGCGTCTGGTTGAGGTAGAGCACGATGGCAATACCGGTCATGAAGAAGAGGAAGAACACTACCCAGAACTGCTCTATGCCGCGCTTCGANGTGAAGGCTTGCCAGCCAAGGCCGATGATGCCCATTATGAGCGGCAGCATGAAGAACACGTTGTGACCCGCATTGCCTTTGCCCTGATCGTCGGGGAGCAGCGACTGGTCGCCGAGGCGTGGATTGTCGATAAACGGTATTCCCGAAATCCAGTTGCCGAGGTTGACCTCGCCGTTGCCCTGGAGGTCGTTCTGACGTCCGGCAAAGTTCCACAGGAAGTAGCGCCAGTACATGTGGGTCAGCTGATAGTTGAGGAAGTATGATAGATTCTCACCGAACGTCGGCTTGACGCGAGGCGATTTCTGAAGAGCATTGCCCTGAGCGTCGACATACTGCGTTGCGTCGACCACGCGCCCGCGTAGTCCTCCAATCCAGTCGGAATAGCCCGTTGGGTGAGGCGGTGTCGAAGAATAGATGCGCGGGAAAACCATGTTGAGTTCCGGCGTCATCATATATTTCTTCTTGTGGCCGGTGAGCACGTATTCGTCGCGCTCGTTCTCGTCGGTCTTGACCTTGCGCGAGTACAGCGCCTGACCTTCCGTCACCACGGGATTGGTTGACTCGCCGCGCACTTCGTAGACCGGGCGCGAATTGAGCGTCTCGCCGTAGAACAGCGGACGGTCGCCATACTGCTCACGGTTGAGGTAGGAACTGAGGGCAAACACGTTTTCAGGCGTGTTCTGGTTCATAGGCGTGTGGGCCGACGAGCGAATGAGAATCAGCGCGTAGCTCGAATAGCCTATGAATATCACGAACGCACTCAGCGCTACGAGTGTCAGGATGCGCACACGCACCTTCCACACCGCAGCGACGTAGACCACGATAAACAGCGGAATCGAAATCCAGAGATTATCACCAATGAAAGCCAGACCCGAAAGCATTAGAGCCACGAACAGCGACACGCGGATGCGTGAGGCCGATTTCTGGGCATAGAGCGAACGGATAGCCCATATAAACACGCCGACAGTGATTATGGCGTAGATAAGCACACCCATATTGAAACTCATGTGGAGCGTATTGACGCAGAAGCGCTCGAAGTACTGCGAGGCCTCGATGAATCCCGGCACGAGACCATAGAGTATCACCGCCACGATGGCAAACGATATGAGAAGCGCTATTATCGAGCCTTTGGCGTTGGTGTTAGGCCACTTGCGGTAGTAAATCACCAGNACGATGGCCGGGATGCAGAGCNGGTTGAGAAGATGGACGGCAATCGACACACCAATCACGTAGGCAATCAGCACGAGATACTTATCGCTGTGAGGCAGGTCGGCACGATTCTCCCACTTGAGAATTAGCCAGAACACCAGAGCCGTGCAGAACGACGAGAAAGCGTAGACCTCACCCTCGACGGCCGAGAACCAGAACGTATCGCTCCACGCAAACATCATCGCNCCGCAGAAACCCGAGGCAAAAATCACGAGCATCTTCAGCGGACTGACCTCCGTAGCGTTATCNTTGACAACCAGTCGTTTCACCAGATGAGTGATGGTCCAGAACAGCAGTAGAATCGTTCCGGCACTGAGCAAGCCCGNCATAGCGTTGACCATCAGGGCCACCTTNGNCGGATCNCCGAAAGCAAAATTGGCGAAGAATCGGGCCGCGAGCATAAAAATCGGGTTGCCCGGCGGGTGACCGACTTCGAGTTTAAAGCCCTGAAGAATAAATTCGGGGCAGTCCCAGAAACTTGCCGTAGGTTCAAGCGTGAGCATATAGCACACAGCCGAAATCAGGAAGCAAAGCCACCCTAAAGAGTTGTTGATAAGGTTATACCGTTTCATTGGCTGAAAAAATGGTGATTCTGCGTCGGCTCCGGAAGTGCTTAGCGCTTCCGCCCCCGAGCAAAGTGATAATGTCGGTTAAATATCGTTCAACCGACAAAGTTAGCCCTTTTTCCCCAATCCCCTCCCCCAAATTATATTTTTTTAAGCCTTACCCGATTTTAAAGTCAGGATGTAAATTACCTTTAAATTGGCGGGATGGGGGTTGGTGGGATGGAATTTATGATGTAANTTTGCAGGTATGGATTGGACGATGAANNTGCACNGAATGGTACGGACGCTTTTGTGTGCGGGTGCAGTGGCGCTTGCTGCGAGCGGCGTGACCGAGGCTAAGCCCGCGTTTTTGTGGCGGCGGTCGAAGGCGGCGGTCAGGTTGCCGCGTCCGAAGGCGCCTGATATCGTGCTACCCGAGGCAATCGATATTTTCCCACTGGTGGCGCCCGATTCGGTGGCGATGCATGTTGACGACAATTCTAAGACCGGTCATCACCACAAACGCGCAATCGGCAGCCGGACGCTGCGTGAGCGGGAGCCGCAGGCGTGCTACGACGAGGATTTTTTCGACCCTGTGGAGGTTATCGAGATGACGCCTGCGCGACCTGCGGCCGTCGCGACTCCTACTCCGACCGTGACTCCGGCGCCCGACGTGAAGCCCGCGGCCACGGAGCGGATTGCAACTCCGGCGGGTAATGCCATAGGAATCTTCGGCGAACCGCAGGTCGGACCCGAGGCTATGGCGCGGTTTGTGGTGTCGCGCAACAAGGATTTTGACCCGCGGATAGCCCGTGCGTTCCACGACGTCGGGCGACGCTATGGCATAAGAGGCGATATCGCGCTCTGTCAAGCCATAATCGAGACGGGATGGTTTATGTTTGACAGCGGCACGGCCGTGAGACCCTCGCAGCACAATTACTGTGGCCTCGGTGTGCTTAAGAAGGGTATGCGTGGCCATTCGTTTGACTCAATTGAGGAGGGTGTGACGGCTCAGATACAGCATCTCTACGCTTATGCCTCGAAGGAGGAGCTGCCGAAAGGCGAACGGATGGTCGACCCGCGATTCTCGCTGGTGAACCGCGGCTGCGCCACGACATGGCATGACCTCTCAAACCGCTGGGCCATGAATCCCGCCTACGGAGCGAGCATCATGGACCTCTATCAGAAACTTCTGCAATTCAAGTAACGGGCCAAAAGGCAAAGAGGCCCACACTCACTAATCTTTAGACGATATGAGAACCGAAAACGAACTAACGGGCGTAAGTCTACTCGGCAACAACCGGGTGGCTTATCCCACGCAATACTGTCCNGAAATACTGGAAACGTTTGACAATAAGCANCCTGACAATGAGTATCTCGTCACGTTTACCTGCCCCGAGTTTACGTCGCTCTGCCCTAAGACGGGTCAGCCCGATTTCGCACGCATCATTATCAACTATATTCCGCGGGTGAAGATGGTGGAGAGCAAGAGCCTGAAGCTTTATCTGTTCAGCTTCCGCAATCATGGCGATTTCCACGAAGACTGCGTCAATATCATCATGAAAGATCTCGTGCGGCTGATGGATCCGCGCTATCTCGAGGTGATAGGGCTCTTCACGCCGCGTGGCGGCATATCGATTTACCCGTTTGCTAACTATGCCGACGCTGAGCACGAGGAGCTGAAGCGTCAGCGTCTGCTGGCGGCTTTCCGTAACGATTTCTGAACTGAACCCTATGGAGAAGACTAAAAAGGATGCGCTACTGGTGCTGTCGGGCGGAATGGACTCCGTGACGATGCTCCACGACTACCGCGAGCAGATAGCGCTGTGTGTGAATTTCAACTACGGCTCCAACCACAACGAGCGCGAGGCCGCGTGCGCCCGNGAGAACTGCCGTCGCCTCGGAATCGAGCTCGTGGAGATTGACCTTGCGTTTATGGGACGCTATTTCCGTAGCTCGCTGCTCGACGGAGCCGACGCGATTCCCGACGGGGAATATGCCGAGAGCAATATGCTGTCGACCGTCGTGCCGTTTCGCAACGGCATAATGCTCTCAATCGCCGCCGGACTGGCCGAGAGTCGTGGGCTGACGCGCGTGATGATAGCCAATCATGGCGGCGACCATGCCGTCTATCCCGACTGCCGTCCCGGGTTTATTGCGGCGATGGATCGAGCCGTGAGCGAGGGCACTTATGCCGATGTGCGCATCGACGCTCCTTATACGCTCATGACCAAGGCCGATATAGCCCGGCGCGGACGCGAACTGGGCGTAGATTACTCGTTGACATATTCCTGCTATCGGGGCGGAGAGCGTCATTGCGGCCATTGCGCCACGTGTCGCGAGCGCCGCGAAGCCCTGCTGGCGGCCGGGTTGGAGCCTGACTGCTGAACTTTGAGACGTGTAGGGTTGTTTAAACTTGTGAAATTCAAGTATAACCCTTAAAGTAAAAGATTATGTCACACAAAGAAAAGAACTCACTCCTCAAGCGCGCCATAGCCCGCGANGAACTCAATCTTGCCGAATACTCATTCGANGAAATCGAGAAAGTTATTCGTGAACTCGCTGAATACTACNTCGACAAGGTGCGNGCAGAAGAGGCAATCCGCNTGCTCGACGCCATGGGTGTGGCCGCCGACAAAGTCAAATCGATACTCAAAAAAGAGGTCAAGGCCTGATAGCCATACCTCGCTACACATAACGGCGGCGGCAGCTCCATCGCGTGGCTGCCGCCGCTGGTGTTTTGTCGTGAGCGTAGCTTAGGAGTGGCGGTCTCCTGACCGGCACAAAGAGAGAGAGGTTGTTCCAAAAAAAAGAATTNTGTGTTGGCCGGGAGGCCAACACTCCTAAGCTTCGCCGAACCNNCCANNGCTNANGNNGNGTAGCATAGNGGTGCGCGCTATAGGGTTAGGGTGAGTTCCCGGGAAGCGTTCAGGCGTTTTACNGGCGAGGCGAATTTTTTTGANCCTATATGTATATCGGAGATTTCCAGATTGCCTTCTATGACTTTCAATGATGCATCCGAATCGGTAATAGTGCAGTTGCCCCACGCATAGCCATTGCTCCAGAAGTAAACTCCGGGAGTGTCCGTAAACTGAATCTTCTTATCTACGGCCGAATACAGAAAGCCACTTAGGGCCGGAATCGCCGACCATGAGGCCATTGACCGGGCATAGTGATGACCACATTCCGGCTCGCTGAACGGATTTCGTTTGGCGCCGTCATGACGGTCTCTTACTGATTTTATGCAGCGCAGCGCATCGTCGGTCATCCCTTCGTAAATCATTTCTGTAGCCGCGCAATATTCAAATCCGGTCATGACCTCCGCAAAGTAGGGAAACGGAACCGCCAGTCGTCCTTTGGGCCATGAAGCCATGACGAGACCACTCTCGTTGCCCATGACGTAAGACCTCATGTTGTTGAAATGGCGACTGAAATCCTTCACATAATTGTATTTCATTATGCTATTCATGGTCGTTGATATATTGCGTTTATCCGCCAGATATCCAAGACCACACAAGTGAGCCATATATTGGCCTACAAGCTGATCGACGAGACACCCTTTTCCCAACTGGAACGGAGGGATGTCCTTAGCATCGTCCGCCAAAATCTCAAAGGTGGCCGGATTGGCTATTTTATGCTCATAGTACTCTCCGTTGAACAGATTCGCGTCAATCCAGGCGCTACCGGAGTTAAAGACGGCGTCGCACTCGTGCGAAAAGCCGTCATCGCCAACGGCCTTTGCCATCCGGCTTGCTGCCCGTAGCGCGCCGAGATACCAGAACCCCATCTGAGGATTAGGTCCGTAATAGTCTACATCCATCGTGTTGTGTTGGGCGCCTTCCATCACTCCATCCTTATTCGCATCCCAGCCGCGTTCCCTCCAGGCAAATTCAACACTTTTACGGATATTTGGCCACAATGCTTTCAGAAACTCCGTGTCGCCCGACATATTCCACTCGCGATAAGCTTTCATGATTGCGCCCATCTGGCCGTCGGCTGCCGCAGCCGTCCCTTTGTTGGCTTCGCTCAAGGGAAGTGCTGCCCGGAAATTCATCAGACCTTGGTCGTTGACGGAATAACGGAATTCGACCTCTCTCATCGTTTTCGCCAGTTCACCGAAAAGAAACGGTGTGGCGACTTCATAATTCCATACATGGGTACATGAGCCGTAGCACGACCCGAAGCGATCCATCACGCCTTCCCAACCCATCAGATGGCCCGAGGGCAGTCGAAAAACGGTCTGGGAGCGCAACGTAGCCAGATTGAACAGAGCTGCCTCCTTTACCTCCGGCGGATAGGTGCTTACCAGAAAACTATTGACAAACGCAAGGGTGCGCGTCTCCAGTGTGTCGACCGAGTCAGCAAAATTCTTTACTATTTCCCATGCGTTTCCATGCTTGCAGCTATAGTAGTTTCCTACAGGTTGCGCGGCCCACGCCTTGCGGTTGGGGAAATTCCATGCTATATAGAAGGTGAACGTTTCGGTAGCGCCGGGACGGATAAGACGTCGGGAGGCCAGTGCACACATTGGGTCGTTCTCGTTGGATGGTTTTGCGCTACTATCCATGATGCCGTTACTGCTGAAATCGTCCCAGAAATCCAGAATCGCATTATTCCAGTCGTCGGCAGCCATGTCCGTGCGGTAGCTTATCTCGCTTCCTCCCGGAGTGGCAAGTGCGATTGTGCCCCATGCGGGATTAAGCGAGTCGACACCTTCGGAATACATGTAGATACCTTTCAGGTTGCCGTCCGACCGAAAAGCATTGACGTTTTTATTTTCACCGCCGGGCACATAATCGCCCNTCCAGTTCAAGGANTACACAGAGCCGTCCCTGCCGATGAAATTTCGCAGTGCTCCACAGATACTCGCCACAATCGGTTTCTCGCTACAGTTTGTCACTTCATAAGATAAAACTGCTACCGGCCAGCCNCTTGCATCGGCATCGGCGGGGACAAGCGGATTAAATCCCTTGATTCTNACTTTGACAGGAAGGGAGGGATCGCTCAGATTGACCTGTCCGAAAGGATAGGCCGCGTCAAAAGAAGCGGTGGAAAAGCGTGGAAATCCATGGTGGTTGGCCGGACGTCCGTCGTAGTGAAGATATTCTTGCGAATACAACGGGCCTTCCAGTAACGCAGTGACGGGCTCTTTGCCTTCTTCATCGATGTGTATGGCAAAGAAAGGGGCGTTNTTGCCGGTAGTAACTGTGCTGTAGCCTTTTGCGGGAACGTTCATTATCTCCCAGTCGCACAATTCGCCTCGTCCGCCAAGCGAGACTGTGCCTGTGCCGATACCTCCGAGAGGTAGTGCTATGCGATAGAGATGATNGGCATCGTAGTGCTTAAGTACGGGCCATTCTTTAGGTGTCCAGTTTGATTCGGCGTAAGTCTTCGGAATCGCCGTTAAAGCGCATGCGATTGCCAGTTTAATCGCAATGTCTGATAATCGGTTCATTACGTAGTCGTTAATCTGATTTGGTTTGGTAGGTTGATTTACAGATTAAAACTACTGAAAAAAGCGCAAATGACAAACAGCCGCTCGGATTTTCAAGCTGTTTTTATATGGCTGCCGGGGGACGGAATCAGCAGTGTGGCGCGTGACGGAGGAAGGTGTGGCGGAGCGAGGAGAGGCATCCAAGCGATTCTTTGAAGAAGCAGAGGCCCGGGTCGGGATGGCCACCTTGCGAGGCGGGACCGAGGTCAAGCGCTGTCAGGCCTGCGGCGGCGTAGTGGCGCGCGAGGGAGGCGGCGAGCAGTGTCATCGGTCGCGAAGAGCGCCACGCGTCGAGGTCGCCCCATGCGACGGGTTGAGCCGTATGGGGCCACGGGCGGTAGACAATGGCAGCCGCGGCGTCAGCACCGTCGGCTGTGGAGATGGTAAACAGGTCGGCGTCGAATGTCAGACACGTACGTATCATATCGTGTAGCGACACGTTCATCGGATAGCCATGGGCGGCATGATGGGCGGCAATTATGGCGTAGACGCGGCGCACACCTGCTTCGTCGGTCGGCACGATGTCAAACCTCAATCCGCACCGCAGGGCGCGCTGCAGCGCTTCGCGGGCCGAGGCGCCCATACGTTCGCTGACGTCGGTCCCGCTGCTCAGCTGCAGATGATAGTTAATGTCGGTAATGGTGCGGATTCCCTCCAGACGTCCGAAGGCAAAAGCCTGTGCAGCCACTTGTCCGGCGGTGTGAAACTCCGGCGGCAGCGTGATTCTGAGCCCGAGCGAGANGNTGCGGGCGTAGTCATCGAGGGCCTGGACCGCCTCGGCCAGAAGNGGGAAGCGCAAAGGGTGCGGCAAGACCAGTCCACCGTAGGGGGCGGAGAAAGGCGACTGAAGCTGACCGTCGCGCTCTCCNGCTATTAATCCCGCACGCACACGACTGTCGACCAGCACTATATAGTGGAGCCGGCAGCAACGGTGAGTGTAAAGCTCGGCATATCGCGGGCTGTTGAACATGTGGGNATCAACTCCCGCCATCACTTCGGAGTAAGCCTGGCGGCCTACTTCGCGAGCCGTAATCATATACAGAGACGGTAGATTTCTTCCGTCTGAGTGGCGTCGAGGCGATAGTAGCCTCCAATCTGAGCGCCTTTGTTGCGGTGCAGACCTTCAACGAGCGCCGGGATATCGGGTTGAGCTACGCCGAGTTCGGCAAATGTCAGCGGCAGGCCGAGTGATTTGAAGAAAGCGCGCAGGCGGGCGATGCCTTCAAGCGCCACGGCCGTATCGTCGCCAGCTATATCGACGCCGAAAACGCGGCGGGCCATCTGGGCGCCTTTAGCGGGCGCGTGGTGGGCCATGAAGGTCATCCATGCGGGCATGACAACGGCCAGTCCCGCACCGTGGGCCACACCGTAGAGAGCGCTGACTTCGTGCTCCATGGCATGCGACGTCCAGTCTTCGGCGCGGCCGCAGCCACACACTCCGTTGTGGGCCAGCGTTCCGGCCCACATGATGTTGGCGCGTGCCTGATAGTCAGCGGGATCGGCCATCACTTTCGGTCCTTCTTCGATTATGGCTTTGAGCACGCCTTCCGACACACGGTCGGTCACCTCGACGTCGGTCGTCGGTGAGAAGTAGCGCTCATAGATGTGAGCCATCATGTCGGCGATGCCGCAGGCGGTCTGGAACGGCGGCAGCGTGTAGGTCAGCTCGGGGTCAAGGAGAGCGAATTTCGGGCGTANCCAGAAATCCGTGCGCAGACTGATTTTGGCGTTGGTGGCAGTGTTGGTAATCACCGAGTTGCCGGAGCCTTCGCTGCCTGCGGCCGGTATGGTGAGCACCACGCCGATGGGCAGCGCAGCCGACATCACGGCCTTCCCTACCCAGAAATCCCAGAAATCGCCTTCGTAGGGCACTCCGCCGGCAATCGCTTTGGCTGTATCGATTACCGAGCCTCCGCNCACGGCCAGCAGGCCGTCGATGCCTTCGCGGCGACAGATTTCGATGCCCTCGCGCACCGGTCCGTCAACCGGATTGGGGTCAATGCCCTTTAGCACTGACCATTCGATGCCGGCCTCTTTGAGCGAACTCTCCACGCGGGCTATCAGTCCGCTGCGTTCGGCCGATGAATGACCGTAGACAAGAAGCACTTTTTTACAGCCGATGGCGCGAAGCTCTTCACCGGCATGGTTTTCGGCGCCGTGGCCGAAGCGATAGCGCGTGGGGGCGCAGTAGGTGAAATCTATCATGGATGGTTACTTTAGATATTAATCGTTATTATGACCGAAACTCAGCGGNAATCCGCGCACGGCCGAGAATCCTACGCCGAAGCGGTAGGCAAGCTGACCATTGACCCAGGTNATGTCGACCTTGTTGCTGACGGTCAATCCGTTGAGCGGCGTCCAGCCGCAGCGGCTGAGCACCCATTGGTCGGTGATGGTGTATGGCTCGCAATCGTTGTTGACCAAAGTGAGGTCGGCATAATAGCCGGGCCGTATGAATCCGCGGCGGTCTATGCCGTAGATGCGTGCCGGATTATGGGCCATTTTCTCGATGAGCAGCGGGACGTCGAATAATCCTTCCTCGGCCATCTGAAGCATCAGAGTGAGCGAAAACTGTATCAGCGGCATACCTGAAGCCGCCGTGAGCGCCGTCCCGGATTTTTCTTCGGGAAGATGAGGCGCGTGATCCGTGGCTATCGTGTCGATGAGGCCCTCGCAGACGGCGCGGCGCAGGGCGTCGCGGTCGGCCGGGCGCTTTATTGCCGGGTTGCATTTTATGCGGGTGCCGAGCATGGCATATTGTTCGTCGGAAAAGGCGAGATATTGCGGGCATGTCTCGGCCGTGATGAGTTTGCCCTGCGGGGCGCCCGGCTCGAGGAGCGAGAGCTCATCGGCAGTCGACACGTGGAGCAGATGCAGACGGTGATTGTAGCGACGGGCGAGGCCGACTATGCGCGCCGACGCCTCAAAGCACGCACGGTGATTGCGAATGACGGGGTGGAAATCCATCGTCAGATTCTCGCCGTAGCGGGCCACGACGGCGTCGCGGTTGGCACGCAGTATGGCCTCATCTTCGGCATGGACGGCAATCAGCGCCGGCACTGACGAGAAAAGCTGTTCGAGGTAGGCGTCTTCGGTCAGCAGCATGCCGCCGGTCGATGAACCGAGAAAGAGTTTCACGCCGGCAATCCGGCTGTAGTCAGCCGCAGCGAGTTGGGCTATATTGTCGGCCGTGGCGCCGATGAAAAAGCCGTAATTGGCCATCGATACCTCAGCCGCCCGCTCGTTTTTAGCCTCGACGGCCTCGACGCTTGTGGTGACGGGTTTGGTGTTGGGCATGTCGATGAAAGAGGTGACGCCTCCCGCTACGGCCGCAAGACTTTCGGTAGCCATGTCGGCCTTATGGGTCAGCCCGGGGTCGCGGAAATGGACGTGGGTGTCGATTATGCCCGGCAGCAGCAGGCGTCCGGCGGCATCGACTGTCTCGTCGGCCCCACTGAGCAGTCCGGCGGGAGCCGCGCCTTCGCCTACGGTCTTGATAAATTGTCCTTCGACTACTACGTAGCCTTCAAACGCGCGTCCTTCGTTGACAATAGTCGCGCGGTGTATGACGGTGNTCTTATTTTCCATTGCCGGATGTGAGAGATTGTTTCTTACGGGGATATTTCTTGAACCAGCTGTTGACTTTCAGGCTGATGACACCAAACACGGCTTCGCCGAAAATGCCGCTCGACATTTTGCTCGTACCCAGCACGCGGTTGACGAATATAATCGGATGTTCCTTGATGCGGAAGCCGTATTTGTAGGTGGTAAACTTCATCTCAATCTGGAAAGCATAGCCTTTGAAGCGGATTTTATCGAGCGGGATGGTCTGGAGCACACGGCGGGTGTAGCATGCGAATCCGGCCGTGGTGTCGCGCACCGGCAGACCGGTTATCAACCGTACGTAGGCCGATGCATAATACGACATAAGCACTCGTCCCATAGGCCAGTTGACTACGTTGACNCCCGTGACGTAGCGTGAACCTACAGCCATATCGGCCTCGCCCGACGAGCAGATGGCGTAGAGCCCCATCAGGTCCTGCGGATTGTGGGAGAAGTCGGCGTCCATCTCAAAGATATAGAGATATTGGGGCCGTTCAAGCGCCCATTTGAATCCGGCTATGTAGGCCGTGCCGAGCCCCTGTTTACCTTCGCGCTCTACAAGGTGGACCCTCCCTGGAAGCTGCTGCATCTTGCTGCGCACGATATCAGCGGTCCCGTCGGGCGAGCCGTCGTCGATCACGAGCACGTCGAATGAATGAGGGAGCGCCATGACGGCGTCGATTATCGCCGCTATGTTCTCTTTCTCGTTGTAGGTGGGGATGATTACCACGCTGTCGCTTGGCTTTGTGGCCGGCGTTGATGTGGATTGGGTGGTCATTACGCTATCAGAAGTTATAGTTGGCTCCCACAAGGCCGGTTATGCCTTGAGCAGGCATAAGTCCTATGAGTGAGTAGTTGCGGTTGAGAAGATTGGATGCGGAAGCGAAGGCGCTCCAGCGCGTATTGAAGCGGTAGTTGGCTCTCAGATGTAAGTCAGAGAGGCTTCCGAGCGGCACGAGGCGCGCCTGAATCTGCGGTTCGGTTTCGGCCGAGGTTCTTTCACCCCAGATTAGGGCCTGACTGCGGCGAGCGCGGAAGCTCCAGCCCAGGGTTACGTCGAGCGGGCGTATGGGCGTCACGGTGACATCGGCGTCGACCACATAGCGCGCACGGTCGCGCCACAGATAGTAGCCTGAGTCGTATTTCTGCGGTGCCATCTCGCCGCGCAGCGACAGGGCTATCAGCGAGCGGTAGGTATATCCGGCGCTGNCGGCAATCTTGTAGCCACGCATGNTGACGGGCTGGAACCATGTACCTATGCATCCGTCGGGGCCGGAGGCCGGCATGAGCCAGTCGTTGGCGCGGGCGTATGTAGCCGAAAGCCCTACGTAGCCTCCACGCCAGGGGCCGATGGTGAATCCGGCTTCGGCCGTCAGCGGCACATGGGAATTGCCGTAATTGAGCAGCGACGTGGTGTATGGGCTTACGTCGTAGAGCGAAGCGAGTGTGTTCTGCACTTCGCCGCCTCCGGCTTTGACGTAGAGATTGAAGTCGGCGACGGGGCGCCATGTGGCCGATGCGTTGGGGGCTATGTGGAAAGCCTTGCCCGAATTGATGGTGAGCTGCACGAGCGCACCCAGATTGAGGTCGAAGCTGTTGACCGAGAAGCGGTAGTAGGGGGCGAAAGTAGCCAGACCGTGTTTCCACGAGTCACGGCCTCCAGAGATAATCATCGTCATCTCGGGCTGCGATGTCATCCAGCCCCAGGTGAGTAGCGATGACGGGGAATTGCAGACCACGCTCAGGTCCATGTCAATGCCCAGTCGTTGTGAGTCNCCGGCCGTTCCACCGAGTGTGGCGAGAACNCGCACCACGTTTTCAGCCGCTGCAGCAGCCTGGCCGGCGTTGCCACCGGTAATATTACCGATGTAAGGCACTTGGTCGGCATAGGAGAATCGCGAGAATCCCGCTCCGAGTCCGCCGAAGAAGTCGNCGCGGTTTATCGACCATAGAGCCGATGCGTTAAAGCGGTGGGCTGTCTGATAAGAGAATCGTCCGAGGCGGTCCAACTCGAGAGAGAGTGGAAGGGTGTTGTAGCGCGCGAAGGTGTAGTCGAGCGAAGCGTCGACGTAGGATTCGCGACCAACCGCACGGTGGAGGTTAGCGCCGACAGTTGCCGTGTGGCGTCGCACATAGTCGTTCGTCTCGTCGGGGCGATAGGCCGTGCCGTTGTATTGCAGCCAGGCATTGAGGCGGGTGCGGTCGGTGTCAAAAAAGCGGTATCCGGCCGAGACGTCGAGATTGTAAGCCGCCATGAAGCCGAGCGAGGCGTAGCCGCGGAATGGCGACGACGGGAGAGTATCGCCATACGAGGTGGGCGCCAGCGGAGTGAGGGATTCGGGAATGTCGATGCTGACATCGCGCGAGCTGTAGCGCAGGTTGTGGGCTTTCGACTGCGGGAGGGTGATGAGCGGATTGATGGGCAGACGGCGCGAGTCGATACGTTCCGGAGCGCTCTCGTGGCGCACGTTGATTTCCTTTTTAAGCGACTGGGCTGCGGCGGGCAGCATCGGAGCTGTAGCGGCGCAGAGCAGGATGATTCGGGCAATGGCTGTTTTCATTTCTTGAGGCGTGCTTCAATCATTTGGAAAATATCGGCTTCGTCGCCGGGATAATTTGATTTGAGGCTCTTCAGATATTCGTCGGCCTCGAAGGTCTCNCCTTGGGCGCGCAGAGCGTCGCTCAGCACAATGAAGCCTCGGGCGAGCCAGTATTGCTGTGAGGGATTGGCATTGATCAGGGCATCGGCCACNTTGCGGGCCTGCGCGGCATCGCCGTTACGGAGCAGCGCTTCGCCGAGTAGAACGGCTGATCGCACTCCGGCTTCGTCGGACGTGTCGGCCGACAGTTCGGTCCAGAGACTGATGGCCTCGGAGCTGCGGGCCGAATGGCTCAGAGCCACGGCTCGGGCATATTTCACCTGGCGCATCTCGGAGCCAGATGTTGCCGAGGTGGCAAGCAGTTTTTCCGTAGCTTCAATCACCCGTGGGTAGTCTTCCATCTCGAGAGCGGTCTCCATNATTCCGAATCGCGCTCTGGTTAGGTTGGCGGGAGTGGAGGCCATCGATTCGAGGNGCAGATAGGAGTCGAGGGCCTCCGGCTTGCGGTCGGCGGCAGCCTCGTTGCGGGCGCGGATGAGCAGAGCGTCCTCGGCTACCTCGGCGTGGGGATGGCCGTCGATTACGCGCGAGGCGTAGGCTATCGCCTCGTCGCGGCGTCCGGCAGCGTCGGCGCTTTCGGCCAGATAGAAGAGGGCTTGGGCGGCATATTCGCCGTGGGGATAAGACTGCAGATAGGCCTGGAGGCGTGCGGTCGCTCCACCGTCGGTGTAAGCCTCCTCGGCCGAGCGGAATTCCGCGGCATCGAGCTCCGACGGGTCGATGCGCGGGGCGCCGCTGACAGAGTTGACAAATGAGGCCAGCTCCGAAAGCCGTCCCTGCGCGGCGTAGATTCGCTTGAGGTCGTCGACTGCCACGGCGGCTTCCTCGCTTGAGGGATAGGCGGTGATTACGTGCTTGTAGGCATTAATAGCGTTGTCGGTCTTGCCTGAGCTGAGATAGGTGATGGCAAGCTGCAGGTAGCCTCCGCGAGCATACGATGTCGAGGGATATTTCTCCACCAGGCGGCGGTAGGTTGCTATGGCGTCGTCGCCGCGGTTCTGTGCGGCATAGGTCTCGGCCTTTTCGAGCAGTGCGGCGGGCACCATGGCCGATGTCGGGAATCGCTCTATCAGTTCGTCGAGACCCGAAAGTTTGCCCTGATAGTCACGCTCCATGCCTTTCATCATTGCTATACGGTAGAGTGCATAGTCGCCGGCATCGGGGTTGAGCGAATAGGCTTTGCGGTAGTGGTCGGCAGCTTTGGCGTAATTGCCGCCGTAGTAGAGACAGTCGGCCGCGCGGTTGTAGACATCGGCACGCATGGCGGGCGACACATCGGCTGCATCGGCCAGACGTTCGAAACCGCTCAGAGCATCGGCATAGCGCTCCTGCTCGAGGCGGGTGTAGGCCAGATTGTAGCGTGCCAGCGTCGCGTTGGGGTCGGAAGCGGGAGCCAGACGAAGGAATTGCTGATAGTCATTGGCGGCTTCGTCCCATCGACCAAGGTCGTAGAGACAGTTCGCTTTCCAGAGGATGGCCTGGCGGGTTACCGTGGGGTCGGCATTGCGCGACGATGCGGCCGCCGTAAACATTTTTAGCGCGCGGGCGGTCTCGCCGTTCTTATAAAGATTCGTACCTAAAGCGAATTCAACTTTCTGGCGCGTCTGAAGCATTTCGGACGACGGGTTGTTGATGTTGTCGAGTATGCGCAGGGCGCTTTCGTAGTCATAGCCCGACATGTAACCCGAAACGAGACTTTCGCGCACCTGTGTCGCGTAGCGCGAGTTGGGGTAGCGGTTCAGNAACTGTTCGAGAAGATTGACCGAATTGCCGAAAGGCACTCGGCCGCCGTCCATGCGCGCGGCAATGAAGTTGTAGAATGCCGTTTCCGTCACATCGGGGTCGTAGTCGAGGCGGTAGGCATTTTCAAAAGCCATGATTGCACCGTCGGCGTTGCCTTCCTTCACCAGAGCATTACCCAGATAGAGATATGCGCTCTGGCCCATGGCGTTGGCTTCGTCGGTGACGTGGCGGAGCCGGTCGACAGCCGCCTTATAGTTTCCGGCCTTAAATTCGCTCACGCCGAGCATATATAGCGCTGTGGGCTGAGGCGACTCCACGCCGGCAGCGTAGCGCTCGAGATAGGGGATTGCCTCGGCCGTGCGGTCGAGATGGTAGAGGCTTTCGCCCGCTATGCGGTTGAGCTCCGGGGTAAATCCATCGATGCCGCCGCGGCTGAGCGCCTTCTGGGCGCGGTTGAGTGCGGCGGAATACTCTCGGTCCATGAAATCAATCTGCGCCAGATAATAGTCGGCCGTATTGCCCGGAGCGCGCGATGGGTCAACGCTGTCGAACAACTGACGGGCCAGACGGTAATCGCCGTCGGAGTAGGCTATATAAGCAAGATAGAAACGCGATGCGTGGGCCAGNTCGCAGTCGGCCGACACNCGGCCGAAAAGCGTGCGCGCGCGGTCAAGGTCGCCGAGCATCAGGTAGCAGTAGGCGGTATTGTAGCTGAGCTTGTCGGCGCCGGTGAGCGACAGGGCGTCGGGATTCACTTCGGTGAGCCAGGCGAGAGCTTCGCCATAGTTGGCGCGCGTCAGATAATACTCGCCGATAGCCGCTTTAGCGTCGGGGCGCAGTGGCGAAGCCGGATAGGTGTCGAGAAAACGGGTGAGAAGGTCGAGAGCCTCGTCGTCGCCGATGTAGAGCGACGCCAGCGCCAGATAATAGTCGGCTGTCTCAGACTGCTGCGGGGTCGGCGACAGATTGCGCATGTAATTCAGCTGATCGATGCAGCCGTTGAAGTTGCCGTTACGGAACATTGCTATTCCGCGGTCGAAATAACCGGCCGCTCCGGGGCTGTTGGGCCCTACGGCTGAAGCTATTGGCGAAGCTGCCAGAGCAGCCGCGGCGGCAGTGATAACAAGCAGACGTTTCATCAGTGGTGGTGATATATATATAGATTGAATTTCGAGGATTTAGTCGAAGTTATAGGTAATGGTGCCGGTCTGTTCGGCGGGGGCGTCGAGGTTGACAGAGAAGCGAGAGTTGAGGGCGGCCTGAATACAGCTCTGGCGGGCGGCGGTGAGCGAGGCCACGGCGCCGCTGCCCGAACGATAGGAGGCCCCGACTACTTTACCCTGACGGTTGACGCGGACGGAGATGACGATTCGGCCGGTGGCGCGTCCGGAGGGCTTGCTCCATGCTTCGAGGGTGCGTCCGGAGAGCGATGTGCCCGGAGCGCCGGATAGGGCTCCGTGGTCGGCGTTGCCATTGGGCGAGCCCGGCGTGCCTTCGCCGCTCTTTCCGGTCGATTTTGATGCGCCGAAGCTGACACGCTTGCTGATGCGGCCGGCTTCTTCCTTGCGGCGCCGCTCTTCTTCGCGGCGTGCGAGCTCTTCTTTCGACGGGCCGGGATTGGCCGGTTTGGGCTTGGGCTCGACTTTCATCGGCGACTCCTGCTCGGAGGCTATGGGTGGCGTGGGTTCTTCGCCGGCCGGACCGGCATCGGTGCGGTCGTGGGTCTCGGGAGACTGCTCGGCGGTGTTGCTGCGCTCGCGGGCCGGAGCCGGTTGCGCTACGGGTTTGGCCACGTCGCCTAATCTGACGTATTCGCCTTCGAAAAGGAGCTCGGCGGAGTCGACGGGAGGCCACACGCGCTCTTCGGCGGGGCTGTAGTGGAGTGCGGCGGTGATGAGCAGCACGAACACGGCCACGGCTATTGCTACCGTGACGACAGCGGCTATGATGCGGTCGCGGCGGGTAGGAGCGGTGGGCGGTGTGGCGTCTTGCTTTTTCACGGGAGGGGAGTTGGAAGGGAGGTTAGTTAGACGGTCGGGCCGACGATGGCGCCGGCTTGGTGGCAAGCACCATTTTGAGGTTGTGACGCGAACCGATGTCGAGGATTTCGACGAGGGTGCCATAGGGCACTTCCTGATCGGCATAGACGGCTATGCAGCCTTCGGGGTCCTGACTGCGGGCGAGCTGCAGGAAGGCGGCGAGCTGCTCCTTGTTCATGGCCTGAGGTTCGCTGTCGGAGAATGAGGTGTAGATGATTTTGTCGGCATCAACGTAAATGCGTGTCGATGGCTTGAGGGCTGTCTGCTGCGAACTCTGCGGCAGGTTGATTTCGAGCGCCGTCGGGAAAACGAATGTCGACGTCACCATGAAGAAGATGAGCAGGAGGAAAATGACGTCGGTCATGGAGG
>WFLX010265469.1_pt1 | contig 20556 bp, 16 predicted proteins | sample 4967041 | NCBI WGS metagenome assembly WFLX01 (sample SAMN12857096, study PRJNA449069) | gut metagenome | isolation source: stool from male and female vole | host: Microtus ochrogaster | place: USA:Florida | collected 2017
CTGGAGTTGCGATGAGGCTCGTGCAAGCCAGCGCACGGGCAGCCCCAAGCAGTACTGTCAGAGTGAAGGTGATAAGGAGTCTACAGTTCATATGAATTAAAGTATACTTTAAGGAGAGTTATCTAATTATTTGAACGATAATTTATTGCGAATATTGCCCCGGAGGTGTGATTAAAGTGATGCTTTAAGGTTTGACGTCCATTATTCGATGGCTCTTAGGGTACCAGATTGCACCTGAAACATTGCTGAAGCCCATGCGCATCAGGAGTGTGACGTAGCCCGACACCTGGCGGTGGAATTCCTCCTGCTGCTGGTCGGTGGGACGGTTAACGAATTTATAGTCAACTACAACGATGGAGCCGTCGGGACGTTGAACAATGCGGTCGGGACGCAGAACCTGTCCCTTCTTCTCATCTGCTTCGGGGTCGAAGAAACTCTGCTCGTTCCATACCTTGTTTGCCGGGTCGAACCACTGGCGTGCACGTGGCGTCTTGGCAAAGGCATCTTCGAGGATGGTGCGATATTTGTCCATAACGTCGTCGGCGATTTTATGGCTGATTTTGAGGCGGTTGAGAGCCCGGTCAAGGTCGTGGATCGTTTCCATGTCGGCCAGGACCGAGTGCAGATGAATACCTCTGACGGCGGCCTTGTATACCGCCGAACTGATGGCTGCCTGCGCCGCCTCCCTTTCGTCGGCCACCTCCTTGGGTTGCTCGATGCCGATGTTGAGGTCGTCGATGGTGGCAAGGTCTTCAATGGCAATGAGGTTGCCCAATTCNGGACGGGGNATGGCGATGTAGGGCGACTTNACTTCNACTTCGTCGGTGTCCTTTTCGGCCGCGTCATACCGGGCGAGGGCACCCCCGGTTTGGTAGTTGAAGACAGTGAGCGGCCCGTGGGCCTCGGTTTCCTCCTCCTGGGTAATCGTAATCGGCATCATGCGCGGGTCCGTGATTTCCGCGCCATTGAAGTTGGTGAAGAATGTAAGGGCCTGACCTATGGTGTAGTCGGGCCCGGGGGCTATGCCGCTTTGAAAGAGCACATTGAACTCGCGTCCTGCGCGGGTAAAGGCAACATAAAGCTTGTTAAGGTTATCCAGCTCGTCGGCGGCTTTGTTCTCTGCGGCAGCCTTGCTGAAACTCGGAGCCTGAAAGAGTATGCTGCCATTTTTGAAATCAAGGCGCAGAATCGGAGGCACGATAGCGGGGTCAAACCCTTCGGTGGTGATGCCCTTTTGGGCCGGTAGACCTTCATCGAGCACGAACCACCTGGCTTTTTCGTTGTTGAACTTCCAGTTTGCAAAAGGAACGTGCACGCATGGCCACTCGAGGCCTTTGGACGCGTGGATGGTCATCACTTTCACGGCATCCAGCAAGTTCGGCGCCTTGATGGCCCATTTGTTCACATTCAATTCGTAGGCCCTTATGAAAGCCGCCACCGACGGGTCGGGGCCAAGGCAATGCGCTGTGGCCCGGTCCTGGAGTGCCGTCAGGAAGGCGATTTGATTCTTGCGCTCGGCCTCGCTGATTTCCGCGGCTATGATGTTTTCAATGAGAGCCACCAGATTGGTGGATTTTTTTTCGCGGATGTTGCGCACTCGGTCTTTGAGGGAATCGGTGCCGGTTCCTTCCACCTGCTCCAGAGCCTCCTTGAGGGCGTCCTGGTGTGTGAGGCCGCGAGAGCGATGGTAATTGAATCGCGTAAGCAGGGTGGTGAGGTCGTTTTTGTCGTGAATGGCAGTAGTATTAGCCTCGTCAGGGTCGCCGCCGTCCTCCGACGCCTTTATGCGCGGATTCTCCACCACATCGCGGGCCACCAGAGCCAGCACGCTCATGATGGTGCGCACTGCCGGCGAACTGCTCAGAAGCAGCGACTCGTTCGAGAGGAGTCGTATTTGGGGGTAATGTTCTAAAAAATAGGTGATTACCTCTGCTCCCTGCGCATGTGTGCCAACCAGGATGGCGATGTCTTTCCAGCGGTAGCCGCGCTCGTGCTGGTCCAGAATTTTCTCTGCGAGGGAATTCATGCGCCAGGCCAGGTTCTTCTCTTTATCCAGAGCGTCCTTGGTCTTGGTGGAAATGGTGATTGAAATGGAAGCGGGTTCGTTCTTTTTGGGGTCAAGTTCCTGAATGACACCTCCATAGGGAGAAAGGTGCATCTGCTCGGCCACATAGTGGAAGAAGGTGTTGTTGAAGCGGACAATGTCGTGGGCGCTGCGGCGGTTGGTGTTATCGACCGGCGCCGTCCCGCGATGGATGACGAAAGGTTCAATTTCCTTGTCCTCCTGCACCTGATGGTCCAGCAGAGAGCTGTCGGAGTTGCGGAACCGGTAGATCGACTGCTTCACATCGCCGATAATCAGGCTCTCGCCTTGCGATATGCTGTTGGTTATGAGCGGCTTGAGGTTATGCCACTGGAGTTTGGACGTGTCCTGAAACTCGTCAATGAGGAGGCNAGGTCAGCCGCATGCCCAGGCGCTCGTAGATGAACGGCATTTCCTGATCGGAGATGATGCGTTTGAGCAGCTCCCCGGTGTCGGATATGAGCAGTGTGTTGTTCTCGCGCAGATATTTGGCAAGTTCGCTGCGGAAAAGGGCGATGAACTGCAGATGCGTGGCTCCGTCCAGAAGAAGCTCGTAAAAGTCCAGGGTTTTGATTACGGTTGTGACATAAATGCAATAATCCTGCGCGGCGGTGAAAAGTTCTTCCTGAACTTCATGGGGGAGCTTTTTGCGGAATCTGGCGGCTCCGCTGGCAACCTTTTTGCCATCATCGAGGATGCTGATGAAAGTCTTTTTTTCGAAGTCGGCTGAATTAAATGGTCTGCCCTGGGCTCCTAACTTTACGACACGTGAAAAAATCGAGTTAATTCCATCGAACTCATTTGCCTTGAGCATATTTTCGATTGCACGGGCCTTGGATTTGACGGTGCTCCTGATGGTTTTGATGCGCTGCTCGAGCTCGGAAATAAAGTCGGCCAGGCGGCTTGGGTCAGCGAGATAATCGTCGAGCTGATGGCCGTAGGAATGGTATACCTCCTCCATGGAATTGTCCACTTCCTGAGCCAGATTGGACATCAACGCCCCTTCGCGGTCGAAGAAGTTGGGTGCCTTCCCGGCCTCGGTGGTGGAGATGCTCTTGTTCACAATCCACCGGTACAGGGGAGAGTTGAGGTGGTCGGGCATGCGGTTGAGCTCCTCGAGCATAAGCGCAATTACCTCAGGGATAATGGTTTTCTGCTCCAGGGAGAGCTCATAGTCGCCTTGCTGGTCCACCTCGCGTGCGAAGGTGCGCAGCACGGTCTGAAAAAACGAGTCGATGGTGCTGACGAAGAAGTTGGAGTAGTCGTACAGGAGCTCGGACAGGGCATGGCGTGCGGCCTGACGGATGACGTCCGCGTCCACCCCGAAGAGGTCGGTGAGGTTCTGGATATAGTCGCTGGAAGCCGGGTCCTGAGCCAATTGGGCCAGACGCTTGACGATGCGAGTCTTCATTTCCTCGGTGGCAGCGTTGGTGAATGTTATGGCCAGGATGGAGCGGTGGTTGCGCGCAGTGTCACCCTTGTAGGGGCGAATGTGGCCATCGGTGCCGGTGCGGTAGCCCAGCAGGTGGCGGATATAACTCAGAGCCAGGTTGTAGGTCTTGCCCGACCCGGCCGACGCTTTGTAGATGGTAAGCAAATGGTTAGGTTAAGAGGTTAGGAGGTTACAAGGTTATGGGGCTGACCTTGGGGTCAATAAGCGTTTTTGTCGCCGGCGAATGCGTTCATCACCGTGCGGATTATTATCTTGATATCCTGGAAGATACTCCAGTTTTCGATGTAATACACGTCGAATTCCACGCGTTTTTCCATTTTCCACAGCTCGTCGGTTGCGCCGCGGTAGCCCTTGACCTGGGCCAGGCCGGTGATGCCGGGCTTGACGGCGTGGCGCACCATGTATCGGTCGACAATCCGCGAGTAGTCCTCGGTGTGTTTAAGCATATGGGGCCGGGGTCCGACCACGGACATGTCGCCCTTGAACACGTTGATGAACTGCGGCAGCTCGTCGATGGATGTGCGGCGCAGGAAGTCGCCCAGGCGCGTTTTGCGGGGGTCGTCCTTGGTTGCCTGATTGGTGTCTGCACCGGCGTTGACGCGCATGGTGCGGAACTTATAGCAGGTGAAATTCTTGCCTCGGTAGCCCGTGCGCTGCTGCTTGAAGTAGACGGGCCCGGGCGAGGTGAGTTTGATGGCGATTGCCACCGGGACGTAAATCAACGGATAAACAACCAGGAAGGCCGAGGAGAACGCCAGGTCGAAGCCCCGCTTGAGGGCGCGGTTGAACACGTTGGCCAGCGGATTGCGGAGCACCGAAAGCACCGGCACCGACCCCACCGAATGCAGCTGCAACCGGCGCATGAAGGTGCCCGGAATCTGGGGCACGTAGTAGAGGTTGGCCACATTGTCGTCGGCCAGCTTGGCCACTTCGGCCAGACTCTCCGACTGCCCCGAAAGGGTATAGTAAACGTCGTTCACCTCATGGCGGTCCAGAAAAGCGGGCAACTCCGACAGCGGTAGCAGAGGCACGCCGTCCGGGGCTTTGGCCGCCGGGTCGTCGTCGAAAAAGGCATCCACTCGGAAGCCGTAGCTGAGGTCGCGCTCAATCTCCTTGTAGAGTCGCAGAGCGTTGGGCCCGGTTCCTACAATGACCGCCACCGCGTAGTTGTAGCCACGTTTGCGGTACATTTTCAGCACGAAATGAGCCACTACGCGGAACACTACGAACACCACCAGCATCAGCGAGTAGAAGAACACGTAGGCCCGCCCGGGCATTGTGGATATGTCCAGGAAGGCAATCAGCGACAGGAACACCAGAGCGTGGACCAGCACGGCCGTGAAGGCCTTGCGCATCACTATGTCCATGTGCACCACGCGGTGCTCCACGTGATGCCCTTTGAACATGTACAGCACCGGCAGCACACTCACGTTGACCAACAGCCACAGCTGGCGGAGGGTTGCGTGGTGGCTCCGTATTTCCGGAAACACCAGGATGGTGAGCCAGAACAGGAGGTTTACGATGGCAACGTCCCCGACGCCGAAAATAAAGTTGATATATTTTCCTCGTCCGGAAGGGGTGGTCATGTAAGGCTTAGCTCAGCTTGGAGTCCAGGATTTTGATTTTCTCTTCGAGGTCGGCGATGTCGGCCTTGAGGGCTTCGATGCGACGGTTCATGTCGCGCATGAGGGAGTCGCCGCTCTTGCTCTTGGCCGAGAGGAAACCGAGGTTGTTCTCGTAGGTGCGGAGGTCGTTCCGGCGGCTTTCGGCGATGCGCATAAGGCGCTCGCGCTCACGGTACACCTTATTGTCGTCGCCTTCGATTTCAGCCACGGAGGCCTCGAAACGCTGACGGCGGTCGCGCTTGCGTGCCAGTTCGAATTGGGCGCGGACGGCATCCACGGCGTCGCGGTAAGCCATCTGAATCTTATCTTTCTCGCGGAAAGGAACATGGCCCGTCTCCTGCCACTGTGTCTGGAGCTTGCGGAGTTCCTCGACGGCGGTGTCCTTGTCGACGCCTTCGGCAGTGAGAGCTGAAATGTTACCGATTATTTCGCGTTTGATCCGCAGGTTGGCGGCTTCGGTGGCGCGGGTGCCGCTGCCGGCCTTTTTCTTGGCGGCAAAGAAGGCATCGCAGGCAGTGGTGAAGCGTTTCCAAAGGGCGTCGGAGTATTTTTTGGGGATTGCGCCGATGGTTTTCCACTCTTTCTGCATGTCCATGAGCTCGTCGCCGGCCTTTTTCCAGTCGGTGCTTGTGGCGAGTTCTTCGGCGCGGGAGGCCAGGGCCTGCTTGCGTTCGAGGTTGGCGTTGAGGCTCTCGCGGGTGGTGCGGTAGTAGTCGGCCTTGGCGGCGAAGAAGGCGTCGCAAGCCGCGCGGAAGCGGGCGAAAAGGCTGCGGTTCACCTTCTTGGGCGCGAATCCGAAGCCACGCCACTGCTCCTGAAGGTCCATCACTTCCTTGGTAAGTTCGTCCCAGCGGGCGTAGCTGTTGGGCGCCGTCAGGTCGATGGCCTCAACTTTTTCACAAAGGGCGGTCTTGCCGGCTTCGTTCTCGGCCTCTCGGGCTTTGCGGGCTTCAAAGAAGGCCTGGTAGCGCTTGTTGACCTCGGCGGAGGCGTCGCGGAATTTATTCCATATTTCATCGCGCAACTCTTTAGCCACAGGGCCGATCTGGCGCCACTTGTTGTGGAGCTCCTGCAGGCGGCGGTAGGCCAGGATTACGTCCTCGTGCGCACCGAGTTCTACGGCTTCGGCCAGCAGACCTTCTTTTTCTTCGAGGTTCTTCTTGAAGTCGTAGTCGCGCAGCTCCTTGTTTATCTTGAGGTTGTCGGAGTAGCGTTCGCGGGCTTCCTGGAATCGCTTCCAGAGGGCTGTTTCCTCCGTGGGAGCCACGTCGCCGGTGGCGTTGAATTGCGACTGCAGTTCGAGGTAGCGGGGGAAGGTGCGGTTCACATTGTCGGTATCCTCGGCCAGGGCATTGATTTGGTCGATGATTTCGTTCTTCACGCGCAGGTTCTCGGCGCGGGTGGCTTCAACTTCGGCAGCCCAAGCGGCTTTGCGATTGCGAAGATCCTCTACTATGCCGTTGATTTCCACCACGATGGGGTCGGTGGGCACGCCCTGGGCTCCTTCTGCTTCGGGGTCGGCCTCGGCGGGTTTATGGAGCATGGCTGTGTGCTGGCGGAGCCTGCGAATCTCGTCCATGGAAAGCTCCGTGGCCTCTTTCTGCAACAGTTCGCGTGCGGAGGCAAGGAGGGTTTCGAGGGTCATTTCCTGACGTGCTACCGGCTCCTCGGCTTCTTCCTCAGCTTCCGACATCAGGAGTTCGACCTCCAGTTCGGGTTCGGCATCGGGCTCGGGGGTTGCAGCGGCAGCCGCTTGCTCGTTCATTCCGGCCTCGGCTGCGGCGGCCTCGGCTTCGTGTGTAGGATTCTCCGGAACTATCGGGGTGTTTTCCGGACGGGGTTCTTGCATGTCCATAATAATAATGATGTTTAACGCAACCAAAAAGAGTTGTCGGCCCAAAAATACAAAATCCCCGCCGTTTTTCCAAAAAAAATTTCAAATGCAAATCGGCTTGCGGAATCCGCATGGACCTCGCAAGCCGGGAAATAGCTGATTTGATGATTGCAATAGGCTGAATGACAGTCTGCTATGTAATTTATGGTCGCCACGTCACATTTTACGTGGGCTTAAACCGAAAATTTCTTAAGCGTCGAAGAGTGGGGTGGAAAGATAGCGGTCGCCGGTGTCGGGTAATAGTACCACGATGGTCTTGCCCTCGATGGCGGGTTCTTTGGCCATTTCGATTGCCACATGGAGAGCCGCCCCGGACGAAATGCCGCAGAGCACCCCTTCGGTGCGGGCCAGCAGCCGGGCGGCGGCCATGGCGTCGTCGTCGCTGACCTTCACCACGCGGTCCACCACTTCGGCGTCGTAGTTGCCGGGGATGAAGCCCGCGCCGATGCCCTGGATTTTGTGCGGACCGGCCGTGCCGCCGGAGAGCACAGCCGATGTTTCGGGCTCCACGGCAACGGCCTCAATGTCGCCCTTGTGGGCCTTCAGCCCCTTGGCTGTGCCGCTCAGGGTACCACCGGTGCCCACGCCGGCCACAAAGATGTCGACCTTCCCGNCGGTGTCGCGCCAGATTTCCTGTGCTGTGGTGCGCATATGGGCCGCCGGATTGGAGGGGTTGTCGAACTGGTGCATAATCAGCGAGCCGGGGTTTTCGGCATGGAGCTTTTCGGCCATGGCTATGGCACCTTTCATGCCTTCCTTACCGGGGGTGAGGACCAGTTCGGCGCCCAGGGCTGCCAGGAGCTTACGGCGCTCGATGCTCATGGTGTCGGGCATGGTCAGTACGAGGCGGTAGCCCTTCACCACCGACACCCAGGCCAGGCCGATGCCGGTGTTGCCGCTGGTGGGCTCTATAATCATGGCTCCCGGCTTGAGCAGCCCGTTAGCCTCGGCGTCNTCTATCATCGCNAGGGCCACGCGGNCCTTNACGCTACCGCCGGGGTTGAACGATTCCAGCTTGGCCAATACNCTGGCCTTTAAGTCTTTGAGCTTTTCAATTTTGGTGAGTTCGAGCAAGGGCGTGTTGCCTACAAGTTCGGTCAATGATGTATATACTTTGGACATTTTTTTAGGTTTTAGTGGNTAAGTTTCATGCTTTAGGNGATTTGGTGAAGGTTGCGCGGGAACAGTCGCTCTGNACCACGCGGGAGTGGGGCGGCACGGACTCNGTGAGCCACACGTTGCCGCCGATTACCGACCCGGCGCCAACGGTGACACGCCCCAGCACGGTAGCGTTGGCGTAGACCGTCACATGGTCCTCAAGGATGGGATGACGCGGAACGTTCATGGGATGACCGGCCTCGTCGTAGGAGAAATTGCGGGCCCCGAGTGTAACGCCTTGATATATCGTCACATGGCTACCGATGATGCATGTCTCGCCGATGACCACACCAGTGCCGTGGTCAATGGCAAAGTATTCGCCGATTTTAGCCCCGGGGTGGATGTCGATACCCGTCAGCGAATGAGCCATTTCGGTAATCATCCGAGGTATTACGGGGATGCCCAGTTCAACCAGCGCGTGAGCCACGCGGTAGTGAACCATGGCCGTAACCACAGGGTAGCTCAGGATGATTTCGGCATAGTTTTTCACCGCCGGGTCGCTGTCGGCAACCGCTTGTACGTCGCTGTAAAGCAGGCGTTTAAGCTCGGGCAGCTTGGTTAGGAATTGCGACGCCAGGCTGTAGCCCTGAAGTTCCGCTTCGGTCTCTTCCCGCTCGCAGTCGAACACCAGCGCATGGCCGATTTCGCGGTAGAGCAGGTCGTGCAGCTGCTCCATATCCACCCCGATGAAGTAGCGCCGAATCACCTCCGTGGACCGCGGGCGGTCGAAGAAATCGGGGAATATTATGTTCTTGACCAGGCGTACGATCTCGCGCAAGGCATCCAGCGACGGGTAGTGACCTTCGCCGCGGGGCTGCATCCGCATCTCGTCGTCAGTGCGCCGGGCCATATCTTCGGTGATCCGCATCAGTGTTTCTTCCGTGCGGTCGTTGGTGGTATGTGGTAGGTGGGCTTTAAGCATAAAATGAATTTTATCTATGTTTCAAACACTCCCGGCGGAGCGGAGGTTTAATAAACGCAGGATTATTTTTACTTGCACGCGTGGGATGTTTTGCCTATCTTTGCAGATTTATCCAACCTGAACTTCGATGAATCATTCCGAAATCCTATCCCGCGCCGCTGCAGCCGAAGCCGCAGCGCGCAGAGTGCTCGCCGAGAGCGAGATAGCCCGCGTCTGGGAGCAAGCCGGGTGCCGCGTCAACCTCGTGGGCTCCCTGCGCATGGGCCTGTTGGCTGCCCACCGCGACATCGACCTCCACGTCTACTCCTCCGGGGTCACCACCCGGGGCAGTTTTGCCATCATGGCGAGCGTTGCCATGAATCCCAATGTATTGGAAATCAAATGTATAAATGGTTTGCATACTGACGAACACTGCGTTGCATGGCACGTCAGATATCGGGCCGGCGATGGTTCGGTCTGGCAGTTCGACATTATCCACATCGAAGCCGGAACCACCTACGACGGCTACTTCGAGCGCATGGCCGACCGCATTGTATCCGTGATGACGCCCGAGCAACGCCAAACCATCCTCGAACTCAAATTTGCTACCGAAGGCTCTGACTATCATGGGGTTGAGTACTACGAAGCCGTCATTGCCGACGGTGTCCGGACAACGGCTGAACTCGCATCATGGGTGGCCGACCACCGACTGAAGACGCCCTACTACTGGATTCCATAAGAAAACGGGATTAATCGCGGAAACATGATTAATCCCGTTAAATCTTGAAAATGTGCCGTGCTATGCCTCAGGGTCAAGAATCTCCGAGGGGGTGAGGATTTCGAGCGCACGGGCCCCACGGCGGGTGCCGGTGAGGTAGGCTATGCGGTCCTCGGGGCCGATATGGTCGTCGGCTACAATCTGACGCACGGCGTCCACCGAGTGGCGCGGAGCCTGGTCGCCCTGATGGGGGAAATAGTAGGCCGTCACGCCGTAACTCAGTGCAAGCCAGTGCTGCACCTCGCGGTTATGACAGATGGCAAAAGTCGGGTTGTTGCCTCGGTAAGAAGCGATGAAGCGGGCCGAAACGCCCGTGAAAGCGTCCGTAAAAATGGCCCGTGTGCCGACTCGCGTCTCCGAAAGCACTGCCTGGCGCGCCAGGAAGGAGGTCACGTCGCCATCGGGCAGCGGGGGGATGTCGAGCTTCGACCGCAAGGATGCCTCAACCTCCTTGGCCACGCTGGTCATGGTGCGCACGGCCTCCACGGGGTATTTCCCGTAGGCCGTTTCGCCCGAAAGCATCATGGCGTCGGCACGCTGGTAAACGGCGTTGGCCACGTCGGAAATCTCGGCTCGCGTAGGCCGTGGGTGCTCAATCATGGTGTGAAGCATCTGAGTGGCCACGATCACAGGCTTATGTGCACTTATACACTTGTTAATGAGCATGTTCTGGATGCCCGGAATGCGTTCCGCAGGCACCTCGATGCCGAGGTCGCCGCGGGCAACCATGATGCCGTAGGAAGCCTCGAGGATGCTGTCGAAATTGTCCACACCCTCCTGATTTTCTATCTTGGATATGATTTTTGTCGGAACATGGAGTTCGTCGAGGATTTCCTGCACCTGATGCACGTCGGCGGCCGAGCGCACGAACGAGTGGGCGATAAAGTCAACCCCCAGCTCGGCGGCGTAGCCTATGTTGCGGCGGTCGCGGTCGGTCACGGCCGGCAGGTCCAGGCTCACCCCGGGCAGGTTCACGCTCTTACGCGAGCCCACGGCTCCATCGTTTTCCGCTACGGCCTCTATGGAATCGCCGCTGACGGATGCCACACGGAACTCCGTCTCGCCGTCGTCGATAAGCATTCGCGTACCCGGCTTTACAACCTTGGCTATATCCTTGTAATTAAGATAGATAACGGAGTTGGAAGTCAACCCGTCAGGGTCCCCGACAACGCGCACAACGTCGCCGGTGTGGAACTCGATAGGTTCGCCGGTGACGGTGGGCGTGGTGCGCACCTCCGGGCCCTTGGTGTCCATCATGATGGCCAGCGAGCTGTCGGCCGCACGCACATTTTCAACAATCTTCTTGAAGCCCTCGTACTCAAGGTGTGCCGAGTTCATGCGCACCACATTGACGCCCGCGGCTACGAGCTCTTTTATAAAATCGACGTCGCAACGCTTGTCCGAAATGGTGGCGACTATTTTTGTGAATTTCTGCATAATAATTGAAACTATAGGAACGTACTTACGTCCCCATTATCATAACACAAAATCTCCCGCCAATGTTCCCGCAAAAATTCTTTGCAACTCTGAGACCTTGAGAGATTGTTGTACATCATTTTTCTACAAAAACTAAATGGACTATTGTGAAAAAATATTAACTTTGCCCCGAAATATAATTTAATTGATATGGACCTCTCAGAAACTGCCAGCTATCTCAAACGAATCAATCAAATCCGTTCGTTCAATACCGATCAAAGGATGAATGAGGTTAAACAGTTCTACAATACACCTTCTTTTTGGCAAATTATGAATATCGCCAGGAAGGAAAACAGTCATTCCGCTTTCATTGCGTACTACCTTAATCCCGGCAACCATCATTCGCTCGGGGATTCATTCCTTAGACTCTTCCTGCAGCTTATAGCCCAGCGTGCAATTGAACAGGATAAGTGTCATAACGATGAATTCCTGCAAAAAATATTGCTCGCTTCTACTATTATGGCGACGTATATCCAACCGGAGGAGTTCATGCAAGGGAAGGACGAGAAAGGCCGGTTTGACATATTTATGAAGTGTATCATCCCCATGAGCCAACAAAAACTTTCTGAATCCGACAAGATTTTTGAGGATGAGGAATTTATAGTAATAGTTGAAAATAAGGTTTCAGCCAAAGAGACAAAAGGCAAAACCGGCAGAGGACAGACAGCAAAATATAAGGATTTCTTAGAGCCCAAATATAAAGATAAGAATAGATTGATGATTCTGTTGAGTCCGGATAGAGAGACGACGGGTTCAGGGGAAAAGGGAGTAAAAATAGAATGTGAAGATTTCATCCGCGTGTCTTATCAGGACCTTCTCACGCACGTGATAGAACCGATTCTTAATAGTCATAACCTTAGCGGAGAAGATGAAATGCGTTTAAAGGACTATGTGAAATGTCTTAGTATTCCTGCTCTCGAGGAAGGTAATAATGATAATAAAAAAACTATAATTATGGCAATGAGCGCAAAAGAAACCAAACTCCTAATGGACTTTTGGAACAATAATGAAGACCTTATCAAAGCTTGTCTTTCAGCCATAGCAAGCAACGATGAATTCTCAGACGATGTCAGGGAGATAGCTGAACAGGCATCTTCTGCCAATTTCACACGAGACACCACAAAGTATTCTTTTAAGGATAAACCTTTNGAGAAAATGAGCAGATCTGCCATAGTCCCGGCCTTCATTGAAAAATGGGCTAACCAACAAGATTTAGGCCAAAATATGACGTTCGATGAAACTCTTGACCGTCTGACCAAATCATTCCCGGCATCTTTGAGGGGAGGAAAGAAATCAACAGAAGAAATCATATATCCTACTCAGCCGCGTGGTAATTATACCAATCGTTTCCCGTCTATAAAAGTAGGCGCCTACACATTCTATGTAAGTGCTAACATATGGACCAAGGAAAGATTTGCTGAGTTCTTGAATTTGGCAAATAAGCTGGCCGGGAGTGATCCGGATTTAGTGATTGTCAAGGCGTGAAGTGTTCAATTTAATCAGTGGCGCATGGCCAGGGCCAGGATGGAGAGCGTGGCCGGGCGGGCGCCGCTGCGCCCTATGGAAAGGGCGGCTTCGGAAATCGTTGACCCGGTGGTGATAACGTCGTCCACGAGCATCACGTTCAACCCCTGCAGTTCATCGGGGTGGTCGGTGGTGAAAATACCCTTGACGTTGGCGTGGCGTTCCTCGACCCCGCGATGGGTTTGGGTGTCTTTCTCCCTGATCATCCGCAAGTTATCTCCGATGGGAATACCCGTAACGTCCGAAATGCCCAACGCTAACTCATAGGCCTGATTGTAGCCGCGCTTGAACTCCTTGCGCGGGTGCATCGGGATGGGCAGCAGCACGTCGATGGCCTCGATAGCATCGGGTACATCGGCCATTAGCTCCATGGCATAGAACCGGCCAAGCTCCCGCAGGTAGCCCGGGCGGTTGTAATATTTGCCCACACGCACAAGGTCGGCCCACGGGCTCCGGGGGTCGTAGAAGAACCATGCGCCGGCGAAGTGCACCGGCGCCACGGCGTTGGCCAGCAGTTCGCTAAGGAGGTTGGGCTGCGAGCGGTGGATTAATGTGCGCGGGATTTGGAGCAGGCATCCTGTGCATAGGGCCAGGCGCCCGTAGGGCAAGGGGTGGTTGCAGATTTCGCAACGATAGCCGCCGATGAGTGTAGTGAAACTGTCCAGGATGTGGTACAGAACATTCATGCCTCCAGCGAGCGGTCAACCCGGGCGCCCGGGCGTATGGTCAGGTAGAAAGCGGTGGTCAGGGCAGAATCCTCCACCTTATATTGAAAATGGTAACGCTCCGCGCCGAGGAAATCGAGAGTGGCCGTAGCGCAACTCACCGCCTCGTTTCCACGTCCGCCCACGGTCCGCTCTTTCACAGTCACGTCGAACCCCGACACGCTCACGGCCAGGCTGTAAGCCCCCCGGTCGGTGACGCCCCGCAGCCCGTAGCGGAACACCTCGACGCGCCCGCGGTCGTCCACGCGGAAAGCAACACCCGCCGGTCCCTCCGCAGCACCTTCGGTCAGCAACAGGGTGCCCGCAACGAGGTGGGTCTGCACCGCTCCGCGACTGCTCGGCCGCCCGCAAAGGGCCACAACGGCAGCCGCCACGAAGGCCAGAATGACGTAGAACTCAACGGTGTGGAACCAGGCCATGGGCGTCAGATTGGCACATTGGTCATTGCCCGCAGGAACATCGTGGAGATGTTCACATATATAATAAGGCCAACGATGTCGTTCGATATCTGGATGAACGGCCCCGTGGCCAAGGCCGGGTTGATGTGTATCTTTTCAAGCGTCAGCGGTATTATGGTGCCCAACAGGGTGGCGAACATAACCACGATGAACAGCGAAACGGACACGGAGAAGGTCACCGCCAGGTCGCCCGGGAGCGTTATGAGGTTGTAAATCAGCACCACCAGCGACATTATGGTGGCATTAAGCAGCCCGATAAGCACCTCCTTGCCAAGCTGCTTGCCGAATTCCTTGATGTCCAGCGAACCGTTGGCCAGGCCCTGAACCACGATGGCCGATGCCTGCACACCCACGTTACCGCCCGTACCACCGATGATGGGAATGAACAGTGCCAGGGCCGTAACTGCCTGAAGCTGGTCCTCAAAGGTGCTCAGAATCACCGATGCCAGCAGGCCCGAACCGATGCCGATAAGCAGCCAGGGTATGCGCGCCTTGGTCTGGGCCAGCACGGAGTCGTCGGCGTCCACGTCCGACGAGATACCCGANGCNAACTGNTAGTCGCGTTCNCTCGATTCGCGNACNTGGTCCATCACGTCGTCGACTGTGATGCGGCCCAGCAACCGGCCTATGGAGTCGACCACCGGCATGGCCACCAGGTCGTACTTCTCGAAGTCCAGCGCCACCTCGTCGATGGGCGTCTCGGCACGCACGCTCACAGGGTCAACCTCCATCACGTGCTTGATTTTCGAAACCGACGGGTGCGTGAGCATGAGCTTCAGCGGGAAGGTGCCCTTGAGTTTATCGTCGTTGTCAACCACGTAGACGTANTAAATCTCGTCCATATCCTNGGCCTGCAGGCGCATCNGCTTGATGCNTTCGGGCATGGACCAGTTCTCGTTCACCNCAATCATTNCCGTACCCATGAGGCCGCCGGCAGTGTCCTCGTCGTACTGCAGCAGGTCGATGATGTCGCCCGCCTGCTCCACGTCGTCAATGTGGGAGAGGATTTCGTCGCGTTCCTCGCGGTCCAGCTGCTGGATGAGGTCCACGGCGTCGTCGGTGTCCAGGTGGTCGATCTGCTTGGCGATTTCCTCCGCCGGCATGTCGCTGATGAGCTTGAGGCGGTCGTCCTCGTCGAGCTCCATCAGCACGTCGGCCGCTGTCTCCTCGTCCAACAGGCTGAAGAGGTACTCCGCCTCGTCAAGCTCCAGCTGCTGGTAGAGCTCGGCGATGTCGGCCGGGTGGAGGTCCTCCAGCTCGTGGTGGATACTCTCAACGTCCTTGTCCTGAAGGATTTGGGTCAGGTGTTTGAGATCTTCTTCGGTGTATTCTTTCATCCTTGGGGATTTAGCGGAGGTTTTGTACTGCGAGCGTGAGCTCGATAAACTGGTCGACCGTCAACTGCTCCGGTCGCATGGTCAGGTAGGGTAGGGTGTCCACAGCCACCCCGGGAGGCAACAGCGAGCGCACACTGTTGCGGATTGTCTTGCGGCGCTGTCCGAAGGTGGTCTTCACAACCGTTTTGAACAGCTTTTCGTCGCATCTCAGGCTTTCGACGCCGTTGCGCACCATCTTGATTACGCCGCTTTTGACCTTAGGCGGCGGGTTGAACACATGCTCGCTCACCGTGAAAAGATAGCTCACATCATAGTAGGCCTGAAGCAACACACTCAGGATGCCGCGTGCCTTGGTGCCGGCAGGAGCCGCCAGGCGCTCGGCTACTTCGCGCTGAAGCATNCCGCTGCANACGCTCACCCGGTCCTTATAGTCCAGCACGCGGAAAAATATCTGCGATGAGATGTTGNAAGGGTAATTGCCTATGATGCAGNGCNTTTCCGAACNNGNATAAAGCTCGTCCAGGTNCNGCCGCAGGAAGTCGCCGCTCACGANNCGCGGTTTCGGGTCCGGCAGGTGACTTTCCAGCCAGTCCACACTCTCGCCGTCGATTTCGACCAGCGTGAGCTGCGACGCCGGGTGCTGCTCCAGCAAAAAGCGGGTGAGCACACCCATGCCGGGGCCGATTTCGAGAATCGGTCCCTCAACCTCTGCCACCGTCGACGCTATCCGTTCCGCAACCGTAAGGTCTGTCAGGAAGTGTTGACCCAAGGCCTTCTTTGGCTTTACTCCATTCATATGGCAAATTCTTAATTCAACCTACAAAATTACAAAAAATCCACCAATAACCAAGCCCAACCCTAAAATTGGGCCCGTTTGCGCGAATGTAGGGATTTTTGTAACTTTGCAGGATGATACGAAGGTTGGACATCCGCAAGCTGCTCTCGGCGCTGGCTATCGCGCTGGCGCTCGTGGTGGCTGATTACCTTACTGCCAATTTCTCTTTCCCGATTTTCGACACTTCGGACACCCTCTCGCCCTACGCGTTCATCTTCGGAGGACGGCGCTACGACGACTCGGATAAGATGGCCGTCAATGTGGCATGCGACCGCCAGCTGGCGCCAAAGCGCGATGTTTTCGGCGACACCCTCGGCATGGTGGATGTCACTGCCCGTCGCCCCCTTATGCGTCTACTTCGCATCGCCGCCGGGGCCAACTATCGCTATATCCTGATGGATATCCGCTTCGAGGCCGGGCTCGAATGCCCGGAGGATTCAGCTCTCTTTGCCCTGCTGGACTCCCTGCCGCGTCTGGTCATCCCGACTCACCGCGAGAGTGCCGACTTCACCCCCGCCGAGGGGCTTCCGGCCGACAAGCTGGCCTACGGCGACTTCCGCTGCAAGCGCCAGTCGGGCTTTTCGCGCTACGAATTCCTTCAGGAGGGGCACGAGTCGATGGCGCTGCGCATGTACCACGAACTGGACGGGGGCTCGGTGCAGGGCAGCGGTCTGCTCTACGCCGACGGCTCCTGGCCCTGCACAAACACCCAATTTGTCGACATTCCCTTCGAGGCCACGCAACACTATGGGGCCGACGGGGAGGTGCAGCTCCCCTACCTGAGTTCGCAAGTTCTTGCCCATCACTCCGACGAGGACCTCCGGCGCATGATGGACGGCAAGGTGCTCATTATCGGCGACTTCGACAATGATACCCACGGCAGCTACATCGGCGACATCCCCGGCCCGCTCATCCATTACTACGCCTTCAAGCTCCTCGAGCGCGGAGGGCACCGGCTCAACCTGTGGCTGGCGGCATTCATGCTCGTTCTCTTCACCGCCATTGCCTACGGCCTGCTCACCGGACGCGGAATCCGACTCAAGCGCGTCGGCAACCCGTGGGTGGAGTTCCTCATTTCGTTCATCGGCTGGGAGGCCGTGCTGTGGGCCATCAAGGTCGCGCTCTACCTGCTGTGGGGGCTTTCATTCAGCGCACTCCTGCCAGGCTTCGTNTTCTCCTCCATATCGTTCTTTTATCGTTTGAAACATAACATTTCCGGCTATGCTTAAACGCCTGATTGTAACCCTGATAATATCAATTTTGACATTCGGCACCATCGATGCTGAACAGTTCAGAATCCTACGCCTGAACACACCCGAAATCACCATCGACAGCCGTGTGTATCAGGCCGGCGACACCATCGACCTCCCCAACACCATCGACTGGACCTCCGATGCCCAGGCCGTACAGCTCATTGGCCTCTCCACGGGCAAGCTCTTCTTCCTCTCGGCCAAGGAAAACAAGGGCCAGCGCAACCTCTGGAAGCGGATGTACTCCGAGGAGAANGGGTCCACGCGTCAGGTTAAAATCGACCGCGCCGGTGGTCCCGACCTCGAATTCGGACGCGTATTGGTCCACCTACGCGACGCCGCGCTGGCCGGAGATACGCTCACGCTCAATTTCGTCCTGATTTCAGATACAACGCTGGTGCTGTCGGCGTCCCGGGCCGACCCGACTCAGGCATGCATCATCGACTCCGGTTCGCGGACCTACCCCCTGAGCCGGGTGCACCTCCGCAGCGACCGCTTCGCCTCAGGCACACTCACCCTGCCAAAGGCCGAGGCCGTGGAGTGCAGCATCATCGTGGTTGGATTCAACCCCTCGGCAAAAACAATCGTAAACATGTCCCTGCCTTTCGAACTGGACGGTGAATATATGCCGTTGATTATGAGGAGGATACCGACGGANTACATCGCTCCCGCATCCGATGACTACCTGCNCGCCGNAAGCACTNTCCGCAGGCAATAAAAAACNCAATGCAACTNACTTCACAGCCAATTGCATGCTACCTATGATTCACTTATTTACTTTTAGTTGCATGCAAAGGTACATCAAAATCCAATAACGTGCAATTGTAAATGAGTGATTTAGGATATTTTAACTACTTTTTCCGCTCCCGCGCTTCAAGGCAGGGGTATGAACATTTNCAAAGGACCTGTGNTTTTAAANTAAATCGAAATTNAANACACACCNCTCCNCTTATGAAAAAATTCATCACCACCATCCTCACCATTNCCGGCGCCGCATTCATAACATCAGCNNAAACCGTAGAGATGCTTCCTTACGGCGACATGAACACCTGGGTCACACGCAACATAAAAGAGAGCCGCATCATCGGCGGCCAGACCAAACAATGCTACGCCGTGGGGCCCGAACGCACCATCACCGGCGACCAGCCCTACACCAACATGGGCGGCTCACCCTGGGCCTCGTCCAACGTCATGGCCAAGGTCATGGGTATCACCAAGGTGAGTGCCGTGGTGAGTCCCGACGAACGCACCGCCGGAAATAAATGCGCAAAGCTTGCCACCAGCCTCGAGCACTGCCGCGCCGCTGGTATCGTAAACGTCGACGTCCTCGTGGCAGGTACACTCTTCCTGGGCAAGATGCTCGAACCCGTAAAGAGCACATCCGACCCCTACTCAAAAATGGAAATGGGCGTCCCATTCACCAAGCATCCCAAAGCCATGCGCTACGACTACCGCCTCGACATCCCTTCCAACCCCGAAATAACCTACTCCAGCGGCTTCGGTTCAAAAAAGACCAACCCCGGCTGCGATAAAGCCGAAGTGTTCGTATTCCTCCAGAAACGCTGGGAAGATGCCGCAGGAAATATCTACGCCAAGCGCGTCGGCACCGGCCGCGAACTCCTCGGTCGCGCCACCGACGGCTGGATCAATGACCACCGCCTGGCTATCCACTACGGCGACATCACCGGCGAGAGCTACTACAAGCCCGGCATGAACCTCATCCCCGAGGACCACAGCTACTATGCCCGCAACTCCCACGGCAAGATGGTGCCCGTCCACGAAGTTGGCTGGGACACCGAGAACTCCGACCCCACCCACATGATTGTCATGTTCTCCTCCGGCAGCGGCGAACCCTACACCGGAACCATCGGAATGACGCTCTACGTCGACAACGTCGGCATGGTCTACTAACACAAGGGCGCCCCGGCGCCCTTCGTGCTTCAGAATTGAAATAATTAAAAGCGGCCGCCCGGGCAGGGTGGCCGCTTTGCAGGATATGGGCAGGGGTTATTTTGCGATGAGGAGGAAATAGTTCTTCTTGCCTTTCTGGGCGATGATGTAGCGGCCGTTCAGAAGCATGTCTTCGCTGGCGGCGGCCATGGGGTCGGTGACCTTTTCCTTATTTATGGATACGCCGCCACCCTGAACCATCTTGCGGTATTCGCCCTTGGAGGGGAACACGGCGGCCTTGTCCGTCAGAAGCTCGCCGAGTTTGATGCCGGCGCGGATGTCGTCGAGGCTCACTTCGAACTGGGGCACGCCCTCGAAGAGGTCAAGCAGGGTGTTCTCGTCGAGCTTGCGCAGGGCGTCGGCGGCATGGTTGCTGAAGAGTATCTGCGAGGCTTCGACGGCAGCTTCGTAGTCAGCCTTGGAGTGCACCATGGTGGTGATCTCCTGAGCCAGACGCTTCTGCAGCGGACGGCGACCGGGGTCCTGGGCCTGCTCGGCTACGAGGGCTTCGATTTCGTCCTTGGGCAGCTCTGTGAAGATTTTGATGTACTTCTCCGCGTCGGCGTCGCTGACGTTGAGCCAGAACTGGTAGAACTTGTAGGGTGAAGTATAGCGGGGGTCGAGCCACACGTTGCCGCTCTCGGTCTTGCCGAACTTGCCGCCGTCGGCCTTGGTGATCAGGGGGCAGGTGAGGGCATAAGCCTCGCCGTCGAGGGTGCGGCGGATAAGCTCGGTGCCCGTGGTCATGTTACCCCACTGGTCGGAGCCGCCCAGTTGAAGCTTGCAGTTCTTCTCCCGGTAGAGGTTCAGGAAGTCGTAGCCCTGCACGAGCTGGTAGCTGAACTCGGTAAAGGACATGCCCTGCTGGTTCTCCCCCGAGAGGCGTTTCTTCACAGAGTCCTTGGCCATCATGTAGTTAACGGTGATAAGCTTACCCACGTCGCGGATAAAATCCAGGAAGGAGAAGTTCTTCATCCAGTCGTAGTTATTGACCAGTTCGGCGGCATTGGCAGCATCGGAATCAAAGTCGAGGAACTTGCCGAGCTGCTTCTTGATGGCCTCCTGGTTTTTGCGCAAGGTGTTCTCGTCCAGGAGTTTGCGCTCCTGGC
>WFLX010294824.1_pt1 | contig 20533 bp, 12 predicted proteins | sample 4967041 | NCBI WGS metagenome assembly WFLX01 (sample SAMN12857096, study PRJNA449069) | gut metagenome | isolation source: stool from male and female vole | host: Microtus ochrogaster | place: USA:Florida | collected 2017
TCATGAAGGTTTTTAATACCGCTGACTTTGCGGGCTGTAGCGTTGAAGAGTTTAGTGGGGAGGGTTTTGCTGAGGGGATCGTAGCGTTTTTTCTTCCATCCTGAGACGAGGTCGAAGCCATCCTCGGTGATCATACGGTAGAGTTCGGGGATCTCATCGGGACTATCCTGGAGGTCGGCGTCCATTGTGATTACGACATCACCCTTTGCACGCAGGAATCCTTCGTTGAGAGCCGGAGATTTGCCGTAGTTGCGTGAGAAGCTCACGCAATGTACGTGCTCCGGGTCCTCCTCGGCAAGATTCTTGATGACTTTCAGGGAGTCGTCAGACGAACCGTCGTTGCAGAATATGATTTCGTAAGAGAAATTGTTGGCAGCCATTACGCGGGAGATCCATGCGTGGAGCTCCGGGAGGGATTCGGCTTCGTTGTATAGGGGGATGACTACTGAAATCTGCATTTATAATTAGTAATTTATAATTGAGAATTGGGAAGGGCGAGTTGAAGGCCGGAGTCGGAGATTAGCTGGAGGTCTTCTTGGAGGGTGTTGCCGATGGTGGTCAGCATGTCGCCCATTATGGCGCCGTTGATTCCTCCTTGGAAGAGGCGACGCATATTCTTTTGGGAGAGGCGGCCTCGGCCTCCCGCGAAGCGGATGACTTGCTTTGGGAGGATGAATCGCCAGACAGCGGCACACCGGATAATCTCTTCTTCTGAGATGAGAGGAGTGTTTTCAAGGGGAGTTCCTTTGATAGGGTGCAGAATGTTAATGGGGACAGAATCGACTTCCATTTCTCGGAGCATTATTGCAAAGTCGACGCGATCTTCTTCAGTCTCACCCATTCCTATGATGCCTCCGGAGCATATTGCCATTCCCTGTCTGCGGGCGGCTTCGATAGTATTTCTTTTGTCTTTTTGGGAGTGGGTCGTAACTAAGGAGGGCCACATACGTGAGGAGGTCTCCATATTGCAGTGGTAGCGTTCGATTCCGGCTTCTTTGAGTCGTTTGAGTTGGGATTCATTGAGAAGTCCCATTGAGACGCAGAGGTGGAGGTCGGTCTCGGATCTTAGACGCTTGATGATGTCGATAAAGCGGTCGAGGTCACGGTCAGAAACTGTGCGGCCACTGGTGACGAGGGAGAAGCGGCGGATACCGGTCTGCTGGTTTAGCCGGGCGGCTTTCAGTGTGTCGGCTTCGTCTAATATGTTATAGGTGGCGCAGCCGGTATGGTGGCGACTTGTTTGTGCACACCATTTGCAGTCTTCGCCACACATGCCGCTTCTGGCGTTGACAATGGAGCAGGAATCAAAGAAATTGCTATGGAAAGCTTTCGTTATGCGATCGGCAGCATTGCAGAGGGCATCAAGATCCTGACCATTAATAAGGAAGAGAGCCTCTTCCTTGGAGACTCCTTTTCCGGTAGAAATTACTTTTTCTGCTAAATCTTCAATATCCTGCTTTTCCATATTAGGATTTGGATAAGGTTATGGTGAATTCGAGACCTCCTGAAGGTACATTGCTCACTGAGATATCTCCACCGTGGAATTTGACAGCCTGTTTTACGATGGCAAGCCCGATACCCGACCCCCCTTTCTTGCGCGAACGACCGGTCTCAAGACGATAGAATCGGTCGAAAAGATGCTCGAAATGTTCTTCAGGGATTCCAATACCGTCATCTGCCACAATGATACGATAGCTTTTTTCGTCTTCTTCCTGAAGGAAGATAGAGATAGTGGAGCAGCCGGAATATAGGATCGCGTTGTTGATAAGATTGTTGAAAATAGATTCGAGTAGCGACGCATTGCCAAGCATCATCATACTTTCGGGGAGGTTGATATCAAACCCAATGCCGGCATCTTCAGCTTTCGGAAGGAGAGCGTCTGTACATTCATCTACAATGTCTCTCAGTGAAAGCAACTCACGCTGTATATTTTCGGCACCGTCATCAAGACGATTAAGCATAAGAATGTCAGCAATCATAGAGAGGAGGCGCTCGGTATTGACTTTGCAACGTTCCAGCAACTCATCTCTTTTCTCCGGGGTCAATTTATCCTTATAATTAATGAGTGTCTGAAGTCCGAGTGAGATAGCTGATAGGGGTGTTTTCAGCTCGTGGTTGATATTGTTGGTAAGCTCGCGTTTAAGCTTTGCCTTATCCTGCTCTTCCTTGAGGGCTAATTCCGCAAGTCGCTCACGCTCTTTGAGAGAGCGTTGCCACCTCACATATATAAGGACAATATTATGGGCGATAGTGCCTAATTCATTTTTAGGGAAAGCCTTTGTGTCGTAGATTTCCGCTCCTTTTTCGGCAGCTTGAGCGAATTCGGAAAGGCGCTTGACAGTGCGCCCGATGCGGGAAGTGGCATACCAAGTGATGGCAATGACAAAAATATAGATGAAAATTGCATACCAAAGGAAAGAGCGGTCGATATTCATGAACTCGGCTATACCTACATCATGTCCGACTGCACCGGTACGGGCATATAGGTCACCCTCCTTTAGGGCGGCATAGTAATAGAAATCATCGTCGTCTGCTTCATCATTGTGGTGGATTGAAAAACCCTGATGAAGTTCCGACTCATTAGCCATCTTCAGTTCCTTAAGTTCGAGTGGATTTTTGATATGGTCGATCCCGGTGTTGTCGTAAATGATGACTCCATTATTATCAAAAATGGCGAACTGCAGATCTTGAATAGGGAGGTCGATGGTGCGTTCCCAGAGCTCCACATTCACCACGCCCCCTTCGTAATGGTCGAGGAGCTGATAGTTGAGGATTGTCAGCTGAGCATTAAGCAGGTTTTGGCGGTAGCTTTGCTCACGCTTAAACTGGAAGATGACGAAAGCGACTTCGCAGACAGTGAGAATTGCCACCACTATTAAGAGGAGTTTCGTGCTGTAGCTGATTTTTAACACTCTGATGAATTTTGAATTTAGAATATTTTGGTCCTACCATTAAGAGCCTCTCCGAGGCTACTGATTCTTTGGTATTGGAGACCCCAGGCCTTAGCCTGGGGTTATGACATAATAGTTAGGTCTCCTACCTGACATCCCGCTTGGAGAGCGGGGCTCCCATATTAGACTTTGAAGCCGTAGCCGTAGCCAGAGCGAGTCACTATGAGCTTACCGTATTTGCCAATTTTGGCGCGTAGACGGGTTACGTTGACGTCGACTACACGGTTTACGACGACTACTTCATCCGACCATACCTTCTGGAGGATGTCTTCGCGTGAGAAGATCTTTCCGGGGTTGCTCATGAAAAGAGATAGCAATTCAAATTCCTTGCGAGGCATGCGGACAGGGACTTCGTCGATGGTACAGACTATCTGGTCGAGATCGATGACGAGGCCTTCTTCACGGATAATCCTTTTTGGCTTCGGCTCCTCCTTTACAGGAGCCGACACAGAGGCCTGTGTAGCGACGGAAGCGCCGGAACGTTCTGTGCGACGGAGCACCGATTTGATGCGTGCNAGGATNTTGCGNATNTTNTANGGCTTNGTGACGTAGTCNTCGGCACCNAGGTTGAGACCGGCNATCATATCGTCGTCGGCATTCTTGGCGGTGCAGAANATGATNGGGATGTNNGCNGTGGCGGGNTTNCGCTTNAGNATNCGNGCACATCTCGAAACCGGACATCTTACCCATCATGACGTCAAGGAGAATGAGGTCGTAGGAAGGGAGGTCCATTTCGAGAGCTTCTTCGGCTGAGTAGGCTGTGTCAGCTTCGTAGCCTTCGATTTCGAGGTTAAGCTTTAGACCTTCGCAAAGGTCGGGTTCGTCGTCAACGACTAATATTTTGTAGATTTCCATAAATTTTGAGTTGTCGTACTGGTCGGACGAGTCAAACATATCAGACTTATCAGACGAGACACAATTGGAATTTGTATAATTAATTTTGCAAATTTAGTAATTATTTTTGATAATTGCAAAAATTAGTCGAGAAATTAGGAATTACGTTCCTATCAAGAAACGCCTCTTTGAGGGTAATCCTTAAGGAAAATGCCGTATACCGGAGTGAGCGAATAATCCCAACCATCCCCTTTCTCGCCTTGAGCATAGATATCTACGGAGAGATAATAGAGCGCCCTGTCATCAAAGTGAGTCTGATATCGGTTTTGTATCTCGACGATTATCTTGCTTCCGTCTTCCAGTTTGCAGTGCAGATTATAGATATTTGGCATTCATGTGGGAAATAATGATTGTAAAATTTGGAAATTAGAAAAGAAGGGATTATCTTTGTAGAGTCAAAAATTCACTTCCTATGGCAGACAATACAGACCATTCATCAGAAATCATCACCGAATTCATCAACATACAGACTGACTTCGGATTCAAGTATGTCTTTGGTAACCTCAAGAATAAAAATGCCCTCATAAAGTTCCTTAATACCTTATTCGAGGGAAAACTTATTGTAAAGGATGTCACATACCATGACAAAGAGAGATTGCCAGCTGATAAAAATGGCAAACGGATAGTCTATGATGTCTACTGCACTACCCCAATCTCCAGGGTTGGATCCATTTATTTTCCCGACTATCAAATTGAAAAATCAAAAGGNGAAATNGAGNCGGACCATCATTTCATANTTGAGATGCAAAATGNNTATANTCCNCCANTTGANGAACGGNTAACANATTATGCATGCNAGANGGTTGNAGNTNAGGGTAAGGCCGGATGGGACTATACCCTTGATCCGGTATTCGCCATTGTTGTCACAAACTTCAACTTAGATCACATGGAGTCTAAGCTGGTCCGGGATGTGATGCTCGTAGACAGGGAGACAGGCGAAGCCCTTACAGACAAGATTCATATCATGCTGTGCTCGTTGAAGGAGCTCCCGAAAGAATGGAAAGATTGCAGAACCGAAATGGAGAAAGTATTGTTTATCATAAAAAATATAGAGGATATGGATAGCTCATCATTGGCGTATAAGGAAGGGAAATACTCGGAGATATTCGAGGCTGCCCGCAGCAACAAGCTGAGGCCTGATCAGATAGTGAATTACAGCGAGTCATTGGAAAAACTGCGCGACACTGAACGAGGAATCAAATATCAGATAGAGCGCGAACGCAAAAAAGCTTTGGCGGAAGGACGTGCGGAAGAGCGTGCTGAAGGGATACGGTTTATGTTATCATTGGGAATCGATCCTGCGATTATTGCTAAGAAATATGAAATGACCATAGAGGAAATCAATAAGCTTTCTAATAGTTCGCCCGACATGAGCATAATCTAACGGGTGCAAGTGCCGAGTGCGCCCTGATAGTGAGAAGTACATAGCCGAAGACAAGGGTGTCGGCCGTGAGACCGAATCTGAAGGAAGTCGGAGGCAAAAGTCTGGCTCCACGGAGAGAAACTTGATAAAAGGCTCGAAATCAGAGGTAAGGTTGCTAAACAAACCAAAGCCTAATAACTATCCGGACTGGTAAGAGTAAATCAAGGGAGTATAAGACGGAAAGATTATGCCCTTAATCGGGGAGGTCTGTGGGGCGAGCCACAAGGTAAGCAGTAACAACGAACCCACAGAAGTCAGCAGACGCCATAGTAGTCCGACCTTAAAGCTCGTTGGAATGGACGAAGGGCAGAACTTAACCAAACGAGCGCAACGAGAAATTACCCGATGAAAGGAAGAAAGCAGAAAACAAAAGAAAGCTCACCGCAGATAAATAGCACGGCATGCGAAAGGGAAGCGGAAGCGCAGACTTTGTTCGGGATAGTTGGCAGAGATCTCGTAGAAGTGCAACTATCGACAGACAGGATGCTGGAATACATCCTAACTCCCGACAACCTGAACAGAGCGTACAAAAAAGTAAAGGCAAACAAGAGGAGCGGAGGGATTGAAAGAATGGACGTAGAGCAACTGCTGCCATATCTGCGAGAACACAAGGATGAACTGACAGAAAGTCTGCTGGGGGGACGCTACCGCCCCAATCCAGTGAAAAGGGTAGAGATACCAAGGACAACGGCAAGACTCGGCTACTGGGGATACCTACAGTGGTAGACCGAGTAATCCAACAATCCATAGCGCAAGCGCTGAGCCTGATATATGAGCCCAGATTCTCGGAGAACAGCTACGGCTTCCGACCGATAAGAAGTGCCCACCAAGCCTTGCAGAAAGCGCAAGAGTACATCAACGATGGCTACCTCTATAGTGTAGATCTTGACCTTGAAAAGTTCTTTGACACAGTCAATCACAGCAAACTCATACAGCTGCTGTCTGAGACAATCAAAGATGGGAGGGTCATATCATTGATACACAAATATCTGAATGCAGGTGTAATGATAGGGTATAAATATGAGGACACAGACGAAGGCGTACCGCAAGGAGGTCCACTGAGTCCCATATTGAGCAACATCATCCTTACGGAACTTGACCGAGAACTTGAAAGACGAGGACACCCCTTTGTAAGGTATGCCGACGACTGCATCATCTTCTGCAAGACACCCCGAGCAGCCGAGCGAGTGTGCGAGAGCATCTCCAACTACATAGAGAGGAAACTCTTCTTGAGGGTCAACAGAGAAAAGACGCACGTTGGGAGTGTCCTGGGACAGAAATTCCTGGGGTACTCATTCGGTATGTGAAGAGGAAAGGCTCGCTTGTGGGTTCATCCGAAGACCAAAGCCAAACTGAAGAGGAAACTCAAGGAGTTGACCTCACGCAGTAACGGCTGGGGATACGAGAAACGCAAGGAGAAACTGACCTATGCAATCCGGGGATGGATAAATTATTTTCGGTACGCAGACATGCGTGGCTTTCTCCGGGGATTGGACGAATGGATACGCTCACGCATACGAATGTGTATATGGAAAAGTTGGAAAAGGGTGAGAACCCGCTTCAGTTAATGCTTANCCTCCAAAGATGTGGGATAGGAAAAGACAAGGCATGGCAGTGGGCGAACACGAGGAAAGCATATTGGCGCACTGCCCATAGCCCCATACTCACAATCGCCATATCAAAAGAGAACATGAAGCGAGCAGGTTACCCGAGTCTAATGGAAATGTACGACAGGTTGCATCCGTGTTAAGAACCGCCGTATGCCGAACGGCACGTACGGTGGTGTGAGAGGTCGGTAAACACGAAAGTAGGCGGTAAACGCCTATGATTAGTGTTTACCACCTACTCGATTGAAATCATATATTACTCTATTAAAATTAACTTTATAGGGCACGCATCCCTATAGTTATTAGCGGTATATGCATTAAAGTCGAAATTGAAATAGTTCATATCCCAACCTAGACAACCTCTTGCTCCATACGATGTTGTTGAATATTGAGTTCTAACGTTAGGTTGGTATTTATCAATCCAATAAATATTTCCGCATGATATTTTAAGATTATACGGAATAGGTCTATATATGTTGTTCGAATTCTGTGCTTCTGTGAGCAAAACATCGAGATCGCCATATCGTAGTACGCCTGCCCTATCTCCAGTCAATACAAAATTATTTCGTCTTCCAGTTCCATATTTACCAATAGGGAAGAATATTTGATTACCTGTAGTCTTATCATAGGCAATTACGCCTCTCATACCCCTTGGATCATCAAATAAACCTTCATTTTGAGGGTCAATTAGTCCATAAGCATCTTCTGCTGTATATTGGGGACCTTTAGCTTCACTACCATAGACAACTCCAAAACCATACTCTGAAGCGTTTGTCAAATCTAAGAAGTCCTGGTATGTTGGTACTCTATAACCTTGATCACCTACATAAAAAGTTCCAAGACCATAGTCTCTACTACCTCGTGTTCTGCCTAGATCTTCATTGTTTGCATATTGCCAACAGTCATCTCTATATCCAATTTTAATCCAATCCTGTTTAGCCCAATTATTACCATTTTTGAGTCCAATTTCAAATGGAATAGAGCCAGGCGGCATGAACGGTCCTAAGTCCTCTTTCATATTATTACTAACAAATATACCTTTTGTCTGTTGACCTCTTCTGAACATAGATCCTAACATCAAAGGATTTGCTGTCAAAACAGCATCATATACATCGTTGCCATTAGCCGCTGAACCGCTTCTATATGTAGCCTGATATAATGAATAGGTACTCCACAATTTACCTCCCATTTGCACAGGCGCACTATATCCTTTTCTAATCAAAATCTTATGTAGACACTGATTATTATGATAAGTTACTTTTACGATTGCACATTCAGATTCATTGTCACCTACGGACGTACCAAAGTTAATCCTGAAGTTGATAGACGAACCAGTGTATCCATGTACCTCTCCATTCTGCATGTATCCTTCAGTCTTATCGTTCATACCTAAAGAAAAGCCAGCAGCATTTGTTGATCCTTCTATATAAGCAGTCCATTCTCCTTCAGACCTAAAAGCTTGAAAATTAGATCTTCCGTTAGAATTCATTACTTCAAGAAGAGTAACGTCAAATGCATCTGTTCTGTCGCTTGCTCTCCAGACACCTTTTGGATTTGTTATCCTTTTAACTTGAAGCACAGTTACTTCCTTGACTATTGGATCCTTCATATTGGGAAAAGTAGCAGTAATCCGTAAGCGAGCCATCCTCTCAAAAGCTTCATACGGATTATTACCGGAAAATCCTGAATCACTAATCAGTGTCAATGCTCTTGTCCATACTGGAAGCATAAGCGTTTTTTGATTTGGAATCTCTTGATTCAAATCATTGTACATTTTTTTAACCTCGTATTTATCATCGATTGTCACTGTGGAACCATCATAATAAGTTTTATTATGATCACCTACCGATAAATCATTTACGTTAAACCGCCTCCAACCTTCCTGATTATTATTATAAAAATCTCTTAATTCATTTCTTGCCGCAGGTTGTTCATCGTAATTTTTACTTACTATAGTAGTCTCTCTCGTTGGCAAGTGAAGAGCAAGAAATCCATAATACGGATACTGGATATTATCACTTTGCATATACCAGTTATTAAAATAGGCATCTTGATTCCATTCAAAGTTATATTCTCCTTTTGGATCACTGGTGTCTTGTACGGGTGCAATAATTTGGGCAGGTGGCACAGGATAGGTAACTCCTTCATGCTGTACTCCTGTCGGATAGTAAGGAGCCCAATTATTCTCGATAACATCAACACGAAGATCTGTACAATTACCAAGAATACGGATAGGCAAGTCGCTTTTTTGATAGTAAAGATAAGAAATACGGAAAACTGGAGGAACCTCGATACCAGGATTAGGAAGTTCGTAATCGATGTGCCAGTCGGGGTCGTTTGCCCAGCCCTTGAAACCAAGAGTCAACTTGAAATGATAATTACGTTGGGCATCATAATTATATGTAATGTCCTTACCCAACATGAATCGATATTTGATTGATCCTTCACTTACATTGTTGGGATTAGAGCAAATGTAATAGGCCTCCACTTCCACATATGTACCAAATGGAACGCGATCTTTCAAATCTAAGTCAGTCTTTATGATATTACNGTCATCATCCTTTTCTTTATCATCACGNATTGGAGTACNAACACCATCATCANCTCCGGTATNATGNTGCTTCTTATCATATCTTNTTTTTTGTGTCTCAGACAATCCTTTCNTCTTCTCTTGCACNNNCTCNNCCTGGTTATTCTNGTAAAAGAATAGAGACTGAGCATTTGCCGNATGNGCANCTTCCGGNATTGCTTTTTNAATACTTTTAGTCNACNAANGGCCATCAGTTTTTGATTTACCTGTATGTTTATCAGNATNCCTAANAATTCCTTNTCTATCATACTNAAAACGAGAATTTGGTATGGNTGAAGATNTGTTATTATAATTGGGCTCTGGATAGGGAGTTTCAAGATGATTATCAAGTTCTTCTACAGAATTAGGCATATTCTCCGCTCCTAAAAGACATGTTTTAGGGATATCACGAATTGTCACATTCCTGATATATATATCTACACCCTCATTTAATCCGCTTGGATCAAAAGCTATAGTTAATTTAGATGCAGCCCGTTTCAGCCAAGCATGAATTTTTTGTTCAGGTTTGTTAAATTCAAGCACAGGTNCGTCAAAACCTTTCTCCTNCATATTGGTANAANGNGTAAAATATCCGAACATCTNATCATTTAACTCAATGCTGTCTGGATCCCATGTTAGTTTGATATTCTTAAGACCAGATTCAGTTTGGATTGCGTCTTTAACAGTGATTGTGTTTCCTTCACTGTTCTTAAACGTATTATTATTGGTTGATAAATCCCCCATATTTGCAACAACGTAAATTTTATACTTGCCATAAGGAAGATCGGTCAATTTAAAATTAGCCTGATCGGTTTGAGTTTCATCAGTATGAGCTTCATTGCCATCAAGATGGTCATTGTCTTTATCTACATCATACTTTGTTATTGTATAATTCAACTTCTCGTCATTGTATGAATACTGCAGATTTCCAGTAGGAGAATAAACCAATACATAAAGATTCCTTAATGCATTTAGTGCGTTTCCTGCTGTTCTTGTTTCCCCAAGATTTGCAATGAAAGTTGGAGAGAAAGTGACAGTTGCATTAATATTACCGTCTCCTTCCGGAATGACTCCATTATTAGATGGGAAATCATCAATACAAGAGCTTAATAAGCCACAGCAGCTCGCTACAATGAAAAATAATATTTTANNTNTGATAGATTTCATATTCATTGGTTTTCTTGATTTTCAAGATTTCTGAATTTTAATTATCATGTTTTTTTATTCTTTTGGCGTCACAGTGACTTTGCATGTAGCTGATTGGCCATAAACTGTAGTAGCTGTGATATCAACAGTACCAGGTGCTATACCTTTTACTAAGCCATTTTCGACAGTTGCTATATCAGTATTAGAAGAAGTCCAGGTAACAGTTTTGTCTGTAGTAATATCTGGTTCTATTGTGTAACGAATTAAGATAGTTTGCCCCTCCTCGATAGACGTTTCTGTCTCATTAAGAGATATTCTTGTAGAAGGGATTTCAAATCCGTATGAAGGATTAAGATTGACGGCTGTGTATGGGTAGACAGTGGCGACGGCTTCGAGAATACCATTATTAATCACCATATTAACCTGGACTATGGTATTTCTTGGCAAGAAACGCAAATTTGTTAGCTGCTTAGCATCAAATTGCACTGTGAAAGGTTCTATAATCTCATTTCCTTCAGCATCCTTAATCTTATTTTGGAATTCGACTTCAATTCCTACGGTATATAGTTCAGAGTCACTTTCTGTATCATCTGTGTCTGACTTTACTAAGTTTTTTGTTTCGCAGAAATAGAGGTTTGGCTCGTAGGTGTTTGAGAAGGTTGTTGTCGGGGAAGATGATGTAGCGTTATAGCCGAAATTTTCTGGTTCGAAAATATATGGGCGTATGTAGTTGCCGTCTCCATGTGAGAATGAAGGAGTGACGTAGGATGTTATCTCTCTATCCTCAATTGTCACCTTTCCATCCGCATCATATTTGGGAGGATTATAGATTGTTTCGTTAGGAAAGAGATATTCTTTTTGCATCAGGTTGCTGAATATGACCTTTTTCACTTTAAAAGAGGGAGTAGTTCCATCAGCAGTGATTGAGAAACGGAATTTCACGAGATTACGCGTGACAAAGAGGTTTGCTTTGGTCTTCTGATCGCCTCCAACTGAAAGATTGGAAGTTACATCCACATCGAAAAACTCTGACATCAGCACATATTTCTTGTTAGCACCTTCATTGTTGATGAAAGGAGTGGCATATTCCGGAAGTGTAGGAGCATTGCCTGAGGTTTCGCTCCAATTATTCCAAATTACAGTGTTGCTTTCAGTAAAATATGATCCCGGTTTAAGTTTTTNATTCAGAAATTCTTCTATGTCAAACATTTTTGGAGGTAAGTTATCANCTGTAGGAATAGCATCCTCATTGGCGATTAGGTAGATCCGCTTTTTTTCGGTTCTGATCAGCTGATTATTTTCATTTCTTTTCTCAGTACCATAATTTGTTGAAACTTTAAAATCTAACCCTTTGACCTCATCGACACCATAACCCGGAGCCATATCAACTCTAAGGTTGTGCTCGACTGTATCTTTTTCATTGACGATAATGACGCGTAAAGAGTGGATCTTTTCATACTCTATGNTCGCAGGCTCAANAGGANAAGCTCTTGTGACGCCGCTNCCTCGAGAATTGCTTACACTGACATTGAGAGTGAGTATGACATCTCCGTCCCCATCCTGCACTTGATCAGGACCAAGGACCACGAGATCATCAGCACACCCTGCCAGGCAAACCATGGCAAAGAGTATCAGAAGCGACTTTATATATCGTGAAAACGTTTTCATTTTACCTCAGCGTTATTGATTCTTACAGTCCAATCCTTGATCGAAATCGTTGTAGATACCCAATAGTTGCCTTCACCAAGGAAGAAAATCATATTCCAGCGGCTTTCTCGATCAAGGAATTCCTGATTGCCCATTGTAGCAAACGCCTGGCTCTTTAAGAGCAGAAGATAATTGTTGAGAGGGATGTCTACGACATCTTTGCCTGTCGATTTCTCTGTGATAAGCAGGCGTGGGGAAGCAGCAGTAAGCAGACGAGAGAAGCTGAGTTCTGCCCAAGCGACGCTTGCATCCGACCCATCGGGAAGCTCACCGGGACTTGCATTGCCGCGTGCCCATGGAGTATATGTCACTGTCGGTACTGGAAGAAGGTCGTTATCCCAAGCAAAGAGGGTGTTGTTGTCAGTGATGACGAAGTCAAAATCCTCATTATCCACAGGCTCTCCANTCACTTGCTGGAGAAGNACACGGAGATTGTTGGTATCNTTCATCATCTCCANAGTTACCTCTTTATATGTAAGTGAATTCTCCTCGACAGATGTGTCAAGCTTACCATAGAATAAAGGATGCAGTTCCTTGCCGACTTCTTCCGGATTTAGGCGCACTTCAATGTCATGGAGAGGAGTGACGTCCGGGGGAGTGACGAAGCTGNATGAAGTGTTTTGACATGCCATNNCGCCGTATGCAACGACAGTATATTGNCCCGGATCAAGGTCNACAGTCATTNGCNAATTNNCATTNGCAAGATCTGATGTAGTATTGGTTCGAGAAGTCACATAATTGCCTTGCTGATTATAGAATAAGACTGTCAGACAGTCTACCTGCGACATGAAGGCATTTGCAAACTCCATGTTATAATCATATATAAACCTAATACGCAGGCCTTGCGGACACGGCTGAAGGTCCTCGTGGATGCGGTCGCATGAGGAGAATGACAGCGCTGCGCCAGCAATCAATGTCATTGCTATAGTCTTTTTGATAGAATCTGAAAAAGATCTGATTTCCATATCTTGTTTGTTGTTTTTTTGGTGATCTGAGAGGGTATCACGCCTCTTAGATCTGAGTATTTATTTCAGCCACAAGTAGCTGAACGGGGGACAAACTAACAAATATGAGTTTTGCTATGCTCAATTAATGATTATTTTAGAACTGGATTTCGTTTTCGCGAACTACCCATGGGAGAGTGGTACAAGTCACAGTGATGTAAACATCGTTCAGTTCGTCGTCAGTGTTAGGAGTTGGCTTATCTGGGTCGTTAGCGCCGATGCGTGGGTGACCGATACGAGATATCTTGGTGACAGCGAGCTTGTAGACATTATTACGGACAACAGCGAACTCCATTGGACCCATGACACCAGGCTGTCCATTGTCGTTGTGACGGTTCCAGTAGTAATAGTAGCAATAGTAGCCCCAGCCGCCAAGATCAGGATCGAAGCTTGTCTGATAAAGGGTGAATTTGCCAATGTTAGGATCCTTTTCATTACCGTCTTCTCCATAGTTTACAGCAGCATCACGGAATGCGTAGAAGGCTTCAGATTCTTCAAATTCTTCGTCTGTATCCGGATCAATCTCTTTCCACTTCTTCCACAGATAGTCAGGANAATCAGNTNCTTCGGNAAGATTANCTTCAAGANCAAAAATGTCATTNCTANCGCCNNCTACTNCACNNGGCNGNAGAGCAGGATTAATGAGGAAATCAGCGTTATCAAGGTCTACAGTACCACCTTCTGGAACACCTGTTACATCACATTTGAAAGTCACTGTACCGAAACCACCTTTACCAAATGCTGCGTAATAAAGAGGAGAACTGCGGTTGATATTGAAAGACCATTTACCATCATTAGAGTTGTATGACATACTTGTAAGAGCCTGACGGATAGCGACACGGCGAACGTGCTCCCAAGTGCAATACATGTGATTTGCATAAACATAAATGATAGGATCTGTAAGACCATTACCTCCATCCTCTCCCGATACGACATTTAATTCAGTAAGAAGTTTCTGAGTGAAATAATCATCATTGTTTGCGTCAATGTCACGGGCTGGCTNAAGTTGACCTTTGAAGACAACNNCATTAGNNACACCATTTTTCTGGCTTTGCACTCCAGGGATAGTACCTTCTGTTAGATAACGCCAAGTTCTGTACTGGGGCTTAGTTCCATTTTGATTCCAAGAATCCGGATTATCTTTTTCTCCGTTCGTAAGAACATCACTTATCTTAGAAGTATACCAACGGTCGGAACCATCAGGAAGAGAAGCCTCAATATTATCTACTTCACCATACGCATTAAAGAATGGATAATTGAAATGGAGATCAAAACCGGTAGAAGGACCCGCATTATTAACTATGTGCTTCCAATCTGCCATAGCATCCACTACATAGTTACCATTTATTTGTCCGCCATCTTCATCCGTCTTCCATTTGCCATCAGCATTTGAATACCAAGGAAGTTCAATACCACATATTTGCCAATTAGCGTCAAGACCAGTGGGTGATACACGGCGAATGAAATAATATTCCTTGTTCATGTTTACCATAGACATCTTGCCAAGGAAAACATCAACAAGAGGNTGGTTATCTGCATNACGAACTACATGATAAGTCTGAGCCTTGAACCCATTGTAAGNTTGNTCTTCATTGTTAATACCGTCGAGAGCACCATCCCGGNAGTCGTAACGNGCAGCTGCGCGCTCTACCATGATGTTACCTGAAGTGAGGTTGTCGATTTCATTTGGACGACCGTAATTATTCATACCTGAGAGATCGAATGCTGTTGATGCGGTAGTATGGTCATTCCAGTCATCAAGAGTTGCGGGGACACGGCGAGTAGCAATTTCACTGTTAGTCATCAAGAAGTGATCTTTGTCCCAAATTACACCTTCATTTATGGAAGTATCATAGACACCGACTTTATTAATCCATTCGGTATCGCCTGCCTCAGCAGCCTCAAGAACCTCTTGAAGACCCTTGGTAGGGTTAGCAAAAACAAATACATTTATCACATTGAAATTTTGCTCATCTTTGTCAAAAGAATTCAAATCCTGATAATAGCGGGCAAGATCTGTTTTGGAGAACACGGTGGTATTTCTGTAGCTTCTGCCAGAAACACCAATAGCCTCGAGAGTAGTGGTCTGAGCTGCAGCGATGAAAGAGTTGTCTTTCCTGGCGAGGACGATGTAGGCCTCAGACACCTTGTTTTCGAAGTCATGACCTATTTCTTGGCCACCGTTACTTGAGTTATCACCATTGGTAAAGCTTCGGGTTTCCTTTGCAGAAGGAAGATCGAAGTTCACAGTGATGTAGGTTCCGTCTTCGGGGACCTCCGTACCTTGTTGTACATTCTGGGCTCCAGAGTCAATCACGTCGTTGGAGCAGCCCCCTGCGAGCAAGAGTGTGATGGCAGAGGCAAGGCCAAAAATACGATTTTTTTTCATAAAAGTAAAATGTAAAAATAGATTGTTTTTTGTTGTTTTTTCGGTTGGGATTATAGGAGGACGCATGGGTGCCCATGCGTCCCTACAAGGGTCAGTAGATGATCATGGAGGGTTTGGGATTCAGGGCAGCCTCGACAGCGGGGATCATGTCAGCGGCATTTTGTGAGCCTGCTTCCTTGGCCTTCTTCAGCATCTCGAGCGATTTCTTATAGTCGCCTTCCATTGCGTAGATCACTCCCCACGCATAGTCGGAGTCTGCACCCGGCTGCACTTTCTGCAGATAGGTCTTTGCCGCTTCGAGGTTGCCGTTGTTCATGGCGCATCCCGCCGCATTCAGGTTGGCTACATCGCTTTTGGGGAACATCGCAGCTGCCGTCATGAACACCTTGAAGTATTCGGGCGACCCCTGCTCATATTTTCCTGAAAGGATGTAGAGCTCATTGAGGGAGAGGAGCGCAGGATTTTTATTGAATACCTGCTCTATCTCATCGGGATCGTAGAATTTCTTGATCTTGTAGGTGATGTTGTAGTCGGTGTGTCGGAGCAACGGATAGACATTCTTCAACAGATACGGATAATCGTTGGGGAACTTAGCACGGAACATGTCGTTTCTCTTCTCCTTGGGGATTTTCGGGTCGTCGATGAAGGCGATCATCTCATATTTGTCNGGGATGGTGNNGGANNTCATNATCCATTCTCGGAGNCCTCCCCAGTCCTCNGNCACAAAGTCAGTGTCGTAGACGGAATGGGGGAAATCTGAATGTTGCTCCACATATTTCTCTACCACTTCCGTACGCCCTTTTGCAAGGCGTACGTTGTTGTTGTATGGTCCTTCGGGGGAAGCATAGCCGGTGAGAAGTATCTTCTCTACCGTCGCATACTCGTTGTCGCGCACTACCTTGATGGTCTTCAGGATGGTGTCAAGCTCAGCCTTGTTGGAGAAGTAAGACCAGTCGATGTCAGTCTTGTTGACCTTGAAGATGATGTTGGCGCGTCCTGAGAGGTTGAATACCTTGTCGGCGGTGTCTTTGGGGACTATGAAGGAAAACCTGTGGGCATACTCGAGGAAATTCGTGACATTGTCCTCGGGGAGGTCCACTATCGGGTAATCCCCGGATTTGGCTGTGTCACAGTTGCAGACATTGGTAGTGTCTGCCCTTATGATGATTGTGGAGGCTCCATAGTCTTTGTCGTATCTGAGGGTGCTGGAATACGCTATGGGGAGGCTCGTCCCTGCACGTGACAGGTCGAGAGGGGAGGCGTTTCTCTCGCGAATCTCCGTATACCATGCCTTGCGGCCGGCGATTCGTATGCCCGGCATGTCGATGGTCTTGTCTCCCGTGACAAGCCGGGGAGTGAGCGTCACGATGTCGTTGCTCTTCACCTTATATTCCTTAGGGTCGACGTTCATGTTGAAGGTGAGCATCGAGTCCCCTTTATTGACATTGATGTCCTTAATGTGTAGAAGGTCGGTGTTTGACTGCGCGAAGGCCATCAGAGGCAGCATGAATGCCGCGATGGCGAAGAATATTTTCTTATTCATGTGCTTTTGATGTTTTAGAATACGTATTCGAGGTTAAGCGCCACTTTTGTGGGACCGAAATAGTTATGGTGTCCGGAGCCGAGCTTGCGTCCGCACTCGGCGCAAGGATATTCGTCATAGCGGGCATGGATCCAGCCTATGCCGATCTCCGCCTCGAGGTTCCAGTGGCGGTTGAGAATCCAGTCGTAGCCGTATGCGACGCCGGCTCCCGCGCCCCAGCCTTCGTAGCGGCGGTCTTTGAGCTTGCTCAGGTCGGTGCCGAGGAAGTGGATGTTGTTGTCAATGTTGCCGAAGTTGAACTCGCCTCCTATGGCATGAAGCCCGACGAAATGACCCTGAAAGCGGTGGCAAAACCAATAGCGGGCTTCGGGCTGCACGAGCCAGTGGCGCCATTTGTGGTCGTTGACGGTCCAGAGGTTGAGCTGACCGGAGGCATTCAGTGTCCATTTAGGCGCAAGTCCTACTTCAAGTCCGATATTTGGACTCAGAAGGGCATCACTGACGATGTTGGTTTTTATTGCTGCTTTCTGGGCTTTTGCAGCTGGAAGTCCGGCGGCAAGCAGAAGCAGGGTGAAGATCAGCTTATACTTGATATTGCTGAATAGTCTTGTCATATATGCCTAAGTTATAGTTATTGTAGTTATATAGCATTTGGATTCAGGTCTCGACATATAGTCTCTAACTTGAATGCACACAAGCCATCGGCTTCTGGCTGAAAAGGAATCGCCGGAAAAACTGATGATAAATGAACTGATGCTGTCGAGGGTCTCAAATTTACATCCATATCAAATTACTTTCATTAATAGTGTCAATATGTGATAACCTGAAACGTTATTCCAAATCTTCAAACCTAATTATCTCTTCTTAAGAGATAATTAAATTTAGGCGCAAAATTAGTCAATGTTTTTAAATAATGCAAATAATCTTACACTTTTTTTTCAGAAAAATTTTTTGGTGTCAAATTTTAACACAAAATATATGCAACCATAAAAATTTTCAGAGGGTTCAACCCCTGTATCTATATTGGCAAACCTCTCATAAGATTACATAAATTGCTATTTTTCTGTTGGTGTAAATAATTGAAAATAAAATATCTATAAAAAATTAATTATCTCTTAAGAAGAGATAATTATTCTCACGAGTCACATTCTATACTCAATATTCAGTTTTGAGGAAGAGAATCTTAGGAGAAATTTCATAATATATTGAGCCAGACTCTTACAAAATATGAATCTGCACAAGACATCAGCAACAACAACCATATAAATATGGAAAGACACTATTTAAGGATTAGGACGAAGCTGCTTTTGGTCGCGTTTTTAGTCGCGACATTTGGTTTTTGCGCTAAGGCGCAACGCGCTGCGTTAAAAACCAATATTATTAGTGATGCCCTGCTGAGTCCAAATATCGGAATTGAAGTAGGGCTCGCTCCCAAATGGACCCTCAATGCATCCGGGCAGCTCAATCTCTGGACNGTCAACGACCACAAATGGCGTCACTGGCTCGTGCAGCCGGAAGCCCGCTATTGGTTCTGCCACCGTTTCCAAGGTCACTTCGTCGGGCTGCACGCCATCGGCGGGGAATTCAACTTCGGCAACATCGACAACAACATCCACTTTCTTGGCACCGACCTGAGCAAGCTCAAAGACCGCCGCTACGAAGGCTGGGGTGCGGGAGCCGGCGTTGCGTATGGCTACGACTGGATTCTCAACCGCCACTGGAACCTTGAGGCGGAGATCGGCATAGGCTGGATCCATGCCCGCTATGACGAATATCCTTGCGCCGAGTGCGGACGCAAGCTCGGCTCCGGACATCACAACTATTTCGGCCCCACAAAAGTGGCCCTTAACCTCGAATATGTATTCTAAACATCAAAAGCACATGAAAAAGAAAATATTCTTCGCCATCGCGGCATTCATGCTGCCTCTGATGGCCTTCGCGCAGTCTGTATCCGGCACCCTACATATTTCCGACCTGGCGGTCAACAAAGGAGACTCTCTCTTTACCATAAATATGAATGTCAATCCTAAAGACTTCAAGGTGAAGAGCAACGACATTGTCACTCTAACTCCCCGCTTCGTCACTGAATATGACACTATCTACATGCCTCCAATCCGTATTGCAGGCAGAAAAGCATGGTATACTGAGATTCGTGAGGGGGTGGCAACTCCTATCACTCTCTACCGTGCAGGAAAAGACTTGCCGGTTGAGTATTCCAATACTTTTGGAACACCCCAATATTCTCCAACCTCCTCTATAATCATACAGGCTGATACCACCAATATCTGCAACTGCGACCCGGCAAGGTCTGGAGAATACACTTATATCGATTTCACTGATCCTCCGATCATAAACGACCTTGACTTCCTCATCAACTTCCCTTACGTGGCCCCGAACGATTCCGCCGACAAGATTTTCAATCTCTCCGGTCGTGCAAACATAATCTTCAAGGTTAACAAAACCGATATCGACTGGTCTTACTTCTCTAACAAGGCAGAACTCGATACCATCGTCAAAACTATCAAGGCTGTTCGGGATAATGAGTATGCGACAGTTGAAAAAATCTTCCTTACAGGTTATGCTTCCCCGGAAGGTCCGTACAAAAATAATGTCCGTCTTGCAGATGGGCGTACAGCAGAGGTCCTGAAATATGTGGAGCGGCATTCTGACTTCCCCCATTCGGTGTATGACAATAATTCGGTGGCTGAAGATTGGATTGGTCTGAGGGAATGGATTGAGGCATCTGATATTCCAAACAAATATGATATGATAGCTTTCATTGATGACAAGTCTATCCCTATTGAGAAGAAAAACGACCTGTTCCGGGCTAAGTTCCCCAATGATTATCCTTTCTTGCTCAAAAATGTCTACCCCCTTCTCCGTCACACCGACTATAAGATACGCTATAGGATTAAGAAGTTCTACGACGTAAATGAGATTGAAAAGGTTTTCAAGACAAATCCGAGTCTTCTCTCTCTCAACGAGTTATATCTTCTTTCTCACAAATATGAAGATGGGTCGCCTGAATACAATGATGTGTTCATTACTGCCGCTGCCATGTATCCGGATAGTGAAGTAGCCAACCTCAATGCAGCAGGGTGCGCGATGAGCAACGGCAACATGCAGGCAGCCAGAAGATATCTCGAGAAACTGCCTGCCGGTGCAGACACCGACTGTGCATGGGGAATACTTTATGCAATGGAAAAAGACTACACTAAGGCTAAGGAATATCTCGAAAAGGCACAAAAGGCAGGTTCAACACATGCCGGGGATGTCCTCATGTTGGTAGACCAAGCCCTA
>WFLX010039722.1_pt1 | contig 20531 bp, 19 predicted proteins | sample 4967041 | NCBI WGS metagenome assembly WFLX01 (sample SAMN12857096, study PRJNA449069) | gut metagenome | isolation source: stool from male and female vole | host: Microtus ochrogaster | place: USA:Florida | collected 2017
GGGTTCGGCTGCCGGAGCAGGTGCCGGATCAACCATAGCGCGCCGACGCTGTCGCCGGGGGCGCGAAGGCAGTTCTTCCGATTCAAACGGGGTGTTGGACGAGGTGTCTCGATCCTGATATATTCGATCCATTAAGTGATGTGCAGAAGGATAAATGATAAGGTTGCAAAATTACAAAAAAACGGCTGAACAGTAGCGGCTGGTTTCTCAAAAATATATAAAAATCAGCGTCGGAAAAATGGAAGTCCGACGCTGACGTGTATGATGTAGAACGCAGGGCGAGGATCAGAGGGCCGCCAGTCCGGCTATGGCTTCTTTCGGATCTGGGGCCGAAAAGACATAATTGCCGGCTACAAGGATGTCGGCACCGGCCTCGACGAGCGACATACCGGTCTCGAGATTGACGCCTCCGTCCACTTCGATGAGAGCTTTGGAGGAGGAGTTGGCGATCATCTTGCGCAGACGCGCAGTGCGGTCGATGGCACGGTGAATGAATTTCTGACCGCCGAATCCGGGATTGACGCTCATTATCAATACCATATCGAGCTCGTCAAGAATGTCGGACAGAAGCTCAACAGGGGTAGCCGGATTTACAGTGACGCCGGCTTTCATTCCGGCCTGATGGATGTGTTGCACGACGCGGTCGAGATGAGTGCACGCTTCGTAGTGGACATTCATGATCTCGGCGCCGCAGTCGCGGACCTGATTGACATACCTGTCGGGATCAACTATCATGAGATGGACATCCAGGGGCTTTGCGGCGATCTTGCTTATTGCCTTGATGACAGGAAAGCCAAAGGAGATGTTGGGAACAAACACACCGTCCATCACATCGAGATGGATCATTGATGCTTCGGAGGCGTTGAGCATTTCCAGATCGCGGTGAAGATGGCAGAAGTCGGCGCTCAGGAGCGAGGGTGAGACTTGGGTCATTTGGTGGTGATTATGATTGGGTACGCCTGGGTCGGAAGGCGTTGAAAAGAATTATTGCGAGACATACCAGTCCGATTGCCAGACCGATGTATGTGAGATAGCTGTTGTATTTCTCAACCTGAACAAACAGATCGTCGATAGAGACATGAAGGCCGAGCCAGTAGCCCAATCNGGCAAGGACACCATTCNACAAACAGGCACCGAGAGCNGTGNAGAGGCAGAATTTTCCGANGTTCATGCGGGCGAGNCCGGCCGGAATGGANATGAGCTGGCGCACTGNGGGAATGAGACGGCCTACGAATGTTGACACTGCACCGTGCTTGTCAAAATATGCTTCGGCTTTGTCAACTTTAGCCCGGTCTATGAGACATGCGTGGCCTATCCTGGAGTCGGCAAAGCGATAGACGAGCGGCCGGCCGATCCACACTGACAGCCAGTAGTTGATGAGCGCTCCGACGAGAGCTCCGGCAGTGGCGACNAAGATGATGATCCATACGTTCATATCGGCCACGGCTATGGAGTGTCCCTGATATGTCAGGGTCCTGACGCTCTGAGAGGCAAGGAAAGCGGCGGGGGGCACGACAACTTCACTCGGGAAGGGGATAAAAGAGCTTTCCACCACCATCAGCATAAAAACCATGAGATAGGAAGCGTTTTCAACCACCCATTGGAAGATGGCAGAGGCATCAAGGCCGGCAAAGAGGGTAATGAGACAGTCGGTCATGAAGTCGGGCTAAGAGTTATGCGGTTCAGAGTAAGTCGATGGATTGAAAAAGGGATTTGTAGGCCTCGGCCTTGCGAGCGAGGGGCAGAGGATAAGCGCGCGACGTCGATGGCATCCGCCACAACCGGATTGGGCGGCCATGAGAGTTGAGGAGATCCGCGGCCTCCACAGAGTTGCCGATAGCGGGAACGGCGGTAGAGGTGAGGCCGGCAATCACTTCGGCGGCAAGGGTGCCGGTCGTTGCGATAGCGCGGCATTCGGGCATCAGCGGAAGCATAGCCTGAAGATCTACTGCCTCAACAATCTGGAGATAAGCGTCGGAGGCATTGTTGCGGAGGCGTTTTACCTTACGCCCGGTGTCGCTCAGTGCTATCCCTCGCTCTGTGAGGAATGAGGTGATATCGTCAAGACGGAATGTCTTGGAGAGATTGTCGTAGAATCTGTCGGGATTGTTGTAGAATACCAGTCCCATCACCCTCCAGAAGTCGTTTATCCGGTTGGGATAGTAAAATGGCATTGACCATCGCTCAGGCGACGGCGGGAAAGTACCCATAATCAGCACCCGGGTGCGGTCGGGAATGAAAGGCTGCCAGGGATGCGACTCTACAGGGATGGAATCGGGGGCGAAAGATACGTTGCTTTTCATATCCGTATAACGGCCTTGCAGGGCGTATTGTTGAGCGTCGGAGCTGGAATGGGTATAAAAGTACACTCCCCCGTCTGGCGAAATGCCTGACGAGGGAGCGAATGGTATCGGGATTACTGTTTGATGCGCTCAACGTAGCTTCCGTCGCGGGTATCGACGCGGATCTTGTCGCCGATATTGATGAAGAGAGGCACGCGGACTTCGGCACCTGTCTCGACGGTGGCGGGCTTGAGGGTGTTTGTGGCGGTGTCGCCCTTGATGCCGGGTTCGGTGTAGGTCACTTCGAGAACAACAGAAGTGGGCATCTCGCAGGTGAGTATGGTATCGGTAGCGGCATGTACCTGAGCCTCGCAGATGTCACCTTCCTTCAGGAACTGTACACCCTCGATGCTTTCGCCGGGGATCGCAACCTGTTCGAATGTCTCGGTGTGCATGAAGTTGTAGCCCATGTCATCCTTGTAGAGATACTGGTAGGGACGACGCTCGATGCGTACTTCCTCCACTTTCACGCCGGAGTTCCAGGTCTTGTCGAGAATACGANCGGTCTTGACGTTTNTGAGCTTGGTGCGGACGAAGGCAGGGNCTTTGCCGGGCTTAACGTGGAGGAACTCCACGATGAAGTAGTATTGGCCGTCGATATCGAGGCACATACCGTTCTTGAAGTCTGCAGTTGTTGCCATATATTTTGTTAAGTCTGTTATTCGTTTTGTTATCGGGTCTGCAAAGTTAGTAATAATCCTGCAATATTTTCAGTTATGGGCGGAAAAAAGAGCCGCACGCCGGATTTACTTGCATGTAAAGGTAAGATGGCTCTGGGCGCGGTCGGCTTTGGCGCGGGCGTCTTCGATATCTTTGCCGGTTGCNAGGACAACAGCCATGCGGCGATGACCCTTGACCTCCGGTTTGCCGAAGATGCGCATAGCTGTTCCGGGCTCTTCGAGGGCTTTTTCTATCCCGTCGATTATCATCTCGCGGGTGTCGCCTTCCACNACCACTGCGTGGGAGGCCGATGGCCCGTAGAAACGGATCTCGGGCACAGGAAGTCCGAGCACTGCGCGGGCNTGGAGTGCAAACTCGCTGAGATCCTGNGAGATCATCGTCACCATACCGGTGTCGTGAGGGCGGGGAGATACTTCGCTGAAGATGACCTCGTCGCCCTTGACAAAAAGCTCTACGCCGAAAATGCCGTAGCCTCCGAGGGCGTCGGTGATAGAACGTGCAATCGAGCGGGCGCTCTCTTTCGCCTTGTCGGTCATGGGCTGCGGCTGCCAGCTCTGGCGATAGTCGCCGTTTACCTGATGATGGCCTACNGGCTCGCAAAACTTTGTCCCGCTGACGGAGCGCACTGTAAGCATGGTGATCTCATAGTCGAAGTCAATGAATCCTTCTACGATCACTCTGCCGGCGCCGGCACGGCCACCCTCCTGAGCTTCATGCCAGGCAGCATCTATATCAGCCTCAGATCGCACTACGCTCTGGCCATGTCCGCTTGAGCTCATGACCGGTTTTACCACACAAGGGAAGCCAATCTCCCTGACAGCCGAGACAAATTCTTCCTTGTCGGATGCGAAGAGGTAGGGCGATGTCGGGAGTCCGAGCTCTTCGGCTGCCAGACGGCGTATGCCCTCGCGATTCATCGTGAGGAATGTGGCGCGGGCGGTGGGGGTGACATTGTAGCCTTCCTTTTCGAGCTCGACGAGGGCAGAGGTGGCGATGGCCTCGACTTCGGGTATTATGTGATCCGGGTGTTCAAGCTCAATGACATGTCTGAGCTCATCGGGATCAAGCATATTGATGACGTAGCTGCGATGGGCAACTTGCATGGCCGGAGCGCCGGGATAACGGTCTACGGCGATTACTTCAACACCATAGCGCTGAAGCTCTATCGCAACCTCCTTGCCGAGCTCTCCGCTGCCAAGCAGAAGAGCCTTCACGGCCGAGGGAGTGGCGGGTGTTCCGATTTTCATATTACTTAGGTGATGGCACCCCTGACGGTGCGCTGTGTTTATCTGTTTCGGGCTGCAAAGTTAGCTATTATCCCTGATATAGCCAAGGGGAGCCGGTCGGACTGAAAAAAGCTCTTTTCGCCGCGTTCATGATTGCGTCGGATTTAATGACTAATCCGATTATTTAGTATATTTGCAAAGTATTAGTGGGGGCCAAGAGCCTCCGGCCTGATTAGAAATGGAAATTGCAGAGGTAGACGGTAAAGACTACGGTAAGATTTTCAGCCGCCCGACGGTAGTCTATAACTCGGTATCCTTCACCACTCTGAATGAATATAAGGTGGAGGAGGTGAGACGTATGATAATTTCTGNAGGCGGGAAGCNNCGTTTCGGCCTCACGGTAGGCCTGCGTAGCGACGGCAGCTTTGCAGCTCCGTTTTCGGCTCCTTTTGCCTGCTTCGATCTCAACCGTCATCAGAGTGCTCCGACAGTTGTCAGGGCCGTGGAGTCGTTGAGCCGAAAGTTTACCGATCTGACCATTATCCTGCCTCCGTCATTTTATTCTCCGGATCTGATATCCAAGATGGAGTTGGCGCTGATTCAGACCGGGAGCCGGCTGTGTCATGCCGATTGGAATTGCCATATCGACCTTACACAGTTTGACGATTATAAGCAGATACTGCCTTCGTATGAGCGGAATCTGCTCGGGAGGGCCAGGCAGGAGGGCTTCGGGTTGGTGAATGTCAACGATGATCCGGGGCGGGCATACGCTGTCGTGGTAAAGAACCACCNCCACAAAGGCTACCCTGTAAGGATGNCTCTCGAGCAACTGACCGCTACAGCGTCCGGACCGTCGCGTGTTGTCGATGGATATTTCTTCGTGCTGACAAACGGTCGNGAGGATGTTGCGTCGGCTATTGTCTATGATGTGACTCCCGATATAGTGCAGGTGATCTACTGGGGNGATGTGCCNGGNNCNTCNTGCCGCTANCCAATGAATCTCCTTGCCTACTGTCTGGTCGATTTTTTCAAGCANGCCGGTAAAAGGATTCTTGATATCGGGCCATCTTCCGAGTCAGGCCAATTATCAGAGGGGCTGTGCTCATTTAAGGAGAGAATCGGATGCTCCGTCTCCCCTAAGTTTACCTTTCAACTCGGGAGGAGGATTTAATTTTTTTTGAAAAAATAGGGCGGCAGATTGCCTGCGAGTGGAAATGTATAAGTATTTTTGCAGGAAATATGGCTCAGAAACGTTTCAACCAATCATTATAAATCCAATACCGAAATGCTGACGCAGATAATTAATGCTAAGATACTCACACCGTCGGGCTGGCTCAACGATGGCTCGGTCCTTATCCGCGATAATAAGATCCTTGAAGTGACCAATTGCGATCTGGCCGTTGTCGGCGCCGATCTTGTAGATGCCAAAGGAATGTATGTTGTGCCCGGCGGCGTGGAGATCCACTGCCACGGAGGCGGCGGCAGAGACTTCATGGAGGGCACCGAAGATGCTTTCCGCCAAGCCGTCAAGACACACATGAAGCATGGCACCACCAGTATTTTCCCGACCCTATCGTCATCGTCTGTGCCGATGATCAATGCTGCGGCCGAGACCTGCACAAAACTGATGGCCGAGCCCAACAGTCCGGTGCTCGGTCTTCATCTCGAGGGCCACTATCTCAACCAGAAGATGGCGGGAGGCCAGATGCCTGAATATATCAAGGATCCGGATCCGAAAGAATATATTCCTATCGTGGAGACATGGGACTGCATCAAGCGCTGGGATGCCGCCCCGGAACTTCCGGGAGCCATGCAGTTCGGCAAATATATCCACAGCAAGGGTATCCTGGCATCAGTGGCACACACTCAGGCTGAATTCGAGGATATTCGCTCGGCATGGGAGGCNGGCTATACCCACGCCACACACTTCTACAATGCNATGCNNGGCTTCCACAAACGTCGCGAATATAAGTACGAGGGCACTGTTGAAAGCATCTACCTCATCGACGATATGACAGTAGAGGTTGTGGCAGACGGCATCCACGTTCCTCCCACCATTCTCCGTCTCGTCTACAAGATCAAGGGCCCGGAACGTGCGTGTGTAGTGACTGATGCCCTTGCCTGCGCCTGCTCAGAAAATGCCGAGGCTTTTGATCCTCGCGTGATCATTGAAGACGGTGTTTGCAAGCTCTCCGACCGTTCGGCGCTTGCCGGCAGTGTGGCTACTATGGACCGTCTGATCCGCACACTCGTTCACGGTGCGGAGATCCCTCTTGACGATGCCATTAGGATGGCTTCCGAGACACCCGCCAAGATAATGGGTGTCTACGACCGCAAGGGCTCGCTTGCACGTGGCAAAGATGCCGACATACTCATTCTCGACAAGGATCTCAACCTCCGTTCAGTCTGGGCGATGGGCAAACTGGTTGAAGGCACAAATACCCTCTGAGATCTCCTTTTACTCGAGCTTATACACTCTCAGCCCGCTGTAGCTTGATGCACAGCGGGCTGAGAGTGTATAACGCAGAAAGCTGCAATTCCCTTTCGGAGGATTTGATCTTCTCAAGAAAATGTGTTAACTTTGCGGCGCAAATCCGATGGAGGATTGAGACATATATAAAGTTTAGAGAAACTTTTGTTAACGCTTGATATGCCCATGGCAGAATCAATAATTTATTAACTGTAAGCCATCAGTGTACCCTTACGCCACGGCTTATGTTGATAATAACATTGATATTCTGAATGGACAACCGGAGGTACTTCTCCGGCAGCAATAATCAAGTTTTGCTGATTGCGACGGTCAAATGTCCACGACCGCATGGCAGTCGGCTTTTGTTTTCTTTAAACTTTTAATAACATGAAGAAAAATCTCAGTCTCAAATCCGCTCTCTCACTCCGTGCACTCGAAGCTATGGCTATAAAGGCCTCGGCTATGTCGGAGGTCCGTAAGCATCTGGAATCAGCTGTTTCTTCGAAGAAAAAGAGAAATATCTCCCATCCGGCTCCCTCTCNCCNAAACATCCCTCAAATCGAGCGAGATGTTCGTTCGATCATCCGGTCGCTTTCATCACAGACCGGCAAGGGTATGACAATGGCGGCTTCCCAACTCGGTCAGGGATTGTCGGCAAGATGGTCTGCCTCAGCCTTCCGTCTTGACGATCTTCGTCGCCAAAAAGAAGAGGAGGCTTACTACCGCGAGCAGTTGAGGCTCGGATCAGATCGCCGGTCCATTAAAAAACCTTTCAAGGCAAACCCGGTGGTGATGTATGTGTTCTATCCTGATACAAACCATCCGGATCGACTCGGATCTGTCGCTGTTTATAGTGATGACGCACCTCTTCGCAAAGCAGCGATCGACCGTAAGGGAAGCCTCTTCGGCCTAAAAGTTGTAAGCACCTCTCTGGAAAAGGGGCGTCGGCTCTTTGTCGACGTGAAATTCGCAGTCTTGAAAACCGGTAACGAAAAAACTTTATAGATGTGTCTGAGGAGGCCGTCTGAAAATGAAGTCGGACGGCCTCCCACAGCCTCTGAGTAGAATTTAGGGAAGTATCAAATCTTTTCAGGGCCAGATAGACTTCATGGGATAAGCGGTAAGGGAGACGTTAGATCCGCCCCGCTGTGAGAATAATTCTATTGCCGTCTGATCGGGAGCAGCGTAGGTGAGCAGGGTCATGACTTTTTTGCCTTGGTCGGCAAAAACCTCGATTGATGACTTATCAACCAATATTCTCAGGTTTGGTGAGTCTGAGATCCGGGTATAAGCCACACGACTGAACTTAGGAATGTCTGTAGCCGCAGAATTGGTGCGGTCAACCGTAAGGAAGCCGGAAGAGGCATCGTAGCTGATAGCGACCTTGCGTCCCGATCCGCAGCATAGATTCAGACCAACGACATCGTTTTCAGATGGATCAATGCTTACTTCAAGCTCATATTGGTTTGACATCGATGTGACCTCGGGAAGGGGGACAATACCGGGTCGGAGTTTACGTTTCAATGAATAGGGAGTGCCACGGAGTTGAGTTAACTGGTCGGCAGGGAGCTGGCGCAGGCGCAGACCTGCGGGAGTGTCATAGAGAGACAGCTTGCGCGGAACAGACCATAACCCTTTGCCCCATTCCGACGGAGCCTGTTGGGCATAGTCCCATGTATTGACCCATCCGATGGAATAAACCTCAGAGGTGTCGCCGTCGTAGTTCTGAAAGGTGCGGGAGGCATAATAATCGAGTCCGTCATCGACATAGAGCGGCTCGGCATAAGGGTGATCGGGGATGAATTGCTTACCGTCAAATTCGCCAACAAAATATTGTTCCCTTGCCCAGTTGACCGAAACTAACAGGACCCATTTCTTTTCATCAGAGCCTTCGATCTCCAGTTGAAAGAGATCGGGGCACTCCCATGATTTCTCATTGTCGCCCATCGGACCGAAGTCGCTCAACCACACCCAGTTCTTCAAATCTCCGGATTCATAGAACGCTACTTTCTTTTCCAGAGCTTTGGCCACAGCCATTACCCACTTACCTGTAGGCTCATATCTGATGACCGTCGGATCGCGAAACTCGGTGCTCCAAATGTCGATTACGGGGTTGAGATCATAGTATTGAAAAGTGTGGCCTCCATCATGGCTGAAGGCTACAGACTGAGATTGCTTTCGCGACTCTTCGTCGAAAGAGGTGAATGCTGCCACGAGTGTATTTTCGCCCCAGCCCGCAGTATTATTCTTGTCGACAACGACACTTCCGGTGAACGGGGCCGTTTTTGGTGGAAGTCCTTNTATTGCATCTCTGTTGATTTCGGTCCAGTGCACGAGATCGGATGACTCAGCGGCTCCCCAGCTGTAGGCAAGAAACTTACCGCCATATTTGACAAGNCCACAAGGATCACCAATCCAGCGGTGGGCCGGAGTGAAATGATATTGCGGCCTGNATGGCTCGTGGTAGAGGACTGTGTCAACGGCTACCGGGNCGGCTACCGGCATGGAAACGGCGTGNCCGGATGCAAACAAAAGCAGGATGGATACAAGAGTCTTGGCTGTCATTTTGGGAATGGGATTTCGGATGCAAAGTTACGGTGAATCCCATTGCCACGCTGTCAATCCTGTTGCAGATGCTATCGTAAATGAGGATAGCCGGTGATTCTTTTCAGCGTAGGAACCTGTTTGTCAGTCCTGAATAGGCGTCTATGCGGCGGTCGCGAAGAAACGGCCACCAGCGGCGTACATTTTCCGACCGGTCCATATTTATGTCAACTACCTCCACGGCCTCTTTGTCGTCGGGCGCGAGATAGAGAAGCTCGCCCTGAGGCCCCGCTACGAAGCTCGATCCCCAGAACTGTATGCCTCGGGTTGCCCCTGACGGATCCGGTTCATGACCAACTCGGTTGACGGTCACTACAGGGATTCCGTTGGCAACCGCATGAGCTCGCTGGACTATCATCCATGCCTGACGCTGACGCTCTTTTTCGGCCTCTGTGTCGGAACTTTCCCATCCGATGGCGGTGGGATAGACAAGGATCTCAGCACCCGCGAGCGCCATGAGTCGGGCGGCTTCGGGATACCACTGATCCCAGCATACGAGGACACCTATGCGGCCTATGGATGTGTCGATAGGCTGGAAACCGAGATCGCCGGGGGTGAAGTAGAATTTCTCGTAGTAAGCAGGATCGTCGGGAATGTGCATCTTGCGGTAGATGCCGGCTATGGATCCGTCGGCCTCAAACACAACGGCAGTGTTGTGGTAGAGTCCCGGGGCTCTCCGCTCAAAAAATGAGCCGACAATCACCGTTGAGGTCTCCCGGGCAATGGAAGCATAGAAATCTGTTGCATCCGACGGTATGCCGACAGATAGATCAAAAAGATNAACATTTTCGGTCTGACAGAAATACAGCGAGTCATGTAGCTCCTGATTGACGATGAGACGTGCGCCCTTGGATGCGGCTTCACGGATTGCTTGGCCGAGGCGCTGTCTGTTCTGGTCTACGTCATCTGTCTTTGACAGTTGGATCAGTGCTGTTGGGATTATTCTTGTCATATTGCGTGGTGATGTGGCGGGGTGAGGATCCTTGAGGGTATCTGCATTGTCATGCAATGGAGCGACCCATGCTGCCTGACCAGGACTCTGCAATCGATCTCTATGACCGGACGGGCGAAGGTCTTGCTTAAGATCGAGGCAGCGCGCCTGTCGGCTTCGGGCTGGCCATAGGTGGGCATAAGTATTGCTTCGGGCAGCGCGAGAAAATTGGCGTATGTGGCCGGAAGCTGATGACCGTCTTCCGGATCGAAAACGGGGTCGGGGAGTGGCAGGGCAACCGGGGTGAGACCCAGTTGAGGGGCTAATGTCAGGATCTCATTTTCCATTCGGCAGATGGCGTCATAGTTGGCATCCGTCGGATTGAGACATGAGCAATAGATAAGTCGGTTGTCGGGGGCGAAGCGCGCCAGAGTGTCGATGTGTGAGTCGGTGTCGTCGCCGAGCAGGGCTCCATTCTCGAGCCAGATGATTCGGTTGGCTCCAAGGGTCGATTTCAGATAAGTGTCAATCTCTTCTTTGGGAGTGGAGCCATTGCGGTTGGGAGATAGCAGACATTCGGATGTTGTGATGATCGTGCCTTTGCCGTCGGAGTCAACCGATCCGCCTTCAAGGATAAAGCTACGGCGATTTTCAAGCGGGGTGTTCAGGATCCCTNCCCGTTGGAGCGCTGANGAAGCGAGATTGTCGCGGTCGGCGGCAAATTTCANACCCCAGCCGTTGAATTGGAAATCAATAGGTATGAGAGATCCGTCGGGACCGATGATGGTGATGGGTCCGAAATCGCGGGCCCAGGTATCGTTGGTAGTATATTCTACAACAGTGATCAGCTCAGGCGTTGACTTTTTGCCAAGGGTGCTCAATGTTGCCTCGGGCTCGGGGGTGAGGATAATCACCCTTCGNCCGAGCGAGGTGACGGCACCGGCAATGTCGGCAACACATTCCTGAGCCTGATCGAGAATGGGAGCCCAGTCGGTATCGGCATGAGGCCAGGCAAGCAACACGGCGGGATCATTTTCCCACTCCGCGCCCATGAGACGTCCCGGNTTATTCTTCGTTGTCATAGTCGTTGAGCGAGTCCCATACCTCATTCTGTCGGTCGAGGTATTCTTCGCAATAGTCGGTAAATCCCTGTTTCTCTGAAGAGCCTACTTCATGGCACCACTCCTTGTAGGCAGCGCGGAGGTCGGGATTCTCGCTCAAATCGTGTTTGAACGCGCTCTCGGCTATGTCCACGCTCTTGTGAGCGGCGAGATAGGAGTTGAAAATTTCAGTGATATCGGCGTCTTTGTACATGATGATGTGTGAGGCTTACAGCGCAACAGCGCTATAAGCCTCCAAAGGTATGAATAAAAAGCAAATCCACNAAATANNATGGNAAGATTCTCAAGATCTGCATCTGCGCTGTCCGTAGAGTGCNATGACGATGAAGCAGATCATCGGCAGGACAAATNATACGTTGACGGCGGGCATGGTTCCTACTGTGCCGCAATCTATGATGGCGGCCTGCACCGGAGGAAGGACCGAACCGCCGAGGATGGCCATTATGAGGCCGGCGGCTCCGAATTTGGCGTCGTCGCCCATACCTTCAAGTGCGATGCCATAGATCGTGGGGAACATGAGCGACATACATCCCGAAACCCCGACCAGACAATAGAGACCATAGATGTCCTGGAAGAAGATCACTCCGAGGGTGAGTAAAACAGCTACGATAGAGAGTGTGCGCAGAAGTGCCCCCGGCCGGAAATATTTCAGGAGGAATGTGCAGAAAAAGCGGCTTGTGCAGAAGATGATCATTGCGGCGATATTGTACTTCTGTGAGAGCACTTCGGCTGCCTTCTCGGCCATACCCTGTTCCATAAAGATCCTNGTGCCATACTGGATGATGAATGTCCAGCACATGATCTGAGCGCCGACATAGAAAAACTGGGCTATCACTCCTTCCCTATAGTGGCGGACGGCGAATATGCGGCGGATGGTGGTAAGGAACGATCCGCCCAGCTGCTTATCGCCGTTGCGCGGCATCCTGACTACCTTGATCAGGAGCATCATCAGCAAGACAACGGCACCGATGGCCAGATAGGGCTTGACGAGGATCCACAGATCGGAGTCGCGCACGGCGGCAAATGCTTCGGGCGAGAGCTCGGCGCGCTGCGCGGTGTCCATCGGGTCAAGCATGTTCTGGATAAAGTTCATGGCCACATACATACCCAGCAGCGACCCCAGTGGATTGAAGCACTGGGCAAGATTGAGGCGGCGTGTGGCGGTGTCTTCCGGTCCCATCGTCAGGATATACGGATTGCAGCTCGTCTCGAGAAATGACAGGCCGCAGGTGAGGATAAAGTAGGCGATCAGAAACGGGAAGTATGCACCCGTCAGCATGGCCGGGTAGAAAAGGAAGGCGCCGAGGCCGTAAAGCCCGAGTCCGAGGAGCACTCCGGCTTTGTAGGAATAACGGCGTATGAACATGGCAGCAGGAAAGGCCATGACGAAATATCCTCCGTAGAAGGCAACCTGAATGAGTGTGCCGTCGGTCACGCTCATCCTGAAGATCTTGGAGAAAGCCTTGACCATCGGGTTGGTGATGTCGTTGGCAAAGCCCCACAGAGCGAAGCAGCTCGTGATCAGGATGAATGGTATGAGATAGTTGACTCCGTTGGCGGATAGTATGGATGATTGCCGGTCGGGCCGACTGGTACTGTTTGACATGGTATCTTGTTTGGTTGATTCAGGAATAAATGCTTGGGGACACGGAGGCTGATCTATTCATAAAGATGGAATATCTGCTCCATGTCCTGCCACTTGTCGGCCGACGATGCNCCCGGTTCTGANTTCTGAAACACTGACATGAANTCTTCCCATTCCTGCTGACGCGGAAGGGTGGCCAGACGAGTCATTGCATCGTCAAGATCGACAGTGGCGGGCACTTCGAGTATCATCACGAGGCGGGTGCCGAGCAGGAAAATGTCCATTCGGGTGATTCCAACCTCGCGTATTCCGGCAATTATCTCCGGCCATACGGCTCCTTCGGCATGACGGCGGCGATATTCGGCAATCAGCTCGGGATCATCACGCAGATCCATTGTCCGGACATATCTTTTTGTTTCCATAATCTGGTCAGTTGAGATTGCGAAGGGTTTCAAACTGGAGTGTAATGCTACCTATTGCCGTGGCTTCGACCGGTCCGGCGATAACTGGCAGCCCGGTCTCCTCTTCGGTCAGGCGGTTGAGATATTGGTTGCGGCTTCCGCCCCCAACGATGTTGATGGCTTCCGGCCGGTCGCTTTCGGGTAAGATAGCGATGAGGCCTTCGATGGCCTTGCGGTAGCGNCGGGCAAGCGAGCGGATGGCTACACGGGCATAATCGGCCGGGGTCACGGGNATGTCCANGCTGTGGTCGATGCAATAGGTAGTGATGGCCGATGCCATATTGNCAGGAGCAACGAAAGCCGGATCGTCGACGTCGATTATCGTGTCGATCGCAGATTCCTGAGCCGAGGCTATGAGGTTGTCATATCCCTCGAAGATTCCGGCGGCTGTCCATCCGGCAACAAGCTGCTGGAGGATCCACATTCCCGGTATGTTCTGAAGAATACGTATGGTGCCTCCTACAGCTCCTTCGTTGGTATATCCGCAGTCAAATGCGTCGGGTGTGCATACGGGTTCGGGAATCTCCTGACCGAACAGGCTCCATGTGCCTGAGCTGATGAAGGCCTGTCGCCGGCCATCCGACTGCTTGCGCGATGCGTAGACTGCGCAGGCAGTGTCATGGCCTCCTGAAGCTATGACGGGAACGTCATAGTCTATGCCCAGCGCGGAGGCAACCGACGGCAGGATATATCCCTTTATGCTCCCGGAGTCGATCAGCCTGCCGAACAGCCTTTCGGGCAACCCGAGTTGACGGATAAGCTGCCAGTTCCAGTCCTCTCCTCCGGCGGTGAGGAGCTCGGAAGTCGATGCTATGGTGCGTTCACACGATGCTACGCCCGTGAGGAAGAAGGAGAATAGATCGGGCATAAACAGCAGCGATCCGGCTATCTCGACCATCTCAGGCTCGCGCTCACGCAGGGCTGCGAGTTGATAGAGGGAGTTGATGTTGAGCGGGAAGATTCCTGATTCGCGGAAATGATGGAGCTTCTCCTCCGTCGTGGGCCACATACGTTCGGGAAGCCCTGCGGTGTGGGAGTCTCGATAGCANAGAGGATTGGAGAGCAGACGGCCCGAGGGGGTGATCAGACCGAAGTCCACCCCCCAGGTGTCAATGCCTACCGACAGGATGTGGAATCCCATGGCCGATGCCAGACGGATGCCTTCAAGCATCTCGGAATAGAGAGCGGGGAAATCCCAGTAGAGNGAATCGCCGAGACGCACCTGACGATTGGCGAAGCGATGGATTTCGGTGAGCTCGATCAGACCGTCGGGAAGCATCTCGCCGGCTATGACACGTCCGCTGCCGGCTCCGAAGTCTATTGCCAGACAGGCGTTGCGCTGACTGTCCATTGCTCAGTGTTTACCGGTGAGCACACGGAGAGCGGCAAGGTCAGCGGCAGACATTACGCTCGTGTTTCCCTGAGTCAGCACGGCGAGGCGGCAACCCATTTCAAAGAATACCGCTTTCTGGAATGCATCGGCAAGAGACGATCCGGCAACGACCTCGCCATGGTTGGCAAGGAAGCAGCTGTCGCTCGTCTTCATGGCATCGATCACAGCTTCGGCCAGTTCAAGAGAACCAGGCATGAGATAGGGCACAACCGGAATCTCCTCGCCGACATAGATGGGTATCTCAGCGGTGAGATTGATGCTTGCGGGGGGATTTTTCATGCAGGCGATGGNCGTGGCATAGGTTGACTGGAAATGGAGGATGGCCTTCACTTCCGGACGCATCCTGAAGATGCCGAGATGAAAGCGGGCTTCGCGCGAGGGTTTGACACCATTGAGGACGGTCTCGTCGGAGAGGCGGCAAACCGACACATCTTCAGGCCGGAGATCGCTGAGCCATGATCCGGTTGCCGANACGAGNACCTCATCGTCGGATATGCGCCATGACAAATTGCCGCTTGAGCAGAGACTGAGCTGTTCGGCTCCTGCCCGATGGGCCCATTTTATAAATTCCTGTATCTGGGATTCTGTAGCCATTGTGGTAGAGTGAATGATAGATGGTAAAAAACAGGTGAAGATGTCGCAGGAAGGCAGGTCGGTTTCCGTGCTGACATCTTCACCCGGAGTATGATAGTTAGCTGTCAGTTGTTATGACATTTCCTTTGAAAAGGCAGATCAGCGGCCGCAGGTCTTCTTGTAGATAGGACCGTAGTTGGAGCAGGCGCGATAGTCGGCACCCTCCTTGTCCATGCCGAAGGCATTCCACGCGGCAGGACGGAAGATCTCGGTGTCGGGAATGTTGTGCATGCAGACGGGGATGCGGAGTATCGAGGCCAGAGTGATCAGATCTTTGCCGATATGGCCGTAGGAGAGAGCGCCGTGGTTGGCTCCCCAGTTGTTCATCACTGAGTATACATCCTTGAAAGCATCGCGCTCAGGCATAAGGCGAGGCACAAACCAGGTGGTGGGCCATGTGGGATCGGTACGCTCGTCGAGGATGTGATGAACCTCGGGATCAAGCTCGGCTGTCCATCCCTCGGCGATCTGAAGCACGGGGCCGAGACCCTTGACGAGGTTGAGGCGGGTCATGGTGACAGGCATGCCACCCTTGGTGAGGAAGTTGCTCGAGAAGCCGCCGCCACGGAAATAGTCGCGGTTGGCAGGGCACCAGTTGGTGGCCGAAAGACACTTTTCAACCTCCTCTTCGGTGAGATCCCAGTGCTGCTTCATCTCGGGTGTGCCGTCGGCAGCTGTGGCGCGGGCAGTGGAGTCGAGGGTGGTTGCGCCGGAGTTGATGAGGTGGATGATACCGTTTGAAGCCAAACCGGTGAGCTCCTTGCCGGTGACGCGCTTCACTGCCTCGGGACTCCAGTAGGTGCGGACATCCGAGAACTGCTGGGCGCGGTTGGTGAGGAGATGGCCGAAGAGCATCGCAACTCCGTTGCAGGCATCGTTTTCGGTGGCGAGCACGAAGGCTTCGCGTATGCCGTTCCAGTCAAACGAGGTGTTGAGGAGCGATTCGGTGAAGTCGCCGTTGGGATAGAAGTCGGTCCACTGGCGCTGACCCTGGAAACCGCCGGCAATGGCGTTGTGGCCGAGACTCTCTTCCTTAAATCCCATTTCGCGGAGCTTGGGATTGCCGGTCATGAGGTCGCGGGCAATGATGGTCATCTTAACCACAAACTCCCAGTCGGCATCTTTCTGTTCGCGAGTCTTGGCCTTTGCNGGGATGTTGCGGTCGGCAGCTTCGTTGACCTTGCAGTATTTTTCGGTCCAGGCCATGGCCTTCTCGTATTCGTCGTGATCATAGATCCCCTCTTCCATGCGGCGGATGATCTCTGTGAGGTCAACCGACTCGCAGCGCATACCGAGATAATCCTCGAAGAAGTCGGGGCTCACGATCGATCCGGCAATGCCCATGCACACCGAGCCCATCGAGAGATAGCTCTTGCCGCGCATTGTTGCAACGGCCTGAGCCGAGCGNGCGAAGCGGAGAATCTTTTCAGCCACATCGGCGGGGATGGTGTTGTCGTCGAGATCCTGAACATCGTGTCCGTAGATGCCGAAAGCGGGGAGCCCCTTCTGNGCGTGGGCTGCGAGAACGGCAGCAAGATATACGGCTCCCGGACGCTCGGTGCCGTTAAAACCCCACACGGCTTTGGGGTATTCGGGATTCATNTCCATGGTCTCCGAGCCGTAGCACCAGCAGGAGGTGACGGTGATAGTCGATCCTACACCCTCGCGCTCAAATTTTTCGGCGCAGGCAGCGGCTTCGGCCACGCGGCCTATTGTTGAATCGGCGATGACGCACTCTACNGGCGATCCATCGCCATTGCGGAGATTAGCTGAAATGAGGTCGGCCACAGCCTTGGCCAGATTCATGGTCTTCTCTTCAAGGCTCTCACGCACACCACCTTGACGGCCGTCGATAGTGGGGCGAATGCCTATTTTGGGATATTTCTTCATGGNTTGGTTTATCACGTAAGATTAAGTGATTTCGTTTCAGACCACAAATTTAATATCAAAAAGCGGGGCATCCCACCNGNCAAGAGTTAAAGCGTGTTAATTATTTGCCGAGTCAATCTGACNATATTCGTGATACATGAAAAAAGAGAGGGGGCCTCACGGCTGCCTCTCTCTCCATTCATCACATTATGCTTATTCAGTTGACTATGTTAGGAATTGATAGCTTTTGTTTTTTTTCAACGGTGCTATCTCCGTTGTGTATGTGTCGTTGTCAAGACGGGATCAATAGCGGCTTTCAACNACATCCCAGTCTACGATGTTCCATAGAGCCTTGAGGGCATCTGCTCGACGATTCTGGAAATCAAGATAGTAGGCATGTTCCCAGACATCAAAGGTGAGCAGGGGTGTGAGACCATCGCGGAGAGGGTTCTCGGCNTTGCGTCCCTGGGTGATAAAGAGCTTTCCGTTGTCGTCTTTTGATAACCAGACCCAGCCGGAACCGAAGAGCGAGACACCTGCTTCGACAAACTCGCGTTTGAAGTCGTCGAAAGAGCCGAAATCGCGGTCGATCGCGCGGCGAAGATCGCCTGAGGGCTCACCACCGCCGTCGGGCGAGAAGGTGAAGAAATAGAAGATATGATTCCACGCCTGCGATGCATTGTTGAAAAGCGGGCCGTCGGCCTGACGGATGATATCCTCAAGAGGCATATCGGAATATATGGTGTCGCGGATAAGACGGTTGAGATTGTCGATATAAGCCTTCTCGTGACGGCCATAGTGGAAGTCGATTGTACGGGCCGAGATGGCGGGTTCGAGTGCGTCNTTGTCGTAGGGNAGCTGNGGCTGGGTATATTCCATATCGAGATTAAGAGTTTCTTGTTGTTATAAATGTTGATGTATCATTTATTTTGATTACGTAAAGAAAACGGTTGAGGGGGCGCGATGGTTCGCCGGAGGAGGCACGTTAACATTTCAACCGTTGTTTTTAACATAACTCTCATCTTCCTGACCGATCCAGCGGAATAGGAAGCGGTAGAGGGGACGCACAACGTCGGGGGCCGAGAGAAAGAGATCATGGAGTCCGCCGACCACAACAACATCTGTGGCGCCATCGGCTGGAAGCGTAATGCCGATCTTCCGTATGGCTTGAGGATTGAGCACTGCGTCGGCGCTGTTGGCTGCCGGGCTCCATTCAGATCCCGAATAACCACGCTGTGAAGTCATGAGAAGGACAGGAACCTTTATACAACTCGGGTGTGAACGCAGATAATTCTGTGCACGGGTAATGGAGCGAATCCAGCCCGCTGTGACATCAGGAGAGTGGAGTGCTTTCCAGTCGGTGTTGTAGGTCCACCGGCCATTATATTGTTTCAGGAGTGAGTGGGAATAGGCGTTGCTGTCGCCTTGTTTGAATTTCATTCCGGGGATAACGGCACCTAAGGCGCTCACCAGCGGAATGGCCTTGTTGAGTTTCCCGAGATTCCAGGCAAGGAAAGGGGAGTTGAGCACGAGATTTGCAACCGGGGCATCTGGACGCCGGGCAAGATAGTAGGCCGATGTAAGTCCTCCGGTTGAGTGGCCCATTAGGGTTATGGTCGAAACCCCGTTGCGCTTCATCACTGCAAGAGCGGAGTCGAGAGCCGGGAAATATTCCTCAAGACCGTGGCGGGCGTCGCAGTGCACCTGCCCNGGTCGGAGCGAGCGGCCATAACGCTGAAGATCGACAGCATAAAAAGCATAGCCATGGGCCACAAAACTGTCGGCCATCTCCGCCTGAAAGAAGTAATCGTTGAAACCGTGGACATAAAGGACACCCTCGGAGCTTCTTCTAAGAGTATCTGCTGCCGGACGAATCACGGTGCAGGGGATATCCTTATCTGANGGNAGNGANATGGTGAGAGTCTGGAATGATGATCCGAGAGCTGCTGAGTCGGGGAGCCAGCGGTCGAAAGCCGAGGCTGCCGGGGCAAGGACAATGCCTAATAAAATAGCTGCTGTTCCGAAGATGGATTTCATGAGTGATAAGGGAGATGTGATAAGTTGAAAAAACTGTTTGAATGATCAACGAGTGCGCTCCAGTAAATGTTTTGTCAGTCCTGTGATAGAAAACGGTTGGAGCACACGGTTTATTTAATTACCTTTGCGCTCTCTAATTCATGGATATGTCAGAAGCAAAGAAAAAAGTTTTCGTGTCGGGCTGCTACGATATGCTCCACTCGGGTCATGTGGCTTTCTTCAAGGAGGCATCTAAGTTTGGCGACCTCTATGTAGGCATAGGGTCGGATGCTACTGTTGCCGAACTCAAACACCGGCAGACGGTCTGTTCCGAAAACGAACGCCTTTACATGGTCAAGGCCATCCGCTATGTTACCGACGCTTATATCAACCGCGGAAGCGGAATGCTTGATTTTCTCGATACTCTTGATATCGTGANNCCAGACATATTTGTGGTTAACACCGACGGCGGAAGCGACGCTAAACGCAAGCTATGTGAGGATCGCGGTATAGAATATATAGAGCTTCAACGGATGCCGGATGCCGGGCTTGAGGCGCGGTCTACAACTTCGCTCCGCGCCGGCGCGAAGTCCAACATTCCTTACAGAATAGATATTGCGGGGACATGGATCGATCAGCCATACGTGTCCAGACTCGGGGCCGGATGGGCCATTACGGCGTCGGTAGAGCCAACGATTGAGTTTAACGAGCGCAGCGGCATGTCGACCTCCACCCGCAATGCAGCCCGGAAGATATGGCCCTACCAGCTCCCCGACTACCAGGAGGAGCAGCTCGCCAAACTTCTTTTCTGTCTGGAAAACGATCCGGAGAACGACGGACATGTGTCAGGCGCGCAGGATGCCATAGGAATATGTGTGGCGGGTCTCAGCCGACATTATTATAACGGCCACTACTGGCCCGAGAAGATCGAGAGCTGCAACGACGAGGATGTACTGTCGTGGCTCGAGAGCCATATATGTCTCGTCGAGATGTTTCCCCGCCGAGAGGGATGCAACGTGACCGAGGGTATGGATCTGACAGCAGAAAAGGTAGCGGCCCTGACGGACGCAGCCGACCGCTGCTGGGATGCCATAATGGATAGAGATCTTGACCGCTTTGCAGCTGCGTTCCGCGACTCCTACGAGGCACAGACAGCTATGTTTCCCGCAATGATACAGCCCGGAGTGGAGGAGCATATC
>WFLX010260099.1_pt1 | contig 20530 bp, 20 predicted proteins | sample 4967041 | NCBI WGS metagenome assembly WFLX01 (sample SAMN12857096, study PRJNA449069) | gut metagenome | isolation source: stool from male and female vole | host: Microtus ochrogaster | place: USA:Florida | collected 2017
GTGGAGTCGCCAATCATGTTCCGCGAGACTATCGACCTCATGATTTACATGAACCCGCATCTTGACAAAATCGTCTTTGCCGCCGACGAGTTGTGGGAAAACCGTAATTTGAACCGCAGCATCCGCTCTTATATCCAGTCTCACTATCCCGGCATCTCTTACGAATGGCTTGTGGGAAAGGCATCAAACTCACGCCATCTCATCGACTATCTTATGAGCGAAAACAAGAAGATGGGATTCCTGTTCTCCTCATGGTTCTATGCAGAGACCGACGCCAACGGGCGCCCTACCCTCGTTATGGGTGACTATAAATCAATCAGCCAGGCGAAACATGCCGTCTACGCTCTGCGCGAAGCATACTTGACTTCGGGTGTAATCGGTGGTTACTACCCCAACAAGGAAAAGACCGAAAGAGCTGTCATTGACGCAGTTCAGAAGATGGTGGAAACAGGCAATCTTGCCAACCATCCATTCTTTTACCCGGAATTCCCCTCCGACTTCAACAATGTGGTTAACTATCCGCAATTACTTGCTGACGGATATAAAGTTAAAGACTGCCCCGCCGACACTTTATTCATCAATCGCACGGAGCGTTCTTTAAAAGACTACATCTGGCTCATTGCTCTTGCAAGCTTCATTATTCTCGCTCTGATCGTGTTCATCTTGGTGAACTCTTATATGCAGAAAGCACGCAACAAGTTCTATAAAAACCAGGAAACACTTCTTAGAAACATGCCTATAGCATTTGCCAGCGGCAAAGTGCATCTTGACGCCAACGGAGACGTGACCGACATCAACTATCTGCAAACCAATGCGATTTTCGAAGCCATAATCCCCATTGAAAGCGGTCACACAATCCTTAACAACGAATCTCATCGTTCTTTGATAAAATCGGTTGTTACTGAAGGAAAATCTGTAACATTGCCACTTCATTTCAAGGACAACGACTCATATTACGATTTCGTCATAACCCCCGGCAATGATCCGGGAACGGTACAAGCCTTCGGTATCAACAACACCAAGATACGCCGCGCCGAAGCCGAACTGCGCGAATCACGCAAGCAGCTCGCCATGACCCTTAACGTGGCTCACATCATTCCATGGCAGTGGGACATAAAGGCGCAAAGAATTTACTGCGAGGCAAAAACTACAAATAAACTGTTTGGCAACGAAAGCTTCGATTTGAAAGACCGCAGCGTCACAATGATCGACTCAAACGAATACTTCCAGCGCATCCATCCCGATGATCTTGCCGGAGTGCGCCAATGCTATCAGGACTTGATTGAAAAGCGCAAGAAGTTCGTTAAGCATGAGTTCCGTTATGTTGTCAACAAAGATGGCATGACCCACACCGATTGGGTTGAAATCAACGCAACAATCGACCAGTATGACGAAGGGGGAAATCCTATATCTTTGACAGGTTCGTTGCTCATCATCACCGAGCGTAAAAAGCAGGAAAATTCAATTCTCATCGCAAAAGAACATGCAACTGAAAGCGACAGATTGAAATCAGCATTCCTTGCCAACATGAGCCACGAAATCCGCACTCCGCTTAATGCAATCGTTGGATTCTCAAATCTGCTCGCTCAAACCGACGATCCCTCAAAGAAAGAAAAGTTCATGGATATCATCGAGAACAACAACCAGTTGCTGCTTCAGTTGATCAGCGACATTCTCGACATCGCAAAGGTGGAAGCCAACACGCTTGAATTCATTTACCACCCCACCGACTTGAACGAACTGATAAAGAACATCGAGAACACGGTCAAGATGCGAGTAAAACCGGGGGTTATGCTCAATTACACTCTCGGAGCCGCCGAATGTATCGTGGAAACGGAACGCAACCGCTTGTCGCAGGTGTTGATCAACATGCTAACCAACGCCACAAAATTCACCGAACGCGGCAGCATCACATTCGGTTATGAACTGCGCGGACCCGAAATTTACTTCTTCGTGCGCGACACCGGTATCGGAATTTCGCCCGAGAAGCAAGACAGCGTGTTCCAGCGCTTCACAAAACTGAACGATTTCGCTCCCGGTTCAGGACTTGGATTGTCGATAAGCCAAAGCATCATCGAAAAGATGGGCGGCAGAATCGGTGTAGAATCTCCCGGACTCGGATTCGGCTCGACCTTCTGGTTCACAATACCGTTCAAAGAAGTTAAAGCGGAAAAATTTGCCGCCCAAAAAGCCGAACCGGTACAGAAAGAGAAGATTGAAAAGAAGAAACTCACACTTCTCATCGCTGAGGACAACGAGAGCAACTACCTGTTGTTTGAAACAATTCTGTCAAACGACTACAACCTCATCCACGCATGGGACGGTGTAGAAGCGGTGGAACTGTTCAAGCAGCACAATCCCGACATGATAATCATGGATATCAACATGCCTAACATGGACGGATATGAGGCTACACGTGAAATCAGAAAACTGTCGCGCACAGTGCCCATCACAGCCGTAACCGCCTACGCTTTCGCTTCCGACAAAGAGCGAATCATGGAGAACGGCTTCAACGGATACGTGTCAAAACCCGTGAACGCCAACAAGCTGAAGAGCGAGTTGAAAAACATGGTCGACAACCTGTTCATCATGCTCTGATAAACGAGCGTTCAGCCACAATAAACAGGGGATTAATTACGTTTTATAGCGTAGTTAATCTCCTAATTTTATGCACCGATTTTTTCTTACCGGCATCATCGCCGTTTTAATATTTCTTACGGGCTGTATAGAGGACGGCTTTTCAAACTCCCCGTCACATCAGCCCGAATATTCGACCGACACCCTCCGCATAGGCGAGGTTTTCACCGCTCAAGGGACACCTACACGGAGTTTCATAGTTTATAACCGCAATTCAAAAGGGATCGTCATCAGCAACATCAAGTTTCGCGACAGCTCGACGGGAGAATATTTCCGTGTAAATGTCGACGGTGTTTCCGGAAAAGAGTTCAACAACGTGGAGATCCGAGCCAAAGACTCCATATTTGTTCTTGTGGAAGCGACCGTTCCTGAAAACGGGTTTGACGCTCCGAGGGTTATCAATTCTCCCCTCGACTTCATCGTCAACGGAGTAACATCGACCGTAGTCATCAATATCTCAGGCAGAGACGTGAACCGCCTTAACGGAGAAACAATCACAGCCGATACTCGCTTCACCGCCGACCGCCCCTACCTCATTACCGACAGCCTGGTAGTGGCTCCTGATGTCACTCTCACAATCGATGCCGGAGCCACCCTCCACTTCCACGACAAAGCATCGCTGAGAGTGAGAGGCACTCTCGTGACCGAAGGAACCCCGGAGAAGCCGATCAATTTCACAGGCGACAGGACGGGAAATGTCGTTGGCGGTATTCCCTACGAGCTTATGTCAGGACAATGGGACGGGTTGAGATTCTATAGCTCGTCGCGCAACAACGCCATGTCCCACACATCTATACGCAACTCTTCAACCGGAGTGGTTCTTGACTCTATTCCCGAGGGATTGACGGCGCTGTCGCTCGTCAACTGCATTATCCGCAACACCAAGTCCACGGTCCTCTCCTCCCGTCATGCTCCGGTAAAAGCCGTAGGGTGTGAATTTGCCGAGGCTCCGGCAGGCGTTGTCTACCTTCACGGAGGAAACCATCAGTTCCTCAACTGCACGTTCTCCAACTATTACCTTTTCGCAGGTATAACCGGAGCGATGATAACTTTCGCCGGAGATGACGTAGCTGCCACCGTCGACAATTCGATTCTCTACGGGCTCGGCAGCATGATTTCACCCAAAGATATCGCAGGGATGCCTATTTTGTTCCGAAACACCCTGCTGAAACCCGGCGGTAGTGACGATGACAATTTCATCGACTGTCTTTGGGACACTAATCCGCTATTTTACACCGTGAGGGAGGAGTACCTCTTTGATTATCGGCTTCAAGACGATTCCCCCGCCATAGGAGCCGCCAACCCTGCATTCCTTAACGGAATCCCCGAGGCTGCAACCGACTATTACGGACATTCCCGAGGCAACGCTCCCGACTTGGGCGCCTATGTCTATATCCCCGCCGCCAACCGATAGATATTCAGGCACGCTACAAAAATTTCTGTATGTCGCCGATTTTATCTACCTTTGCAACGCATGGACAACAATCACTACATCACCTCATCGCCCTATCGGCGCGGCGCTGTCTACGGGGCGCCTTTCGGACTGTATCTGACAGCCCTGTTTTTCGCCATCTCCTACACTTTTGACCATCAATTTCTCGGTCTCGTTTCCTTTGCGATGATGCTTGGGGTTCCGGTCCTTATCTATGTATTTTTGCGACGTTCATTCGTCGAAGATCGCGGCACCACCATCTACTCTTCACTGTGGATGGAGGGAATCGCCATCTTCTTTTTCGGCGGGTTAATCTCAACCTTGGTAGCAGTGGTCTATATNCGCTGGATNGAACCNNNCTTCATCGAGTCGCGCATCGACGCTATAATAGCGCTTTATGAGCAAGCCGACTTCTCTCGCAGCGAAGAGGCAATCGACATACTGACACGCGCCCGCGAACAGAATCTCATTCCCAAGCCCATCGATATAGCAGTCGACATGCTTTGGTTCATAGTATTTACCGGGTCCATGCTCTCAATGCTTATGGCTTTGCTTGCAAGAGCCCGAGGGTATAAATTTAAAACTAAATGAAACGATGGATATCTCGGTAGTCATCCCCCTTTATAATGAAGCAGAATCCCTGCCCGAACTTGAGGCATGGATAAGGCGTGTCATGGAGCAGCACGGTTTCACCTACGAAATTCTATTCATCAACGACGGTTCAACCGACAATTCCTGGAATGTCATAAAAGAGCTCGCCCAAAAGAATCCCAATGTCAAAGCCGTGAGTTTCCGACGCAATTACGGTAAGTCGCCGGCGCTCAACACGGGGTTTGCCCGCGCCAAGGGGGATGTCGTCATCACCATGGACGCTGACCTTCAGGACAGTCCCGACGAGATTCCCGAACTTTACCGCATGATAACCGAGGATAACTATGACCTCGTTTCGGGCTGGAAACGCAAACGCTATGACCCGCTGTCGAAAACCATCCCGACAAAACTGTTCAATGCGACAGCGCGCAAGGTGAGCGGCATNAANNANCTCCATGANTTCNATTGNGNGCTNAAAGCTTACCGCAATATAGTGGTGAAGCACATCGAGGTTTACGGCGACATGCACCGCTACATCCCCTATCTCGCTAAAAACGCCGGATTCAAAAAAATCGGAGAAAAGGTGGTGCAACATCAGGCTCGAAAATACGGCACGACAAAATTCGGGCTCGACCGTTTTGTCAACGGCTATCTTGACCTTGCCACACTGTGGTTCATGTCGAAATTCGGCATAAAACCGATGCACTTTTTCGGACTTTTGGGAAGCCTCATGTTCATTCTCGGCTTTATCGCCGTCGCCGTTGTGGGCTTCACAAAACTCTATGACATGTATAACGGCAATCCGTATATTCTCGTGACGGATTCACCCTATTTCTATCTGTCGCTCGTGCTCATGCTACTCGGAGCCCAACTGTTTCTCACCGGTTTTGTCGGCGAGCTTATCGTCAGGAATTCCGACCGCCGCAACGAGTATGAAATAAATGAAGAAATAACAACCCAGAAAATATAATCGGACATGGAATCATATCCAAGTTTCTATAACCTTTCGGAACAGCGCTATTCTTGCCGCAAATTCACCAACGCTCCCGTAGGCAGAGATTTAATCATAGCCGCTCTTGACGCGACAAGGCTCGCGCCGTCGGCTTGCAACAAGCAGCCGTGGAAATTTCTGGTGATCGACACGCCCGAACTCCGCAGCGAAATCCAGAAAAGCTATCCCAGGGAGTGGTTTAACGAAGCTCCCGTCTATATCGTCGCATTAGGATTGCATGACGAAGGCTGGCACAGAGCGTCGGACGGAAAAGACCACACCGATATCGACGTGGCTATCGCCACCGAACACCTTTGCCTGGCGCTCTCGTCGCTAAAACTCGGAAGCTGCTGGGTGTGCAATTTCGATTCTGACTCGTTAAGGAAATCGCTGTCGCTTCCGGCTAACGCAGAACCTGTCGCAATCATCCCCGTGGGATATCCCGACGGAGAGACAGCCCCCGAGAAAAATCGCAAGCCACTTGACGAAATCCTGCAATGGGGAGCCTGTTGAAATCCATAATCGCTATTTGCGCGGCGGCGTGCATCCTTGCCGGATGTAATTCTTCGGGCTGTATCAACAACCAGAATTCACTCCCGCTTGCCGGAATGTACTCCTACGCCACGCTGACACAGGTTTCGATTCCCGGACTCACGATAGGCGGGGTCGGCGCTCCCGACGACTCGCTCATCGTCAACAAAGGCACCGTATCGTCGGCGTATCTGCCTTTCCGGTCCACTCAATCGGAAACCGCTTTCTTCTTCCACTACAACCAGGAAGGGATCGACAATGACGCANTCAACGACNCCATCACGTTTGCCTNCACTTCGTTTCCCTATTTCGCNTCGGANGAGTGTGGAGCGATGTACCGCTACAAGATAACGGATGTAATCTACACCAACCACCTCATCGACTCGGTGGGCATCGTCGACAGCGTCATCACCAACATCGACCGCGAACGCATACGCATCTACTTCCGCTCAGCCACTGACGATGACGAGACCGAGGAGGGAGAAAATGACAATAACCAACCGCAACAAGCTGAAGAATGAAGTCACGCCACATCATCCTGCTGCTCATATCGGCGATTTGCCTGTCAGCTGCCGCCCAACGCCGCATCACTCCGGTGAAAACCAACCCTAAAAAGGGCGACACTCCCTCAACGGCTGTGGCGACCGACTCAACCGCCCGTCCTGAAAGCGTCGTCGAGGTAACCGGAACCAACGGCGCGATCATCCTTGTCGACACTATTTCGGGCAAAGAGTATACCGACACGATTCTAACCGTCGCCCCTAAGTTGATTTATCCCCGCTGGGAATCGATTTCGGCAGGCGTAAATCTATGGGATCCGTTGATGAGATGTTTCGGACAGCACTACGGACTCATTGGCTTCTGGGGCGAGGTGAGCATTCACAACTGGATAAAGCCCTACTTGGAAATAGGTCTTGGCAATGCGTCCTACACTCCCGACCGCGGCAACTACACCTACAAATCGGGCATCGCCCCCTATTTCAAAATCGGCGCCAACTACAATTTCCTCTATAATTCCAATCCTGCCTACTCGGTTTATCTCGGAGTGAGATACGGCATATCGAATTTCTCCTATAACATCACCGACGTGAGCGTCTATCCCGGCTACTGGGGGGAGGAGGCGTCGATGTCGGTTCCGTCGCAACGCGTCACTGCAGGATATTTTGAGGTCGGAGTGGGACTGCGGGTAATGATTGCGTCCAATTTCTATCTGGGATGGGAGATAAAAGTGCATAACATCATCCACACGTCCAAGGCTACATATGGCGATCCGTGGTATGTTCCGGGATTCGGCACGAGAGGTTCGCTGTTTACGGGGGCGTTGTCGTTCAGCTACACATTGCCGTTTCCGGCATCAAAGAAAAAAAGGAAAGAACTAAAAGAGGAAACGGAACTCCCCGCTCCTGCGGCTGAGCCAATCGACGACCACCATGCCGCCGAGGTGACTGAATAAATCAGTCGGCGGCCATCGTCTCATTTACCCTGCCGCTTCAAAAAGAAATGAAGTAATATTATGCACAACAGCGTGCAGCCTATTATTCCAAAATAATATCCGTAATTACCTGCAAAGAATTCACCTCTGCCTATATAACTCATCACGGCAAGATAGGCAAGCAACAGCAGGGGAATATAGGTCGATTTTTTCATATTTTTGAATCTTCGGTTTGAACCTCCTTGAGATAGGGGGAGTTTTCAGCGTGAAAGCCATCGGAAATCAATTCCGTGAAAATCTTCAGGCAAGCCCATGCGTCGATAGCGGCATACATCTGCTGGGGAGAGCTCAGCGTTTCGGCTTCCCAATTGGATAGCCGTTGGCTCTTGGAGATTCTGCCGTTGAATATGATCCCGTAAATCTTCTGAAGGCTGCAATCGGTTATACTGTAATCTTTCACAAACGTCTGCAAATCCACGAAATTCTTATTTTCAAACTGGCGTGATTTGCGCATCACCATGTAATCGTCCTTTAAAGAAAGCCCCACTTTCACGATAGAGTCATTCTCAAAAAGACTTATCATTTCATCGATCAACCCAAATTTATTGATTCTAAAAAGATAGCATGCGTCATCGGTAGCGATCTGAATAAGCGCCACTTTATTGGCTTTGCCTTTCTTAAATGACGGTTTGGTTTCAGTGTCAAATCCTATGACAGAGTGGCAGCATATTGCCTGCAAAGCCGCCCTTGCCTCCTCAACCGTATTAATCACCACTANCTCTCCGGGANATACGACTATANGCAANNTAGCTAACTCCTCTTTAGAAATTGACAATGCCATCTTTTTACAATCCATAATCNACCTGAATCTATTTACTTTATAANNAAATCACTACCCCAATGACACGGATATACCNCTCACTANGCATGTAAAGGTAGAAAAACTAATTTAAAAACAACTATTACTACGAGAGCAAACCCACATTCCGTTAACATATCTTTGCGCTAATCGCCTGTTTAGTTAAATTTCATTCAACAAAACTTACATAATGAGGTACTCGGCTTCGGGAAAATTCTCAAGCAGATAACGAGATATGAAGCTCGACGTATCCTCGGCAATAATCTTGTCTTTGTCAAAGAAAGTATTGTATATCACGCCTTTCAATTCAATTCCCCGGCGCTTTATCACCTCAAGCGACAATATCGTGTGGTTGATCGAGCCCAACACGCCATTCGTCACCAACATCAACGGCAAATTGTGCTCCTTAACATAGTCAATCGTGAAATAATTGTCAGTAATCGGCACCATCAGTCCTCCGGCGCCCTCAATCAGCACCGTGTCATATCGAGCAGCAAGCTGCTCGGTAGCCGCCGCGATAATCTCAGTATTGATTACTTTGCCGTCAATACGTGCGGCAAGCTGAGCCGAAGCGGGATAAGAAAAGATAATCGGCGCAGTGAGGCGTTCGACATCTTCAGGCAGCAGTCCGGTGCCCATTATTTTACGATGAACCTCGATATCCTCCGAGAAATCCTCATTGCCGGTCTGGATAAACTTCTGGGTTATAACCCTGCGTCCCTGCTCCATTAATCTGCGGGCATACATGCCTGTCATATAAGTCTTGCCGGCATCAGTGTCGATACCGGAAATAAATATCACTTCACTCATCGTTTTTTACGTTTTATAACTATATACTGAGGATGATAGGTCACTCGGCATTTTCCATTCACCCGTGGATAGTCAGTCGCCATCGACGCATATCCGACATCCACGCGCCTCAAAGCGTTCACGCCGGTGCTTCTCAAGTGCATCATCACCTCTCTGGGCGAGTCGAAGTCTATCACCTCTTTTTCCTCTTCAGCCGCAAGCACAGCGCAAAAGCCGGGCGCCATGCCTTTCAATTCGTCCAGCGTGTAGTATCGGAGCGGCATCCCGGTCAATGTTGATATTTCTGTCATGTTCAACGGTCCGAATGTCGACAGCGCCATCAATCCCCCGGGTTTCAATTTAGACGCTGCAGCCGCCACGAAACGCGGAAGATTGTTGAACCACTGCACCGTTGCCGCCGAGAGGATGACATCGAAAGTTTCATCAGCCACATCTCTAATCATGGTTTCCGCATCGCCCTCCACGATCTCAGCATCAATTTCCACTTTTTGAGGAGCAAGATCCCACAAGGTCACTTTCTTGCCGCTGAATAGGTCACGATACAATGATGTGAGCAACCCCGTGCCATAGCCGATTTCCAGTAATGAGCCGGCAGAGTCCGACACATGAGGCTCAACGAGACTCCACAACCGTTCAGCCATGGAGCGCTGCACTATCGCCGCGCTATCATAAGTGGAGGCGCTGGCGGCGAATCTTGACGCCACAAGTTTCTTGTCAATCACCTCCTGCTCCATTATCTTTGAAAAATCAGGCAAATGTCCTCCTGCTATATGTCTCACTCGTGAAAGAGCCTTCCACGAATTGACAAGATTGCCTACCGGAAATATCCGGTCATCGTCAGCGATAACGGCACGGTCCCATGCAAGCGGAGAAACCTTGACGGTTTCATCACGGCTCATGTCGTAGATGGCTTGAAGCTCGCTTTTCAATTCGGCAATCTCACGGTGTGGCGCTCTTTCGGCAAACCGCTTATACTCATGCGCGTCAAAACACATGCGTCGGTAGAACTTGGCAAGATTCCGCTCGTCAAGCCCGTTAAGAGTGCCGTGGAATATCGCTTCAGGGATGCCGAGCGCGTCATCGACAGGAGTGACCGACCCATTTATAGCCACCCGGAGCATGACCGGGAACTGCCCAAGATCGCTCATCTTCACCGACGCGACAAAAACACCAAATGACCATGCGAAAAGATATATTTCGCCATATCCTTGCAATGCCGAAAGGTCAAATCCATCTTCCCTATAATCCCACACCACCATTACATCGTAGCCGTCAAAGGCAAGGTCGGAGAACACACCACAGTCCATCCCCCAGCCGGCAAAAATAAGTATCAACTTATCATTTAATCCCTTATCACCTACAAACGCCTGTTTCATTTCAATTGATTCAAAGCTTCAATCAGTCCATCGATATCACCCGGCGACATGGAAGCGCTTACGCTGAATCTCAACCTTTCAGTCCCGGCAGGAACTGTCGGGGTGCGAATCGGGAGCGCCTTATATCCTGCGTCAAGCAATTTTGCCGAAAGCGTGACCGCAGCAGATGCGTCACCCACTATGAGCGGTTGAATGTGGGAAACTTCGGCACCGTTTTTCAGTCCATCATTCAAGCGGCGCGACAATTCAGCCACATGCTCCCTTTCATAGTCCATCCCAATAAGGTTGGTGACCATGAAACGGGTCCATGCCGCAGTCATCGGCGACAATGCTGTTGAAAAGATGAAACTGCGCGCCCTGTTAATCAGAAATCGCTTTATCTCATCGGATACCGCTGTAAACGCGCCCTCCGAGGCTGCCGCCTTTCCAAAGGTCCCCACGATAATATCCACCTCGGGGTAGCGCCGCGCATATCCAAGCCCCATCTCGCCACAAACGCCGAAGGCATGAGCCTCGTCGATATACAGCATCACATTGGGGTAACGGTGTTTTAGCTCGACAAGGCGCTCGNNGTCAGCGCGATCGCNATCCATGCTGAAGACTGATTCTGTCACCACCAGCACACGCTCATAATCTTTAGCCGATTTTTCAAGAATCCGCTCAAGATGGGAATAGTCATTGTGACGGAATCTCACAAACGGAGCCCTTGACAGAATCATCCCGTCAATTATGCTCGCATGGCTCAGTTTGTCGGCAACTATCAGAGCTCCTTCAGCCGCAAGAGATGAGATTATACCCGTATTGGCATGATATCCGCTATTGAATAGCAACACGTTCCTCCCGTAAAGTTCGGCAAGCAACTCTTCAAGTTTAAGGTGTCCACGCTGGCAGGAGGCAAGCAATCTTGACGCAGACGACGACATGGGTAGATTCCTGGTTGCCGGAGTGTCAAAAAACTCACGTCGCAGATCCTCTCTCAACGCAAGCCCCATATAATCGTTGGTTGAAAAATCGACCCATGCGCCATCACTGCTATCGAGCGGAATGGAACGATAGTTTCCCGATTTTTCAAGATTTTCCAATATTTCAGTATAACGAGCCATACCTACGGAAACATCAAGGCAAAATATCTATCATAGTGCGACACAGGAAGCGGAGCTGCTCGTCGCTAATCACGTAAGGGGGCATTATATAAACATTTCTGCCGAAAGGACGAATCCAAACGCCCGCTTCAACACACCGCTTCTGAAACTCGCCGACGTCCACCGGCTGCTCCATTTCGATCACCCCTATGCTTCCAAGCACCCTGACATCGCGGACACCGTCACGGTTCTTGACCGCCGCCAGCTCTTCATTCATTATCGACTCTATCCTTGCGACACGAGCCGACATATCGGACCGGCGAAGGATTTTGAGCGAAGCTATCGCAACCGCACACGCCAGCGGATTAGCCATGAACGTAGGACCGTGCATCAACACTCCCGCCTCGCCGCGTGAAATCGTGTCGGCGACTTCACGGGTGGTAAGAACAGCACTCATAGTCATGTAGCCGGCGGTAAGCCCTTTCCCGACACACATTATGTCGGGCTCCACTCCCGCCCATTCCCATGCGAAGCATTTTCCCGTGCGCCAGAATCCTGTAGCTATCTCATCAAAAATAAGATACACCCCATAGCGGTCACACAATTTACGCGCTTCAACCAGATATTGAGGATGATAAAAGCGCATTCCTCCCGCGCCCTGCACAACAGGTTCGAGAATTAGAGCCGCAATATCGTCATGATGCTCCTCAAGCATCTCGGCAAGCGGCTCCATCGCTTCCTCATTCCACTCGTCATAGAATCCTATCCTCGGAGCCTCGACAAAATATCTCACCGGCAACGAAGGACCGAAAGCGCCGTGCATCCCCGTCACGGGGTCACATACGCTCATGGCATTCCACGTGTCGCCGTGATAACCGCTGCGAATGGTGACAAAGTTTGACTTACGGTGATCTCCGGTTCTTGACACGGCAGCCTGAACAGCCATTTTCATCGCCACCTCAACAGCCACCGACCCTGAATCGGCATAGAAAATATTGTGCATCGAGGGAGGAGCCATTTCAAGAAGAAGTTTTCCAAGCTCGATAGCCGGCTCATGTGTGAAGCCGCCAAACATCACGTGGGACACTGCGTCAATCTGAGCTTTCGCAGCCTCGTTTATCTCCTCATTGTTATATCCGTGAATCACGCACCACCACGACGACATTCCGTCGATAAGTTGCGTGCCGTCATCAAGAGTTATCAAAACACCCTTGGCTGACTTCACTTTATAGGTGGGGAGAGGATTGATAGTGGAGGTATAAGGGTGCCACAAGTGCTCCCTGTCCCACGAATCATGCAATGAAACTTGATCTTTCTTCATTCAAAAATCTGCTCTATGAGATGGCTTAATCGCCTAAACTTTCTGCAAAATTAGCATATATTTCAATATATGTCCAATATATGAAGATCCATCATCAATGATTTTTTAACATTTTAACCTAAAACCCTCTGACAATCTAAATTTAATTTTTACCTTTGTGAAAAACCAAATCTGTAATTAAACCCATAAAAAACGACCAGAAANGAAACCATACGNNGTAGGAATNGACATCGGTGGCACCAATACCGTTTTCGGAATAGTTGACGCCCGTGGAAATGTGATAGGCAGCTCGGCTATAAAAACCGGCAAATACACCGATGTAAAGGATTACATCGCAGAACTGTCAAAAGCGTTGAAGGCTCTAATTGAAGCTCACAACGCCCAGGATAAGATAGCCGGCATAGGTGTTGGAGCACCTAATGCCAATTACTTCACAGGAATTATCGAAAATCCCGCCAACCTGCCTTGGGAAGGCAACATCCCTTTCGCTCATCTTCTTCATGAAGCGATGGGAATTCCCGTGGCGATAACTAATGACGCCAACGCTGCGGCTATCGGCGAAATGACCTACGGCGCAGCCCGAGGCATGAAGGACTTCATCATGATCACTCTCGGCACCGGAGTGGGCAGCGGCATCGTTGTCAACGGTCAGCTCGTATATGGACATGACGGATTTGCAGGAGAACTCGGACACGTAATCGTGAAACCGTCCAACGGACGCATGTGCGGCTGCGGAAGGACCGGCTGTCTCGAAACCTACTGTTCAGCAACAGGAGTCGCTCGCACGGCACGCGAATTTCTTGAAACCCGCACTGACGCATCTAAACTTCGCGAACTCCCCATCGAGGAGATCACATCAAAAGATGTTTATGACGCAGCAATGGCTGGCGACAAACTCGCAAAAGAGATTTTCCAATACACCGGCGAAATCATGGGTGCCGCTTTTGCCAATTTCGTGTGCTTCTCCAGCCCCGAGGCTATCATTCTATTCGGAGGATTGTCCCGTTCAGGCGACCTGCTCATGAAACCGATAAAAGAATCGATGGAGCGCAACATGTTCAGCGCCTACAAAGGCAAAACTAAACTTGTGCTTTCGGAACTTAAAGAAAGCGACGCCGCTGTGCTTGGAGCAAGCGCTCTCGGATGGGAAGCGCGTCAAACCCCGGCGCCATCCTCAGCCCAACCTGTCGCATAACCACGCAAATTACATCCCCTCATAGCAGCGCTTGCCTTCAGCTTGCGCTGCTTTTTTTATAATATGTCTTGCGACACTGCGTCAGCTTAGTTTGGTTACAGCGAGAGTCAGAATCGATATCCGTGCGTCGGGAACGGCTGCATGAATGGCGTTGCAGCATGTAAGCAAGGTTGACCCCGTGGTCAACACATCGTCCACAATCAGGATGTGCTTGCCCATTAACTCCTCTGGGTTTTTCGCTTTATAATCGCCCTGAGAATTCAGCCACCTTGAAAACACCCCTTTCCGGGTTTGAGTCTTGCGATAACGCACAGCCCTCAAGTTTTTGCCTATACTTATTCCGGACATCTCGCTGATCCCTTTTACAATATAATCCGTCTGATTATATCCTCTCATCATCAGTTTCAGCGGATGCAAAGGCACACCGACAATAACGTCAATGCCGTCAAAAAATCCCTCTCGCTGCAATTCACGGGCATACTTCCGCGCCAGCGATCTCAACAGCTCTGGATGCCCATTGTACTTTCCACGGTGAATCATCGCCGCATAAGGGCTGCTCCTGTAGTAGAAAAACCAACTCGCGCCGCGTTCTATCGGCACCGGTGCGGCAAGGCGCTCATGCACTACATTGAACGAAGAGCGATGGGCATGGGTGCGCGGCAGCTCGTAGGAGCAGTGCAGACACATGACCTCCTCGCCCGGAGCGAGTTTTCTTCCGCATATCTCGCATAGATTCGGATAGATCAGATTCAAGACACTGTTAAAAACCCTCTTCATCGTCATCGCCTATCCTCCCAATGGCATCCTTGACATATTTCCATTCAAACCCGCGCCCCAACGCAAACCGAGCCACTCGCGCCATGTCCTCACGAGAAAGCGGCAGCTCCATCCCGTCAGCCTTGCGCTTCACCACCGCCGACACCGCCCTTCGATATTCATCTTCATCAATGAGATCAAGGGCTTCATCAGTAAAATCACGGGGAATGCGCTTCAGGGCAAGCGCCTGAAAAATCTTGACACGCCCCCAGCGGCTGAACACGAACTTGGACCTGACAAACGCCTCGGCATAACGCCGCTCATCAATAAACCGCCTCTCTTCGAGACGGCTCAATATTTTTTCGGCATCCGACGCTCCGATTCNCCACTGACGCAATTTTTCNGCAATCTCCGANCGGCANCGCTCGCTGCGCGCGCAAAGATCTTCAGCCTTCGCCAATGCTTCTTTCGCTGTGATCTGCCGCTTAATCATACAACGGNGATTTAGCAATTACAAAACGCTGCCGACCCGTCATATCGGCGATCGAATGCACATCGTCCAGTCCTGTCGACCGCAGCATGTCGCACAACGATGTCACCTCGCGAGGATTAATTTCAAGATACAGTTTGCCACCGGGCAAAAGCGCCTTTACCGCATACTCGCCTATCGGCTTATAAAATTTTAGAGGATCGTCATCAGGAACGAAAAGGGCTATGTGGGGCTCATGCTCCAGGACATTAGGCTCCATCGCCGCCGCCTCCCCTGCCAACACGTAGGGAGGATTGCTCACGATTATGTTGTAGGAGGGTTCNCGTGGAGGGGTCATAGTCAACACGTCTTCACGCCTGAGAGCTACATTCACTTTCAGTGCCTCGGCATTCCGCCGTGCCACCTCTATGGCTCCGGGAGAAATATCCACGCCCTCGACAGTGGAAAATTTCAACCCTCGGGCAAGCGCCATCGCAATACATCCCGAGCCGGTACACANATCGAGCGCGCGCANATCAGAGCGATCGCCCCACTCCTTCAAAATCAGATCGACAAGCTCTTCGGTCTCAGGTCGCGGGATAAGCACCTCGGGCGAAACTATTATGTCCAGCCCGCAAAAACGAGTTTTGCCGAATATGTATTGCAACGGCTCGTCGGCAAGGAGCCTGTCCACAACTTCATCGATTCTATGTCGGGTAAAATCAGAAATTGTAGTATCTTTGCGTAGAACTATATCGACCGGCGTATACCCTCTCAACTCGGCATAAATCGCTCTTGCAAGCGACAGAGCCTCGTCAGCGGGAAAATGCCCGGACAGAGCCTGCCTTGTGGCGGCAAATGATTCTTGAAGTGTCATGTCAGCCATAGGAAACAAAATTAACAAATAATCTCTACATTAGGAAAAATGGAGGCAGAAAACGACATCATGTATATGAGGCGCGCCATCGAGCTGGCTCGCCACGGACTTGGCAACACGTCGCCCAACCCGATGGTTGGAGCCGTTATCGTGAACAACGGCTTAATTATCGGAGAAGGATACCACCGCCGGTGCGGAGAAGCCCATGCCGAGGTAAACGCCATCGCCTCGGTCAAGGACCGCGCCGCTCTCGCCGACTCCACCATCTACGTCACCCTTGAACCATGCTCCCACTACGGCAAGACCCCTCCATGCTCCAAGCTCATCATCGAAACCGGAATACCCCGCGTGGTGGTGGGCTCGCTGGACCCATTCGAGAAAGTGAGCGGCAGAGGGGTGAAAATGCTCAGGGAAGCCGGCATCGCAGTAACCGTCGGCATCCTCGAAGAGGAGTGCCGAGCCATCAATCCGGTATTCATGACAGCGCATTCAAAACGCCGCCCCTACATAACCCTGAAATGGGCTCAAAGCGCCGACGGCTTCATCGACCGCTCACGGAATCCCGAAGAAGAGCCGGCTAAACTGTCGACCCCGCTGACATTCACGTTGTCCCATCGGCTGCGCGCGCTGAACGACGCGATAATGGTGGGAAGCCATACGGTGATTACCGACAATCCCTCGCTCACTCCGCGCCGATGGAAAGGAAGAGCGCCGCTGCGGATTGTCGCCGACCGCTCCCACTCTATTCCAGCCGACTGCCGAGTGCTCACCGACGGCAACGAAACGCTCATCTTGGATTCTCCCAAGCAAGCGACTGTAGCCGACTACATGAACTTTCTCTACGAAAAGGGCGTCACATCGGTGCTCGTCGAGGGGGGCGCCAAACTTTTGCAGGCGTTCATCGATGAAAATCTGTGGGACGCAGCGCGAGTGGAAGTCTCTCCCCAACGGCTTTCAACCGGAGTGAAAGCCCCGTCGCTTGCCGCAATTCCTCAACGGATGTNAAAGATTCAACAGAATCAGTTGCTTTACTATAGGAATACCGGGGTTTAAGCCGTTAAAAAGACCTAAATATATGTTTTTGTCCTCAATCTCTGCGACATTAAAGAAAATGTTGCTAAATTTGCAAATTGAAAATTAATGTCAATATATTAAAATGAGGACAAAATCAGGAGGATATCTACTGGCTGCCGCAATGCTTGCAATGGGAATGACAGCTTGTAATTCCGACTCCGATGGAACGGTTGAAACGGGTTTCACATCGGACAACATCTATTCATCGACAGCAATAACCGCCTTTAATATAAAGGCAAATTCCAAGATAATAAGCAATCTTGACTCATGCTATTTCACCATCGATCTCGTGCAGAGCAAGATTTTCAACGCCGACTCGCTGCCCTACGGCACCGACATCACCAAACTCGTGCCTAACATCACCACCAACGGAAGTTCGCTCATCGAGATTACGGTCACCGGAAGCTCAGTGATGAACGACACCATTTTCTCCTATACAACCGAATCGACCGACAGCATCGACTTCTCTTCGCCTTCAAAGGTGAGCGTAAGAGTAGTTTCGGTCAACTCATTGTATAGCCAGACCTACGATCTNAAGGTGAATGTCCACCAGGTAAAAGGCGATTCGCTTGAATGGGGAGGATTGGCATGGCGCGAAATACCCCAATCGCCAACCGAGCAAAAAACAGTCGAGTATGGCGAAAACATCCTCACTCTGTTCAGCAACGCCAACGGCTACAACCTTTGGACCGCAGCAACCCCCGACGATGAAGGGACAGTAACAGCGGTGTCATTCCCCGCAACACCCGAGATATCATCGTTTGCCGCCACTGACGACGCTTTATATTGCCTTGCCGACAACGGCTCGCTGATGTCATCGACCGACGGTATCNCNTGGAGTGAAACCGGAGAAACNTGGAGCCACATTTACGGAGGATACGGCTCACGCCTCGTCGGAGTGGAAAAATCAGGCGACGACTATTATCACGTAAGTTATCCCGCAGGAGGGTCGAAAGCGAAAGTTTCTGCCGATTGCCCCGTGTCAGGAACAAGCCAGCTGCTATTAATGGAAAACATCTGGTTTGAAAGCCCCATAGCCATCACTGTCGGCGGCCGCATAAGCAACGGCAATCTCACCGGAGCCGCTTGGGGATATGACGGAAACTCTTGGGCGAAACTCAGCCAGGGACCGGTGTCGACTCAATATGAGGACATGAGCCTGTTCCCTTACTTCGCGCTTCGCTCTACCACTAAATGGTGGCGCGTCACTAAAGACTCGGCTCTTTTTGCTATGGGAGGACGCAAAAGCGACGGTACTGTTTCCGACACAGTATATGTTTCTCTCGACGGCGGCATTCATTGGGACATTGCCGGAGAGTCGCTACAGCTGCCTGATTTTATTCCCGCATTCGCAGGCGCGCAGGCAATCGTAAAGGACACCTCGCTGACATCGTCACGAAGCGCATCGCTTGCCGCATGGAACGAACTGCCTTTATATCGCAGCAATCCTTTCAGCCGCGCCGTCACCCCGGTATCATCATGGGAATGCCCCTTCATCTATCTTTATGGAGGAGTCGATGACGCAGGTTCATTATATCCCAATATTTGGCGAGGAGTCATCAATCAGTTAACTTTCAAACCGATTGAATGAAACTCAGATTAGCTCTATTAATATTCATCGCAGTGTCGTTGCTGTCAGCACCCCGTGCCGTTTGCCAGGAATCAACCTATAAGTTTGATTTCGGAGCTTCGTTGGGCATAAGCGGCTATCTCGGCGATGCCAATACAGCTAATCTGTTTGCCAATCCGGGATTCGCCGCCGGCGTCAGTTTCCGTTATCTCATCAACACCCGCTGGGCAATAAAAGGCTCGTTTATGACAGCAGGGCTTAGCGGCAATAGCGCTGACATGGAAAATGTTTTCCCCGGAGGAGAAACCTATAAATTCTCATCGACGGTCTATGACCTTGGCGGGCGAGTGGAATTTAACTTTTTCAACTACGGAATCGGAGAATCCTACCGAAAAATGAAACGCTGGAGCCCATATTTGTCTTTGGGAATAGGGATGACCGCAGCAAAATCGGACGGTACCCATGTTTATGCCAATCTCCCGATAGGCTTAGGCGTGAAATATAAACTGCAACCTCGCATAAATCTCGGGCTCGACTGGACCATGACGAAAGTCTTTGGCGACAAAGTCGACGGAGAGATACTTGACGACCTGTATCACATAAAAAGCTCATTCATCAAAAACACCGACTGGTATTCGACCATAATGGTTTCGATCAGCTATGAATTTGGCGAACGATGCAAAAACTGTTTTTACGTTGATTAACCGCATGGACAAAATGTCACTATATAACGAAATTGACCCAGCCCGCTTGCCCGAACACGTAGCCATAATAATGGATGGCAACGGACGATGGGCGAAAGCGCGTGGACTTCAACGCCATGAAGGACACGTGGAGGGAGTCACATCTGTCCGTAAAATAACCGAAGCCGCATCTCAGACAGGAATAAAATACCTCACTCTTTACACTTTCTCCACCGAAAACTGGAACCGTCCTAAAGAAGAGGTCGACGCGCTGATGAATCTTGTAGTCATCGCAATAGAGCGCGAAACAGCCGACTTGATTAAGAATAATGTGCGACTGAACATGATAGGCGATTTCAGCCGCATGCCCGCATTTGCCTACGACAGGCTGAACAAGTGCATCGCTGACACGTCTCACTGTACCGGGCTGACACTGATTCTCGCCATCAGCTATTCGTCGCGTTGGGAAATAACCGAAGCCACTCGCAAGATAGCCGAAAAAGTGGAGCAAGGAGAGCTGAAACTTCAGGAGATAACCCCCGAAACTATTTCGGAGAATCTCGCCACGGCAGCCTACCCCGATCCCGATCTGCTCATAAGGACCGGCGGCGATTTCCGCATCAGCAACTTCCTTTTATGGCAATTGGCTTATGCCGAGATTTATGTGACCCCGGTTTTCTGGCCTGATTTCAGCAAAGAAGATTTTTACCGGGCTATAATCCAGTACCAGTCGCGCGAACGGAGGTTCGGACTCACCGGTGAGCAAGTGCAAGAAAATAAATAACCGTAGAATAAAGATTTAAGACATCATATCACTTTCGATTATGCGTATAAAATTGCTAAT
>WFLX010034774.1_pt1 | contig 20526 bp, 10 predicted proteins | sample 4967041 | NCBI WGS metagenome assembly WFLX01 (sample SAMN12857096, study PRJNA449069) | gut metagenome | isolation source: stool from male and female vole | host: Microtus ochrogaster | place: USA:Florida | collected 2017
ATGATAGCATACATGTATTTTGACGCTGATGACAATCGGTATTATTTGAGNGTAAAAAAAGCAATCGGTGCATTTCACANTATTGANAATGTAAATTTTNAGAAAGATGCTATTTACACTCTAAAGATTGGGGNNAGAGCATATAATACAGATGTAACTGGAATTAGACTTGCTTTAGGGAACTGGACAAATGNAGGAACATTCATAAATGGCAATTTGTCAAGTATACCTTCCTCTGAATATGATCAAAATATTATAGGTTCATTTAACAGTTTTTTTGCAGCAGATCTGAATAATGGTTTCTGTGATTTCCAATTATATTATACCAACCAATTCGATCACATAGACATTGGATTTGCTGAATTATCTTGTATCGATCTCAATAATGAAATACTCATCGGAACAGAAACTTATACTCAAAATAACACATCTTATGCCGATGAATATTGCCCTGAAAAGATTGATGGAGTTCTTGTCGCTCAGCGAAATGCAAAATTTCATTTTCAGGTGTCAGCCACAGATAACAATGGAAACAATATTGTTTATGAACNGAACAAANAATATAAAATCACATTAAAATTAAAAGGAACTGAAGAAACGCAAGGAACTCTTTGCGGGTTAATAAATGGTAAGGCGGAGAGTATTCGCGTTACTAATCAATGGGAGACATACACTACAAAGGAGTTTAGTTATGATACTGGCGCAACCGGAGAATATTCCATATTTTCAGGGTGGGAGCCATATTATTCCGGAGATGTTGAGATAGCGTCCATATCCCTATGGGAAGAAGGTGACGGAGAACCCGCAGAGATTGGAGACCCTGTAACAACCATAAATACCGNCAATGNCGGATTTCTTAAATNTTCCGATACAGATGANGGGGGCCTCTACACGTCGNATTATCATAAACACGACAGATACTTTCTTGCCCTGAAGGATCAGAAATTCAACCATGGAACCCAATATTATGTCACAGCGAAGGTACGTGGCAGCCGGGCTTCCGAAATATTGGAAGATGGCAGCAAAGAAGGGGTTAATATTATCGTGCAGAATAGTAAATTGGCTACTCCGGAGGCATGGGGATGGGGCTTCAATGCAACCGGAGACAATACAAACCATGACAACACAAAGCATGCCATAACCACCGACTGGAGTACAATCACAACATCGTTTGCTCCAACTGAAAATATTCCATCAGACGAGAACGATGGCAATGGATTTATTTCTTTCCACTTAGGAGATTATGACGGAGACTTTGAAGTAGACTGGATTCATGTCACCACGAACGCAAACGAGGTTCCAAGCCTGACCACCAGTGCAGTTCGCGGTAATAATGGATGTAACTATTTTGATATCACCTTGCCGAATCATGGTGAGGAAGAGACTTATTTCTTCATGATAGGACGAAATGCAAACGATTTGGATGCACCATTGAATTTCGAGGTTCTCAATGCTGAAACAGGAGAATCTTACGGTAACTATGCAGTCGGCGGAAAGTATGATCGTAACAACATCAACGTGCGTTGGGAACAGTTCTTGACTAAAACAGAGATTATAACGGATGAAAAAGGAAATGAACTGGAACAAGTGCAGGTTGGTGTAACTGTTCCTGCAAACGTAACAAAACTGCATTTTGTCTGCACATCCAATGTCGGAGATAATTATGTGTTTCTAACTGAAAATGGGAAAGTGTTTGATGTTCCTGTAATGTCTATGAATCGGGTAGCCGTATACAAACAACGGACTTTGACTCAAAAAGACTCCGAAGGGAATCCAACATGGGTTTATCCATTGATATCACGCTTCCAAATAGAGGCCAACGGCATACCGGGTAATTATCCAGGGCAATTCAAAAAATCGTATTATAAGCAGGAAAATCCAGTAAAAGATAGCGACTCATACGCTTCAAAAGGCGAGACCCTTATGGATGCTGTAGATAATATGCTTGGCGAATGGGGAAAATATCAATCACCCGGCCAACTCCTATTTGACTCAGATAACACTGAAAGATCATATTGGGCATCTTCTACATGGATGACATCTGACAACTGGAGAAATGAAGAAACCCCATATTCAATTGACCTTTTGCTGCCTAATTTTATTGATAATAAAAGCGGCCAAAAGAAAAGTTTAAAGGAGACTCTTGAAAATGCAGGCCTTATCGAAAACGGTAAGATTAAACTTATGGTATGGCTGTTGCGTCCTGCTGAATTTGACCGGAACGGCAATCCTACAACCGACAATAACTATTTCCCTACAGAAATACGATATGCCGGAACAACTGATACGGGACTTGATGAGAATGGTAAAAGTAATGGTTATGTCACAATGAATGACGCAGAATGGGAGACTGTCAATCTGCAGATTCCCCCATCAAATGAAACCATGAACGTAGCATTTTCTATTGATGTTGACCCTACATGGCGAAGGGTAAGATTGCTATGTAATCAAAATAAGAATTCCACCACACCGGAACATGGTGGAAGGGAAATGGCCATAAGTGATATCCGANTNTTCATTNCTTNGCCGAAACTTAATNTTGCCGAGTTTAATTATGATNTGCTCTACNATGAGNNTCTTGATGATATNGATAAGAAAGATGTGTGTGAGAAGGATAATCAGGATAAACTTGTCAAGTTGTCGAATTACAAATGGACTCATACCATAGGAATTGCCGAGACTGCAAAAGATAATATCAACGACCCCAATAAATGGGTATCGGATTGGACCAATCTTATACAGCAGATCAATGGCACTCAATATGGCAATGCTGCATTGGAACTTGCGAAATTTGAATATGTCAATAGCAACACCAACAGCGATATCGATGGAATAACATCAAGAACTAGACTCTCTAATGGGTGGAACGGGGATAGACAACCGACCTACACGATGACCCATGAAATATTGGCTCTTCCCGGCGAGAGAGTCGATTTATATCCATATTCTGACCTGCATGAATCTATGTACTATATGGATCATATAGTAAGATGGTATGATTATATGACAGACCAGACTCCTGACTATCTATTCTTCCTCACAGACCCAAAGGCCGTTATAAAGACTACCGATGGATTCCTCGGTGGCAAGATCCTGATGGATGGACCATATCATGGCCCGGGCTCAGTAGGTTCAGTCTATTTTGACCCTAATACAGACATCAGCGAAAAATGGATAGCTGCCGACTTCTCAATATCCGTCACCGACAATTTCAGAAAGCGCTTTGACGGTCATGGCACTGACGGGAATAAGAAGTTTTATGAACCGATATTATCGTTCCGTCATGTATTCCACATAAAGAATGCCCGCACATTTGCAGAAGAATTTTCAAAAGGTTATAAAGCAAATATTGACTATGTAACGAATAACCGCCGCTACATTTCCGCACGCCAGAATGCAGACTTCACAATACGTCTTGAACATCCAATGCCAGTAGACAAAGAGACTGCGTCAGACTTGTATTATAAAGCTGAAGATGGATCCTATAAAAGGGTTTGTAGTTATGATATCCGAGCCTACAAGACATCAACCTTCAGGGCTAACGAATCAAATATCAGTTCAACGAACGTTGAACCCGGAAGTGTTGGCTTGATAAATGGAAGTCCAATGTTTGAGCCATATCATATTTCAGATGACAGAACTTCTAAATATAAATCGGCAAACTCAATTGTAGATATCAAAGGAACAGATAAACGCTTCTTGGATGAACGCGAATTCTATCGGGCAATCTACTGTAAGGCTGATAATATCAGGGCTGCCATTGAGAAAACCAAGTCAAATAAGNTTCTTGTAAGGGTATATGGAAAAGACAAGGACGGAAATATTATCAAAGTTTATGGAACTGAAGACAAACCTTTGGTAGTAGCTGAATACGAAGTGGAATTCCTTCCCGATACTGAGGCATCGTTCCTTCCGGAATATGCTGAAACCTTGAAGGAAGGAGGAACGCATTATACACATTCCGAAGCATATCTTGATATGACATTTAACGACCCTGATAAGGTGTCAAGAAGGGATGTCAATTTTGACAAATATTCTGTTGAGAATCTTACGAATATTGTAGGCCAGGAAAATATTGACAAACTCTTATTCGCAGAATCTAAGACAATGAGAGTCAATGTTATGAAGATTGATGAAGAAACGAACGAACCCTTCGAATATAATCCTGATAATGAAGGCAATACCGAGACAAAAGAAATCGGTGTGCAATCGGGCAACCGTCTCAAGCTTCCGCTTGATTGGTCTGCATCGAATTATTCTTTTGCTTATAATGCCGATGGAGACTACAATATGTTCAGACTCGCAGACCATTCAAGTGCTACGGTCTATCAAACCGGTGCGAGCCGAAGGACGGACAATCCTATAGATCAGACGCAGAATAACACAGCTCAGCGAGGCACATACGATCGCACATTCTATAACAATAATGGAACAAAAAAGGGAATGTTCTACTACGTGAACGCGGCATCCGACCCGGGCGATATTGTAGAAATCAACGTAGCAAATCCTTGTGCCGGTTCAACTCTCTATGTGTCGGGATGGGTAAACGAGTTTAATGACCACATGCCTGAGACAGCGAATCTAATTGTCAACTATTATGCAAATATAGTAACTGACGATAATCCAAATGATATCGCAAGAAAAATTCAGATTCACGGATTTGAGACCGGATATGTCCCCAATGGAAGTAAGGGAATGGACATAGCCGGCATAGATGGTTATTATAAGGCCGACGAAGGTAATCAGGGCGTCTGGATGCATTTCTACTATTCTTTTGTGCCAAGTGCTGCTCGTGTAGCAAAACTGCTTAAAGATGGGGAATCTGTAGCAAGTTATTCTCTGGTTCTTGAGAATAACTCGATAAGTTCAAGAGGAGCAGACTATGCAATTGATGAAATTCGAGCTTACGTTGCTCCCCCTATAGTAGAGGTTGAGCAACTTGATCCTCTATGCAACGATATTAAAATTGAAGATGAGAATCAACCTATCAATATAGAGGTACGCATACCTTACGACGCTCTCCTTGAAGCTTTTGAACTTGATGAAAATCAACTCTCAGAAGATGATAAGACAAAATCATTGTATTTTGCAGTAGTTAACAAGTCCATATACGATAAAAAATTAGATGATCTGAAAAAAGACAAGGATTTTGATTATGCTAACAATCAGCAAGCCGCATTTAACATGGCTTTTGCTGAAGGTGTACTAAGTTATGACCAAATTCACAACGGAGGTAAAGAACAGTCATGGGGCAGCGTAACTTTCAATACGACTTATCTTGAAAACAACGGATTTAATAAAGCCAACTATCCCATAGGACACACCATGTATCATGATGTGGATGGTGAACGCTATATATCTTTCATCACTAATCCGCCGGTTAAATCATCAATTATTAATGATGAAAATAACCGCGAGTTCATGATAGTGATTGCTGAAGACAAGGATGGAACCATGGCTATGGATGAATCTATCAATGGCGAAACGCTTGCTCAAAAACTTAAATTCGGCACTCAATGTTGTCGTCAAGCTGATTTTAAACTTACGCCTCCGACCGATATCTTGATTAACGGAGTTCTTCAGGGTAACCGCCATAATATAACTTGTTGCGAGAACCANCACCCGGTGGTTCAAGTGATNCTAAATGACAAAGACGGTAATGCCCTAAATCTAAAGCAAAATGAAGGAGACGACGCACCGCAACTAGTCATAGACTGGTATGCAGGCAGTTATGATGATTTTTCGAATGAATATATTACGGCAACAAATGAAACATCTACAAACGGCATGTCTTTATGGCAAGTACTTTATAATTTCCGTTCTGATTATCCTAATGAAACGGATTGCAATCAGTATTGTAAAGGAGAGACCGGAGATGATGGTGAATTAAAGAATCCAAATGCTAAATCATACACAAGCGCAATGCGCACTTATCTTGGTAAGTTAATCGAAAACCAGAAATTGTATCTAAATCAGGCTACCTATATCTTCCCTGAAGTTTCCTTTAAAGATGACGACGGAAATCCTCTTACAGATGAGGAGGGAAATGTATTAACAAACAAGAAGATTTATGTAACGGCCATTCCTGTGGACAATAATGGCACTTTACTTTCAGCGGACGGCAATCCTATTTGTATGGATCCTACTGAGGTTGAAATAAATGTCACTAAGACATCCCCTGTTATGAAGAATGGTTTTGAATCAGACAAGTTAGTGTATCCTGATCAGATGCTTGATGTGCCGTTGAGAGCAGGCCTAAAACATCTTGACAAGGTAAGTGCCAACGGAAATGCCCCGAGTAATAACGGCGATGATATTACTTTGATTGCTACTGCAAATTCAGAAAAATTAATTATGCCGTTGCGCGGTCTAGTTAATGCAACTGCAACAGTGACAAAATTTAAGCCACTGGATTCAGATCCATATTGCTATCTCGCGGCTACGAACGATCCTGATGAAGCGTTTCAAAAGGTCTATAGAGAAAGTTTTGACAGGATATCAAGGGTAAATCTTTTAGACGATGACTCAGAAACAGAAAGCAACAAGTATTATTCTGAATATNAGTTGCCTTTAGTTNGTGAAATCAGTCTTGAGACAGAAATTGANGGNTCCGGTTTCANTAATGTGCAAGTAACCTTTTATAAGGACAAAATTAATTTTNAGGAGGGTTACTATTACACCTTTAAGTTCCCGTATGAGGAAGATTATGAATCAGATGGTTTTTAGTGGCCGGCCGGAATCGACCAGAGTTCCAAGCCTTGTCACGGTGAGACCCTCTTCACGATAAAGGTGGTGCCGGAATATCAGGTATGGACCGGTGGGGCTTCGCTCAACTGGAACAATGACGAGAACTGGAGCCGAGTTAAGAAAGAAACTCTTCTCACTGACTCGGACACTCCTAAAAGTCTGTCTTCGGATGCAAATTCCGATAATCGCTTCCTTATTACGGACGGATCAAACGATAACACCTTCGCCTACGCTCCGCTCGACTTCACGAAGGTGATAATCCCGGCAGGAGCAACCTATCCGCAGCTCGCGGAAAGGAAACATGACCGTGCTGCCACCAATGGAACCGTTTCCGTGAAGAACGGACATGGTGATGCAGCAGTTTCATACGCGTGGGTCGATAGTGATCCGATGGCTGCGACCGAAGCCGGCAATGGTGACAAAAAGGAAAGCGCCGCTGATGCCAATGCTACAACCAAAACGCCGAGTTATCTGCCGACACAGTACGTGCAGTATGACATGGCGGCAAGCACCTACACCGGAGAAACAGAAGACGGCAATGTCTACTGCCGCCCCTGGTATGCCAACGCTTGCGATCAGATTCATTTCAACTCGAACGCCGAGATACTGAATCAGCAGAATCTCGACTATCAGAAGGCCTGGGTAGACATGGAGATGAAGCCTGACCAGTGGTATAACGTAGCCTCGCCTCTCTACGGAGTGGTGGCCGGCGACATGTACCTGCCGAAAACCGATGCCCGTCAGGCTAACGAACTCTTTACCGACATCAAGTTTAACACGACGGATAATGACCGATTCCATCCGGCAGTATTCCAGCGCGGCTGGGATAAGGGCACGGAGACTGTCTATAACATCAAGGAGGGAGATTGTCCGAAGGAAGAAACAGTTGCTCTTGCAAGCACCTGGAGCCATGTCTACAATGACGTGACGGATCAATACAAGGTGGGTGCCGGCTATTCGGTGAAGACTGATGTCTCCAGATATGCAGATGCTACCAATAATACCGAGTTTGCCGGTCTTGTCAAGTTCCGCTTCCCGAAGGCCGACACAGATTATCAATATTTCACCGATGATAGTAATACCGGAAAAGATGAGAATGATGGAGTGCTAAATCGTGATAATAAGCACAGGCTCTTCGAGGGCGAAGGCGAAATAGAGCTTACGAAAGCAACTGCAGGAACTCTCTTCCTCGTGGGCAATCCATTCATGGCGCATCTCGACATGACGAAATTCCTTGCGCATGAGAAGAATTCAGATGTCATAGAGGGTAAATACTGGATTCTCAACGGTGACAATCAGATCGCTTGGGTGATGGATCATAATAATGAGAACGCTATGCTCTCCAATGAGACATTGACATCAGGAAAGATGACAGCGACATCTGCCACAACCGGTAAGTTGGCTCCGATGCAGGGATTCTTCGTCCAGACTAAGGATACAGAGAAAAAACTGACTCTGAAATTAACATTCACTTCCGAGATGATGGCAGTAGAGCCCTACGATGATAGCAAGGGTCTGCTTGTGAAGGCTCCGGCCCGCATGACACGCGCCGATGATGATGACATTATCCGCGTATCGACCGGTGAGAGCACTGCGATAATCCGCCTGAACGCGTCCGCCGACAAGGGCTATGCAGCCTCGGAGGATGTGGAGATGATCGACGACTCCAACCAGCGCGGCATGCGCCGCATCTACACCGTGGCCGGCACGATGGCAGCAGCCATCAACCAGACGCCTGATGCCGACGGCGTGGAGGTGGGCCTGATGGCTCCGACTGATTCGGTGACCACTGTGACCTTCAACGGTGCCGCTCTTGAAGATTATCTTCTCTACGACACCGCGACGGGCGAGATGACGCCGCTCCATGACGGTTTTGAACTGGAGATGGCAGGCAGCGTGAGCGGTCGCTACTTCCTGACGAGCGGCATCGACACTGCCGAGATCGAAGACGGCACAATCCGCATTGTGCCGGCAAGGCATGAGGTGGTGGTGACGGCGCCGGCCGTATGCGGCGACCTGACGGTGCGCGTCTACGACACGCTCGGCCGCGAGATAGCGACAGCCGAGGGCTTTGCCGAGGAAGTGCGGATCTCTCTTGATCCCGGAATCTACGTGATAGACGCCGAAGGCAGCGAGAAAGGGCGCAAGGCGGCCAAAGTCTCGATAAGATAACCTGCACCCACCTCACCCGGAGACAAACTCGGAGAACACCCGAAGACAAACTCTCGGGCACACCCGGAGACAAACTCTGAGCACACCCAAAGACAAACTCTGGGGCACATCCGGAGACAAACTCTGAGAACACCCGAAGACAAACTCTTATAATGATGACGCGCGCCCCAGAAAAGGAGGCGCGCGTCATCATTTTGCAGGGGNTTNATTGGGGAGGATGGAGAGANTGCGGGAATCGGNGGNAAGGGCTGNANGGCGGCGGGGAGGAAGCGAGAGAAGATAGCGCCTGAACGATGCGTTGCGGAGGGAGTCGTCGCGGAGAATGACAGCTGCCTGACCTACGGCTGCTGTGTCGCCGGTTGCCATTCCGCTCTCGCGGAGGATGGCTGCGGCGCGTCGCGCTTCAAAATAGACGCTGTCGGCATGAGAGCGTATGGAGAAAGGTATCAGAGGCGACGGGAACCTCACGAGGGCCGAGCGGACAACGTGAAGCGCCTGATCGTGCCGACCTTCGGCCCTGAGCGCGTCGGCCAGATGCAGGAGCGCTGAACGCTGACGACGCATCTCGTCGGTAACGTCAGGGCCGGGATAAGGCGAGCGGTCAAGGCCACCCCATTTCAGCAGCGGGAGCGCATTGAGGGCCTCGTATGTCAGGACGAGAGAATCGGATGAAACAGGCATGAGCCTGCGGGTGAAGAGACCCTGACGCGTGAAGGGATAAAAACCGCAATATTTAACTTTGCCCACACTCTGCTGCCAATAGACAGGTCGCGGATGGCGCGAGGTCTCGTTGGAGGCTATTATGTCGATGGCGGCAAGTTCGCGCAGCGAGGCAAGTGAACCTGCCGGGTGGCCCGGTATCGTAGCCAGATCCAATGTCCATCGCCGCTCCGGGTCATTACCAAAGGTGAGATAGCGATGGCGCAGGGAAGGGATTGGAGCCGTGTCGGCATAAAGTTCCCTCAATGCCGCAACCGCGTCGAGCGTGTCGGCAGATAGCGAGGAGGGAAGGCGGACAAGGTTGAAATTTCCGAGTGCAATCTCAGGATATGTAGCCACCATACGCAGCCCGTCGGAGTCGTAGCGCGGAGTCAAGAGCTGCGCCACATACCAGTCGCTTCCGAGATAGGCGCAGCATATCACCGTCACGTCCCGGCGCAATCCCATCACTTCCTGGGCATACCAGAGCGGGAAGATATAGTTATCACCGTCCACAAAAATTATGGCATCCTCATCAAGCGAATTGAGAAGATTCTCTGCAAAGTCAAGCGTGGCGCTGCGGCCTGAACGGTCGTGATCATCATAATTCTCAGCCAGCATCCAGAGCGGCACCGCGAATGTTACGGTGAGTATCAGCACGCGAGCCACACGCGAGCGGGCGACGCTCAGCAGCATCAGCATTCCGGCCGAAATCCAGAAGGCAAAGACCCAGAAACTTCCCAGAAAAGAATAGTCACGCTCCCGGGGTTCGCCCGGCGATTGGTTGAGATAGAACACTATCGCCACACCCGTCATCAGGAAAAGCACGAGGCTCACCCATGCCGCGCGGCGCATACGCATCCGCACCACTCCACTCCCCTTTCCGCGGAAGAGAAAGAAGATGCCGAGCAGTCCGATAAGTAACGGAACTGACCAGTATTGGTTATAACCCCGGTTCCGACTGCCCAGTTCGGGTGGCATGGAAGCTATGTCGCCGAGCATCAGCGTGTCGAGCGGGCCGAGACCGGTAAGGAAATTGCCGTGGTCGATCTCCCCCGTAGAAGGCACATCGTTCNGGCGCCCGGCAAAATTCNACATCAGATAACGCATATACATATACNCTATNTGNTAGCCGAAAAGATACGTGAGGGCCTGCATATAAGTCGGTCTGAAAGCAAAGCGCTCCACAGATGAGCCGTCGGCAGCGCGTCTCGCCACAGGGCGGCCGAGGCTGTCGAAAGCCTCCGATATCCTTACCTTCATCATCGAGGCTGAGTCCATACCGGTCCAGTCGCCGTAGGCCTTCACATTGTCGGGACCGGGAGCATAGATGCGGGGCAGCCACATATCGAGTTCCGGGGTAGTGACCGGGCGCGTCAGGAAACCGGCCACAACGTAACCATGCGAAACGGAATCAGCACTCAGGCGCGAATTGATGCTCCGGTCGGAATCTGTAAGGAAACGTGACCTCGCGGGTATTCTACCTCCTTTCATCATCGGTCGCCAGTCGCGGCGCTCCACAGTCATCGCATTGCGGCTATAGTCGCGCACTGTGTCGCCGGCAGCGGTGACCGACACACTCTCCAGCCGCATCATCTCGCTGTAAGGTGTACGTCCATATAGCAGCGGGGCCTTGGCATATTGCCGCCGGTCGAGATAATCGGCAAAACGGAAAATATCCGAAGGATTCCCTTCATTCACCGGAGGGTTGGCGTGGGCCCTGAGGGGGATAAGGATATAGACGGAATACCCGGTCATCACAGCGGCAAGACACCACAGGCATGTAGCCGCCACACGCAGATGCCGCCCTATCAATACGGCTGAAGTCACCACTATGATGAGAGCGAGCACCCAGAAGGCAAGCGCTCCCGACCAATAGGGCAGACCGAGGCTGTTTACTGCAAAAAGATCGGCTTTACCCGCCAATGCCACCGAGCCCGGCATCAGCCCTTTAAGTATGGCCACCACAGCCAGGCAGCCGGCGAGCAGAGCAAGCATGGCCTGCAGAAACCTCACTTTCCGCCTGCTTCTGAAAAGCATTACGAGGGCTATCGCAGGCAGCGCAAGAAGGTTGAGCTGGTGAACACCCACAGAGAACCCTATGATATAAGCCAAAGCTATGAGCCAGCGAGAGCGGGCCGAGCGGGAAAAGGCAAACGCCCATTTCAGCGCCATCCATACGGTGAGCGAAGAAAGAAACAGCGACATGGCATAAACCTCCGCTTCCACGGCACTGTACCAGATGGAATCAGACCATGCGAGAGAAAGCGATCCGCTGAGCGATGCAGCGGCAATAGCTATATCCCGCCAGCGGCGTTGGCGCCGTGCCGGCCACATNCACCGCATNACCGTCATCGAGNTGCTGCATAGAAATCCTACGGATNANGCTGANAAAAAACCGGCCATCATGTTGACCGCTCTTGTCTGCACCGCCGGATTGGAAAAGAAACATGAAGCCACCCTGTGGGTCAGCGCCCATCCGGGATTGCCGGGCGCATGTCCAATCTCCAGCCGCAGCGCGGTGACAAGATATTCGGGGCAGTCCCAGTAAGAGGCTCCGGGATCGCAGGTGAGCCAATACGTTGCAAGCGCCAGTAAAAATGCCAACGCCGGTGTTTTCTTCAGGAGAGACATGAAGCTGCGTGTTTATTTCTGAATACCTTTGTCGAGCAGGCGGCGCTTCACCTGCATCCTCACCCATGTGGGCATACACCCTACAAATAGAATCGCAAAGCGATTGAGCAGGCCGTTGATGTATTGCTTTTTGCCCTTGAGCATGGCCCTCACGGCGTGCTCCGCCACTTTTTCGGGCGTCTGGAGCGCCCCGAGCCGCAAAGCGAGGTGTGTGAGATTGTCGGGCAAACCGAAGAGAGATGTGGCAATGCCTCCCGGAGCCGCCACGGTAGCCGAGCACCCGTAGTCTTTCAATTCGTAATGGAGCGAGCGGGTAAATACCCTTATGTAAGCCTTTGTGGAGGCATACATGGCAAGCCCCGGCATCGGCATCCAGCACGACATTGACGACATATTGAGTATGCGCCCCGAACCGCGCTGCCTGAACCTACGCGCGAAGCGCGCACAAAGAATAGTGGTGGCGCGCACGTGCAGATCTATGAACGCCTCGATGCGGGCATCGGGAAGATCGGCCGTCTCCCTGAAATTGAAAATNCCGGCATTNTTNATGAGGAAANCTATCTCNATCTCCCGCTCTGCAAGAAAAGCATCTATAGCATCGGGAGCACCCGAGTCGGCAAGGTCAAGAGTGAGTGGCACTGTACTGACGCCATACTTGCCGCTAATATCGGCTGCAGCCTCGCGCAGCGCATCGGTGGTGATGCTCACCATCACGATTGAGCAGCCACGCCCCGCGAGCGCATGGCAGAAGTTAATGCCTATGCCGCCATCGGCCCCGGTGACGAGGGCCCATTTCCCAATCAGAGATTCCTTTCTCATCCCTGCTTCTTTATACGGTTGATTTCCTTGCGTATCTGGGGCGGAAGATCATCGAGAGTGCAATGGCACGCCATCTCGCGCGAATACATCCTCGCTATGCAGTAATTCACATGCTCGCATCCGCAATGATGCGACGCCTCTGCCTTCAGCCTGTTGATGAAATCAGGCTCGCGCAGGAGCGCACGGCCCATCTGCACGAACTCAAATCCCTCGCCGAGCACCTTACCGATGCCCTCGCCATCGACCACACCGCCGACATAGACGAGCGGAATACCGAGCTCAGCGCGGAAACGCCTTGCGTCTTCAAGAAAATAGAGGGGCTTGAACGGCACTTTCGGTATCATATACTTTCCTACCATCCGCACTCCCCATTTCAGCCACCACTGGCGCATATAGTGGGTCATGCTATATATCGGCATCTCTCCGCGCATCACATACATAGGGGCTTTGCTCACAAAGCCTCCGCTGAGCACCAGGGCATGCGCACCGAGCTGCTCGAGCTCTTTAGCCACGGTGATGCAGTCGTCGATCTCCAGCCCTCCCTTGAATCCATCGCGCATGTTGGTCTTCACGAGCACACCCATGTCAGAGCCGGCTGCCTGCATCACTTCTTCCATACACATGCGCATGAAGCGCATTCTGGAATCGAGCGAACCTCCGAACTCGTCGCGGCGGTGGTTGGTGTAGGGCGATAGGAACTGGGAGATGAGGTAGCCGTGGCCTGCATGCACCTCCACGCAGTCGAATCCGGCATCGCGGGCAGTGCGCACAGCATCGCCGAAATCATGCGCCATCCGCTTCAGTTCATCCTTGCCGAGGCCGCGCACAATAGTGGGGCTGTAGAGGTTGAAACCCGTTGACGCTCCCACCGGTATTCCTCCGGCAGTCTTTATATGGGTCATGTTGCCGCAATGCCCTATCTGAATCGAGGCTTTCGCTCCGCGCTGATGTATTCCGTCGGTGATGTGTCTCAGCGAGGGCACAATCTCGGGCCTGAGCCATAACTGAGTCTCGAACGAGAGCGCCGAGCGGTTGATGCCGGCGTAAGCGAGAGTGGTCATGCCCACTCCCCCCGCGGCCACGCTCCAGTGATAATCGCGCAGCATGTCGGTGGGGTTGTTATCCTTTCCCATTCCCTCAAAGGCGGCGCTCCTTATGGAGCGGTTGGGAAGGGTTACCGGGCCAATGTTAGCCGGAGAGAAGAGGATGTCGAGAGAAGTCACCATATAAAGGGGATGATATATTTTCTGTTGAGGGCTCTGAATTCGTCGCCGAATTCGTCGATATATCTTTGGTGGAGCGAGCGCGCCCGCGGCCCGAGGTTAGCGAAAGTCCACAGGGCGAAGATCACTCCGGGCAGCGACCATGTGAGTATGGCGAAGCCAACCCACTCCATCAACTCTCCAAGATAATTGGCAGATGTGACATAGCGGAACATTCCGCCTCGCGGTATGTAGTGCCGGCGGTCGCCGGGCTTGCGCAGATGCCTTATGATATGGTCGGAGTGAAGATTCACAGCCATTCCGGAGAAGAAAAGCACAACGCCGCCGATAAAGCGCGGATCGGCAAGCCATGACGGAGCATATTCACTNTCGGGNGCCACATAGAAAAGCNATCCTCCGATGAGGTAGGCNTTGACGAGATTNAACACCGCCCCCATCATCACTATGCAGAGCGGCATACGGCTGCTGCCCTTGATGAGAAGTGGGAATATGAAGGAGCGCTGAAAGTAATGAATCATGNANATCGAGGNCATCACGGCCGGAGCGAGCGCGGCGCGGCGCGGCGAAAGCAGCCACAGAGCGGCCATGGCAATGAAGACAGGAACTTCCATGACGAGCCATCCGAGGCGATTGCCCACCGAAGGGCCCCATTTCGGAGTGTAGAACATGCCGTAGCCCGGAGTGATATAGCGCAAGGCCACAAATACCACAAACGCCAAGGCTATCATGATATATTCCACTGAATGGAAAACTATCGGGGCGAAAATTCCGTTCATCATATAAACGTGTGTTAATAACCATGCAAAATTACTAAAAACTGACGAGATTTGCAACATGGCTGCCTACAAACGTGAACTAAGAACAGAAAAAGAGAAAAAAATAATAATTGCGGCAGAGCGTATCATAATGACAGTGCTGATCTTTGCGTGCAGCATCATNCCGCTCACCGCGCNCGGCGAGNAACCCGTTTTTAAACCATCTGNCACGNAGAAAGGGANCCNAACCTCAACCGATGTTGTGGCTTTAGCACTCCCGACGGCGGCGCTTGCCGTCACGCTGATAGAGCATGATTGGGAAGGACTGAAAGAGGGAGCCTTAACCGCAGCCGCCACTGCCGGAGCGACACTGATTCTGAAATACTCCATCAAGGAGCGTCGGCCTGATTTCAGCAACAACCATTCATTTCCCTCAGGGCATTCCGCAGTGACCTTTGCCGCCGCCACCTACATCGGGCGCCGCTACGGCTGGAAATGGAGCATCCCGGCCTACGCCCTCTCCACCTACACGGCATGGGGACGCGTCTACGGCAAGAAGCATCACTGGTGGGACGTGGCAGCCGGGGCGGCCATAGGAGCGGCCTCCGCCATGATCTTCACCCATCCCTACATGCGCAAACATGAAGCGGCGCTCATTCCCGTGGCTGACGAGACGAGCGCCGGACTTGCGTTGGGGTTCACTTTTTAGACTTCCCGGGCAGACATAGCCAATAACAAAGGCCTGCCTTATCGATTGGCAGCGATGGAGCGATAGTCGGCAAGGAAATCGAGAAGCTGGCGGATACCCATGCCGACACCTACAAGGAAGCCTGCAAGCATTCCGAGGCGAACGTACGGATCATCGATCTGATATGCCACAAGCGCAAGGCAGCCCAGGGCCATAGGAAGAAGAATGAATATAAACCTGATATGCCATTTGCGATAGTAAAGGGCTTTTTCTACAACTTCCGATACGGACATGGTCAGCACATCTATCCGCTTTATGCCATTGTAAAGCCATCTGTCCATGACAGAACTTATAATGAAGAAAGTGCAGAACCATATCACTACAGTCATCCTCCCCTTCATGTCGGGAAAGATATGCAAGTTCAGGAGATTGAGCGGCACCATCACAAGGAAAAACAATGCCATATTCGAAAACCAACGGTAGCGCCGGGCAAGGCTGTCGAGGGCGGTCTTCCTTTTGCCGTTTATGATCATATCGTAAGAATCAGAAGAGCCGGGGATAGAAATGTTGGTGTTCTGCCAGTTTTTTTTCATTTCGTCGTTCATAGGGGGGNGTNTTTTGGGATTAAACATGATTAATCATGATGAATCATGATTGAACTTGATTGATTTTTGTTGGGGAAAATCAGGTGAATTTTTCGCGGAGGCGCTCTTTGGCGCGATGAAGCCTGACTGCGATATTGTTGCGCTTCAATCCTACGGTATCGGCAATCTCATCGTAGGAGCACTCATCGAGCCACATCATCATTATCGCCCTGTCGAGCGGGTTGAGGGTGGAAATGCACTCATACAGGTCTTTGATGGCCTCTTTCCCCTCGTGCGACTGATCGGGCACGAGTATCACCTCATCGAGCGAGGCCGCCTGAGGCTGCCGCTTCCTGACCCGCAGAGTCGAGACGCAAGTGTTGAGTGCAATCCTGTAGATCCATGTGCGTTCAGAAGATTCTGCCCTGAATGAAGGAAGACCTCGCCAGATATTTACGAGCACGTCCTGATACATGTCTTCAAGATCTTGCCGCGTATCGGTGTATCCGAGACATATCCTGCGTATCATGGCATCATGACACGACACCAGCCTTCCGAATCTGCTGCATAGATTTTCGGAGTCGGGAGNCGCCNATATCGCATCGGCAAACCGCATCACCANGGCATACNGGAAGTNGAGTGCCGGAGTTTTAGTAGTCAGTNTTATCATCGTCAGGTATTCTTTTTATNTCNTTAGNCGCCGAAGATGAGNGGAGAGTTACACGACNNCGAANAAAAATTACGCGGCACCCATAGGATACCGCGAAAAAATAAATAATAAATGACGTGTGGGCGAAGATGGATTCGAACCACCGAAGGTATAAACCAGCAGATTTACAGTCTGCCCCATTTGGCCACTCTGGTATTCGCCCAGAACTAATCTGCACGCCCGGCGTGCGATTGATGATGCAAAATTACATAAAAATTCCGACTCCGCCAAATATTTCCTTTATTATTTTTGAATTTGAGGTCAAAGGAGCTTGAGGGCGATGGCGGCACATGCTTCAGCATCGGCCAGCGCATGATGATGATTTTCCATGTCGAAGCCGCAGGCGGCCGCAGAGATATGGAGTTGATGTCTCGGAAGTTTCAGACATCTGCGCGAGGCCGCAAGGGTGCAATAAAACTGATAGCCCGGATATTCCATATCATATTCCTGAAACACCGCCTTGAGGCAACCTTCGTCGAAAGGGCGATTGTGGGCTACGAGAGGCAGCCCCTCTATGCGGGGTGCCACCTGCGACCATACCTCAGGGAAGGACGGCTGCCCGTCGGTGTCGCGGCGTGTCAGTCCGTGCACCTGTGTAGTCCAATAGGTATAGTAATTAGGAACCGGCTGAATCAGGCTGTAGAATTTATCTACTATCTCGCCCCCTCTCACTATTACTATCCCTACACTGCACACGCTTGAGCGGCGGCCGTTGGCTGTCTCGAAATCTATGGCTACAAAATCCTGCATGAGAAAAATCGCTTTCTTTTATGTCGGTTACTTCCAATATTGGTGTTCCAACTGCAAAATTACATAAAAAATCTCCATTCCAGCATCAATGCACGATAAAAAAACACACCGATGATACGCATGGCGGGTTGCCGGCGAAGGGAGGGCTATTCTTCCCGATATAGGCATTCATTACCAATCACGAAACTTTTTTCCATGTTTTCTTTGAATATTGAGCAAATTTCACTATTTTTGCTGCCCAAACGAAAATTCAGACAGATGAAAGTGCTAAAATTCGGAGGGTCTTCGGTAGGCACACCCGCAGGCATCCTCAACATCAAGAAGATAGTGGAAAGTGAGAGCGAACCTCTCATTGTAGTGGTCAGTGCCCTGGGGGGCATCACCGATCTGCTGCTTTCCACTGCCTTGCAGGCGGCTCGCGGCGATGACTCATACCATGACAGCGTGCGCACACTGGTGGAGTGCCACCACGCACTGATCGACGAGGTCATAACCAACGGCGCCGTCACCCTCCGGCGACACGTAGACACTCTTCTCGATGAATTGAAATCGATCTATCACGGGCTCTATCTCATACGCGACCTCAGCGACAAGACCCGGGCTCTCATAATGAGCTACGGAGAGCGTCTAAGTTCCCTCATCGTGGGGCGGCTTCTCGCCGGAAGCGTGCTTCACGATGCGCGCCGCTTCATAAAGACCGACTCGCGCTATCATCGCGGGATGCTGGCCCCGGCCGAAACGTATGCACTCGTTGAGCAGGAATTCGGACGCGACGTGAAGGGGGTGCATGTGGTGCCGGGGTTCATAGCCACCGATCTCCACACCGGCGAGGTAACCAATCTGGGGAGAGGCGGCAGCGACTACACTGCCTCGATAATAGCCGCGGCCCTCGACGCGCAAGTGCTCGAGATATGGACTGACGTTGACGGATTCATGACTGCCGATCCGCGTGTGATCCCCACTGCCTACACCATCAAGAGCCTCAGTTATGTAGAGGCAATGGAACTTTGCAATTTCGGAGCCAAGGTAGTGTATCCCCCCACAATCTATCCCGCATGTGTCAAGAATATACCGATAAAGGTGAAAAACACCTTCTCGCCTGAGAAAGACGGCACGGTGATCTGCGACAATCCGGGAGAAGCCGACCGGTNGAANCCNANCAANGGCANANCGAGCATTTCNGGCTCTGCACTAATCACNGTCACTGGCCNGAGCANNGTGNGNGTGATAGGTGTGAACAGGCGCATCTTCAGCGNNCTGGCCGACAAGGGNGTATCGGTATTCATGGTGTCGCAGGCGTCGAGCGAGAACTCNACATCGGTGGGCNTGCGCGATGAAGACGCAGANCGCGCTGCCGAAGTACTCAACGAGGNANTCTCCAAAGAGATANGCACCGGGGCCATGNACCCCNNGAACGTGGAGAAAGGCCTCGCCACCGTCGCCATCGTGNGCGAGAACATGANACACNCCCNGGGCATAGCGGGAAAACTCTTCGGTGCCCTCGGACGAAGCGGCATAAGCGTGATAGCTTGCGCCCAGGGTGCGAAAGAGACCAACATTTCGTTTGTGGTCACAGGGTCGCAACTGCGAAAGGCGCTCAACACGCTTCACGACTCCTTCTTCCTGAGCGAATACAAGGAACTGAATCTATTCATCTGCGGCGTAGGCACCGTAGGGGCGATGCTCATAGAGCAGATAGCGTCGCAGAAGGAGGAACTCATGCGCACCCACCGCCTGAAACTCAATGTGGTGGGCATAGCATCGAGCCGCAAGGCGCTATTCTCGCGCGAAGGCATCGACTTGAGCGCCTACCGCGAGCTTCTTGACTCCGCCCCCGCAAGCAATACCGAAATGCTGAAGCGCAACGTGCTGGGCATGAACATATTCAATAGTGTCTTCGTAGACTGCACCGCCTCACGCGAAGTGGCCGACCTCTACGAGGATTTCCTCAACCATAATATCTCAGTGGTGGCGGCCAACAAGGTGGCAGCTTCCAACACCTACAGCAGTTATCTCCGCCTGAAAGAGACCGCACTCAGGCGAGGAGTGAGATTTCTGTATGAGACCAACGTCGGAGCGGGGCTGCCTATCATCGGCACAATCAACGACCTACGCTCGTCGGGCGACCGCATTCTGAAGATCGAGGCCGTATTGAGCGGTACTCTCAATTTTATATTCAACACCTTATCGGCAGAAATACCTTTCTCCGAGACTGTGCGTCTCGCCAAGGAAGCGGGCTACAGCGAACCTGACCCGAGAATAGATCTCAGCGGAATGGACGTGATACGCAAGCTCGTGATCCTTACCCGCGAAGGAGGCTACGGGGCAGAGCAGCATGAGGTGGAACGCAACCTCTTCGTGCCGGCCGAACTGCTTGAGGGCGACATAGAAGACTTCTGGCGCCGTCTCCCCTCGCTCGATGCTGACTTCGAGGCCAGACGCAAGGTGCTTGAGAAAGAAGGGAAACGCTGGCGCTTCGTGGCCCGCATGGAGCAGGGGCGCATGTCGGTGGGGCTGATGGCAGTAGACCGCAGCCATCCTTTCTACGGACTTGAGGGCTCCAACAATATTGTGCTGCTCACCACGGAGCGCTACCGGGAATATCCCATGCTTATTCAGGGTTATGGTGCCGGGGCCGGCGTGACGGCAGCCGGAGGATTCGCCAACATAATCTCAACAGCCAACACATGATGAAGCATCTGATAATTTTTTGCGACGGCATGAGCGATCATCCCGTTTAGGCCCT
>WFLX010004083.1_pt1 | contig 20523 bp, 15 predicted proteins | sample 4967041 | NCBI WGS metagenome assembly WFLX01 (sample SAMN12857096, study PRJNA449069) | gut metagenome | isolation source: stool from male and female vole | host: Microtus ochrogaster | place: USA:Florida | collected 2017
TGTACGCCGGAGCTTCTTGCCCAATGGACAGCTATGGGTGTATATTTCCCGTTTGTACGNAACCACTCGGCAGCCGGNACAAGAGCTCAGGAACCCTGGGCTTTCGGACCGGAGACACTGGAGGTGTGTCGTACGGCCATAAACCGACGCTATAGGCTGCTCCCTTATATCTATACGCTCTTCCGGGAGGCTCACGAAGATGGGATGCCTGTGATGCGTCCGCTCTTTTTCGCAGACATAAAGGATCCCTCTCTTCGCTCGGAACAAGAGGCTTTCCTGCTTGGTAATGACCTGATAATCGTCCCCAGATGGTCAACAAACACACCCGGCATTCTGGNAAAATGGAATAAAATAGTACTCGAAGAGAAGCCAGATGATGGATTCCAAGCCTATCTTTATCAACGGCCCGGTTCTATTATTCCTATTGCTGAACTCAGTCAAAATACCACGGACTATAATACTGACAAGTTAACATTATTGGTGAATCTTGATGCTGAAGATAAAGCGACAGGCAGACTATATGAAGATGCCGGTGATGGCTTTGAATTCAGAGACGGTGAGTATAGCGACTATATTGCTACAGCTACCACAAAAGATGGCAAGACAATCGTAACACTCAATCAGAAAGATGGCAATCTAAAGAAAGGTATCAAAACACTCCGTGTAGGATTAGTGAGGCCTGACGGTATAACATATACAGATTGGGTTGAAGGTAACACTGTGATAATTGATAAAAATTGAGACACTCCTCTTCATGATCCCTCTGATTGAGATCGGATAAATCTTGAATTACGATTGACAACACCGTATTTATTAAAAATTAGCCCTATAGTGTTTGATTGCTATAGGGCTAATTTTTAATACTATACTTTTAACGATCCTAAGAAAAAGGAACCTTTCGATAATTATTAATTTGAATTATTTTTTGATTTCTGTTGCTATAATCGAAAATTAAATGTACCTTTGCTGCACGTTTTGGTTCGCGGCAACGCGATTAATAGGGAATCCGGTGTAAATCCGGGACAGACCCGCTACTGTAATTCCCGCTTTTATAATTCATAATGCACAATTCAAAGTGTAGAATTGAATTTAAAAGCAAACGTTTTTTGCAAGAAGCCACTGGTCACTTAGGACTGGGAAGGCGCAAAAAACAGGGATAAGTCAGGAGACCTGCCAAGACAACATATTGTTTTGTAGTTTTCGGGTAATATTACCACAAAACAGCCATTTGCCTCCATACTTCCATGGAGTGCGAATATGGTTTGCTGTGATATTGCCTCAATGTTAACTTTAGCAGTAAACCAATCTAATGAGGCAATCCTTCCTGACATTTCTTATAATCTTGAGCCACTTGTTTTTACAAGGAGCTAAGCCTGTATATGTATTATCGGGCACAGTTAAGGATAGTTTGGGAGAACCCGTTTCGTATGCCACGGTGAGGGTGGCACATAATGCTTATTATATTGCGACAGATACAGAAGGTAGTTTCGAGATGAAACTTCCTGCCGGAAAGTATGAAGGCACAGTTGAAGCAACAGGGTATAAACCGGAAAGCTTTCAAATTAACCTAAATGAAGATAAATTTCTTGACATCATTTTGGAAGAGGATGCCATCCAACTGAAAGGTGTAAATGTATATGGAAAAAGCACTGCTAAAAAGTTGGAGGAGGGGGCTTTTTCCGTAAATGCCGTTGAGATTACTCCCAATCTGAATAAGATGGTTACGCTCAACGATATAGTTGACCGCACAGCCGGGGTAAAGGTTCGTAGAGAGGGAGGTGTCGGATCTGATTTTGATTTGACTATCAATGGTATGTCGGGAAATTCCATACGCTACTTTATCGATGGAGTGCCCTTGGAAAGCAAAGGATCCGGGCTAACTCTTGATAATGTGCCCCTGAATATGGTAGATCGTGTAGAATTATATAAAGGGGTCGTCCCANCCCATCTCAGTTCAGANGCTCTCGGGGGCGCAGTAAATATTATCACCANGAAGAAACGTCAGAATTATCTCGATGCCTCTTATGGAGCAGGATCTTTCTGCACACATAATGGTGACGTTTCCGGACAGTATTATATTCCAGGTACAGCGATTGCTATACGTCCTACCTTCAGCATAAATTATTCAAAAAATAATTATATGATGAAGGGGGTGGAAGTTTGGAGCGAAGAAGAAGATAAGTACATCTACACCAATAAGCGACGCTTTCATGATGATTATTTCTCTCTTTTCGGACAGTTGGAAGTCGGGGTGAACGACGTGAAATGGGCAGATCAATTCTTTGTAGGCTTCTCCTATAATAAGCTCGACAAAGATATTCAGACCGGAGCCATGCAAAATAAGGTGTATGGTGAGGCAAGTAAACATTCTTACTCCTACAATATATCGGCTCGCTACAATAAGCGTTGGAATAAAATAGCCACAAGATTAAATCTCTCCCACACATGGGATCACAGTCAGACTGTTGACACGGCTTTCCGAAAATATTCTTGGGATGGAACCTGGATGCCATCATCAGGAAACGAGTTGAACAATAGAGCAAAAACCATAAGGGTCTACAAGCGCCCTCTTACGATAATGACAGCCGGTGTGGATTACGAGTTGAACGAACATAACACCTTTGCCCTAAACTATATGCTCAATCGAAGAGGCAATGACCGGTATGATGAGGTTGACAAGTTTTTTGAGCCATCAAACGATATTGTCACCAAACACATATTATCTTTTACTTATTCACAAGCTTTCTTTAACCAGCGATGGCAAACCTCATATTTCGTAAAGGACTATATTAATTCCTTGACCATCCGCCAGACTGACGACAAAACCATAACAGGTTCAGACCTGATTGACACTGATGCCACAAAAGACTATTGGGGGGCCGGAATAGGAAGCCGATATTCTTTGTGTGANCCGCTGGCAATAAAAGGATCNTACGAACATAGCGTACGTTTGCCGTTATCGCGTGAACTCTTAGGAAACGGNACTACTGTCTATCCTAATCTTACCCTGAATCCGGAAACAAGTAATAATTACAATATCGGCCTTTTCGGCACTTGGCTAATTGGTGAAGGCTACCATCAGTTAAATTATGAGGCTAATGGGTTCATACGCCATGTACAGAATTACATACGCGCCACAGTATCGGAACGTGAAGGTATGATGCAGTATGTCAACGAACCGGCAATCGACATAAAGGGGTTTGATTTTGAGATATCATATTTTTGGGATAACAAGCTTCATATTTCTCTTAACGGAAGCTGGAGTGATGCACGTAATCTGAGGAAATACAAGACAGACGGTAATCCGTCAGCCACCTATAAGAATCGAGTACCAAACAGACCCTGGATGTTTGGTAACGCCGAGGTGTCTTATACGTTTAGAAATTTATTTGTAAAAACCGACAGGCTCCGGATAGACGCTGTCTACCAGTATATTCATTGGTATTTCCTAAACTGGGAGGCATACGGGGCAACTTCTTCCAAAGCACGTATTCCCACCCAAAACATTACAGATCTTTCTCTGACCTATTCATGGCATAACGATAGATATAATTTATCTTTCGAATGTAATAATGTCTTTGACCGTCTGGCCTACGATAACTATATGCTTCAGAAACCGGGGCGGAGTTTTGGAGTCAAATTTAGAATTTTCATTAATTAACCATAATAACTAAAGACAATGAGAAAATTAAAATTCCTTCTCTCTTCGTTTATGGCCCTTTTTCTTGCCTTTGGCATGACAGGTTGCTCAAACGATGACAATCCGAAATCTGAACCGGACGACCCGACTCTCATCCAAGATTATCACTTTGATCTCTGGGTCGCTCTCGACCGTCACGGTGGCATGGGACGTGATGTGCAGACACTGGTTAGAAGTGTCAACTCTCTTGAAGCCGACCAACCTGAAATTACTTTCCAAGGAGAGGGTACTGAAGTAAATTCTATTCTCTCACTTGAAACTATTCTCAAAGGTGCTTACTACTATCAAGTGCCTGTCTCAGGTGATCGCTTTGCNAAGTANACCATTACTGACAATCGTATCGAAGTAATCAAGGAGCGTCGTTTCCAGACCAATACTTTCTCCGCACGTAAATATACACATGCCTGGACCAATGACAACACCCTCGTGATCATGGCAGCTAACGGCGATGCCACTGAAGTGATCTGGACTAAGCTCAATGCCGATGATATGTCTATCATCTCCGAGGGTACTCTCGATGTGCCCCTTCCCGGAGACGCTAATATCTTCACCACTTCCGGCATCCTTACCTATCGTGCGTCAGACAATAAGCTCTTCTATTTCTATTATGGGAAGAAAGGAGGCGCACGAGGAGCGCGCACTACTCCTATGATGACTGCCGTGATAAATCCGGAAACTATGGCTGTTGAAAGCAACACCGCTTGTTTCCTTGATTGTGAAATGGTAGGAACCGCATACGGTGAACTTCTCCAGACCACCACCTTTATTGATGGCAACAACAATCTGTATATAGCTTGTGTGACAGACGATGCAGATGGAAATGAACATAGCCACCTTCTGAAAATACCTGCTAATTCTACCTCTTTCGACCAAAGCTATGATGGCTTTACAGCAGAAGGAAAACTTATATCTGTAATGTATGTAGGCAACAACAAAGTCGTGGCTTACGCACGTGAGGATCAGCTTGGCACAGGTATTGATGCCTTTAGTCACTACTATACTGTAATAGATGTGGTTTCTAAGACGAGCACCCCGATACAATACAATGGCCAGAGATTGGCATATAGCAGCGGCCGTTTCTCTTCCCGTATGGCTTATGTGAATCATAAGGCATATATTGGAGTTGATGCCGAAGGCCAGAAACCACAAATCTATATCTATGATGTGCAGAACGGGCAGACTTCACTCGGAGTTACAATGGCTTCCGGCTACTATTTTGAGCAAATCAGGGTGGTAGAGAATATAAAATAAGAACAGTTTTTCATTATAATTTGCCAGGTCTCCCGGGGCCGTGGTGGTTCCGGGGGACAATTTTACTTTATTAGACATGAAAAAGATTCTTACTTTTTTGATATTTCTATGCTATATGACAGGAGTAAAAGCCGAGGTCTATAATGACTTCCCGAAGGATAAAACCGCTATACTTATGGTGCATTTCGGGACTACTTTCGATGACACACGTACCCTTACAATTGACGCTATTAATGAGAAGACTCGTCTTACATTCCCGGATGTGAAGGTCGTGGAGGCCTACACATCGCGAATCATCATAAACCGTCTGAAGAAAAGGGGTGTTTCCAAGTCTACTCCACAGGAGGCTCTTCTGCGTTTAGCAGCAGATGGCTACACCCATGTGATTGTGCAAGGCACAAATGTGATTGATGGTATTGAGGCTGAGGTATTACGCAATGACGCCGCTCGGATGTCACCATTCTTTGAGGAAATAAGGGTTGGCAGGCCTTTACTCTATTCCATTGAGGATTGCGAAAAAGTGGTTGGAATACTCTCTTCCCGATATAAAGACGCGACAACTAAAAATGGCGCCGTAGTTCTCATAGGACATGGCACATCGACTCCTGCCAATGCCATATACTCACAAATGGATTATATGTTCACTGCTAACGGCACTCCGGCATTTCATGTGGCAACCGTAGAAGGATATCCGACACTTGAGACAACTGTCGAGCGCCTAAAGGATGCAAAGAATAAAAATGTTACCCTCATCCCATTCATGTTTGTTGCGGGTGACCATGCACGCAATGATATTGACGGTGAAATGCGTGAGAAATTAAGCAATGATGGGTTTTCAGTTTCCACTATCTTGGAGGGATTAGGTCAGATTCCTGAGATACAAGACATTTACATAGAACATATAAAGGATGCTTTTGCTGCGCCAATATTGGATGCGACACAACAAAAATCATCATATATAAAGAAGAATCTGTAAAAATGGCAAGAGTCAAGAAGCTGTTACCCGTCACAATAATTTTGTTGACGATATGTTGCTGTGCATTTATAGCATACGATATATGGNTGAAGCCTACTAAAATATTGATTGTTAATCCTTTGCCGGCTCAGACAGCAGAGATTGTACTCAATAATGACAGCCGTAATATCCGGGTCGTATGCTCCCCTATGGAGGAAGCAACCNATTTTGAAGATTATGATGCGGTGTTAATGTACGGACGGGGGCTATATCTTGACTCTTTGCAACTTAAATCACTCGATAAAGCAGCCAAGAAAGGCGTTCCGGTATTCACCAACACATTGCGAAACTTCAGCTTTGTGGTCAATCATAACCTTGATTCAATTCAAACAGCGACTCTTCAAGAATATTTCTCCAACCCTTGCAGAGATAACTATCGCAACATGCTTCGCTATATGAGAAGCATCGCCACCCCTAACCGCATTGGCAACAAGGATTACCACCTCCCCAAAGAAATGCCTTCAAATATGTTTTATCATATTGAAGCCGGTCAATATTTCAAGAATCAGGAAGAACTGACCGAGTATTTGGAAAATAGCGGATTATATAATAAGGATGGAAAAAAAATTGCGTTTGTATCAGGTGTCAATTTCCCTGTCGAAAACAACAGGGCACATATAGACACCCTTGTTAACAGGCTCACTAAAGAGGGTTATAATGTCTATCCTCTGACAGCCACCGGACGTCAGAGAGCGAAAATGATAAAATCTGTAAAACCGGATGCCATCGTGTACCTTCCGATGGGGCGATTGGGGAATGACTCACTTATAAATTGGGCATACGATAACAAGATTCCTCTGTTTATGCCTTTCCCACTGATACAAAGTCGTGAAGATTGGCTTGACATTAATAAACCTATGGGTGGAGGTACACTCAATGCAAGGATAGTAGTGCCTGAGATTGACGGAGGCATGACTCCGCTATGTATCTCCACTCAAAATCAAAGTGAAGATGGCTATTTACTCTATATGCCTGAACCGGAGAGAATCAATGCCTTTATGGGTCAGTTTGATCGTTTTATGAACTTGAAAGAGAAGCCAAATGCCGATAAGAAAGTTGCGATTGGCTATTTCAAATCACCCGGTAAGGATGCTTTACTTGCTTCCGGCATGGAGGTAGTACCCTCTCTTTACAATTTCCTCAAACGTCTTCAAGCTGAAGGATACGATGTGACCGGCCTTCCATCTACGGTAGAAGATTTCGGACGCCAAATCATGGAGCGAGGAAGTGTGATGGGGTCGTATGCACCTTCTGCGCAAGAACACTTTATGGATCACTGTAATCCAATATGGGTTAAAGCTTCCNAGTATGAGAATTGGGCAAAATCCACTTTACTTCCCGAAAAATATACAGGGGTAGAACAACGTTATGGCAAAGCTCCAGGCAGCCTTCTTACCCGTGGTGACAGTCTGGCAATAGCGGCAATCAAGTATGGCAACATATTGCTCTTTCCTCAGCCTCGTCCGGCCTTAGACAGTGATGACTTTAAGCTTGTGCATGGGGTTGAAGTTGCTCCTCCACATTCATATATAGCTCCTTACCTGTATATGCAAAAGGAGTTTGATGCTGATGTGATGATTCATTTCGGCACGCATGGCAATCTTGAGTTTACGCCCGGTAAAAATGCCGGACTTTCACAAGCTGACTGGGCAGAAGTCTTGATTGGAAACCGACCACATTTCTATTTTTATACAACCGGCAATGTTGGTGAAGCCATCATTGCCAAAAGACGTAGCCATGCAGTGTTGGTGACCTATCTCACACCCCCTTATGTGGAAAGTGGTATGCGTCAGAAATATTCTGCTCTGTTGGAGGAACTTCACGANGGTATTGCCCATCCTGAAAAGAATACACCNGCACTTAAAAACAAAATTATAACCTTCGGTTTCCATAAAGACTTAGGTTTAGACTCTATAAAGAGGGGAAAGTATACAGCTGAAGAGTTGGAAAAAGTAGATGGATTCGTAGAGGAGCTTGTAAATGAAAAAATCACCGGTGCCTGTTATGTAATGGGAATCCCCTATTCGGATGCCGATATGAAAACAACCGTGATGGCAATTGCGGCAGATCCCTTGGCATACAGCAGGGCAAAAGCAGACTTTGAAAAAGGGAAAATCACCAAAGAAAATCTTCAAGACTTCTCCTTTATCTCTCACCACTATCTTCCGCAGGCGAAGCAGGACGTNAGCAAGGCATTATCAGGGAAATTGAGTGGTGGAGAATTAACAGATGCGATCAACTATCGCGAATTATTAAGACAGTCTGCCGGAGCTGAGCTTGATGCTATGGTCGACGTTCTTAATGGGGTACCCGTAAGACCTGCTCCCGGAGGTGACCCTGTGCTGAATCCAAATGTGTTACCGATGGGTAGGAATATGTTCAGTATCAATGCTGAAGCTACNCCGGGANCCAAAGCGTGGAANGATGGAGTAGCACTTGCAGAGCAATCTTTAAAAGAATATTATTCAAAACATGGCGAATATCCTCAAAAAGTAAGCTATACTTTCTGGGCCGGAGAATTCATCTCATCACAAGGAGCTACGGTTGCACAAGCCTTACGAATGCTCGGTGTGGAACCGGTAAGAGATGAGCAAGGGCGTGTGATGGATTTGAAACTTACACCAAGTGCTGAACTTGGACGACCACGAATTAATATAATGGTTCAAGTCTCAGGACAATTACGTGATATAGCCGGCTCTCGCCTTAAGATGCTGACTGATGCAGTCGCTCTCGCCGCTGCAAGTAAAGACGATATTTATCCAAATTATGTAGCCGACGGATCGTTGGCTCAAGAGAAAGCACTCGTTGAAAACGGGGCTTCTCCCCAACGTGCTCGTGAACTGGCGAATATGAGAGTATTCGGGCCGGTAAACTCCGGCTATAGCACAGGGATGCTTCGCTATACTGAAAGCTCAGGAGAGTGGGATGACAGGCAGGAACTGGTAGACGGGTATCTCAATAATATGTGTGCGATTTATGGGGATGATGAGCATTGGGGCGTAATGGATAAGGATCTTTTTAAAGCGGCGATTAAAAACACAGATCTGATTGTGCAGCCACGCCAAAGTAATACATGGGGCCCAATTTCTCTTGACCATGTGTATGAATTTACAGGAGCACTCTCCTTGGCCGCCACATCAATCAACGGTAAAGAGCCTGATGCTATGTTGGCTGATTATCGTAATTCATATCTCCCACGGTTGCAGGATACAAAGGAAGCGGTTGCGATAGAAACCAGAGCCACTATCCTTAATCCGGAGTATATCAAGCAGCGGATGAAGGGAGAAGCGACCACCGCACAGATGTTTGGCGAGATATGCCGCAATATCTTCGGTTGGAGTGCTACACGTCCAAGTGCATTGTCGGAAGATATTTATGATGATCTATATGAGATATATGTTGAGGATGTGAATGGTCTGGGGATAGAGGAATATTTCGATCGGGTCAATCCGGCTACCCTTCAGGAAATGACTGCAACGATGCTTGAAAGTGCAAGAAAAGGCTTTTGGCAAGCTGACAGCCGTAAAGTAGAAGCCACTGCCAGACTACACGCCCGGATTGCGGAGCGCCATGGGGCTCCCTGCACTGACTTCGTTTGTGCAAATGCCAAACTCCGGGAATTCACTGCATCAAAACTTGACGGCACAGAGGCTGAAAAGTATCTTGACAATATATCGAAAGCAACAGCTCTAAATTCTGATGCAAAAGTCTTGAAGGAGGAGAAACAAAATGTACTCGCCGGAATCACTCAGACTATCTCAGCATATTATGTCATTGGTGCAGTGCTGCTCTTATTGCTTACAGTTACTGTAATTCTAATAATTAAGAGGAGGAGAAGCGTATGATTCCATTACTGATAATACTAAGCCTTGTTATTGTATTGACTGACTCTATCCGGCTCTCGCTGATGGGTTGGAAAGTGAGGTCGGCATGGATTGTAATCTGGATGGTTGTAGCTTATTGCTTCACAATGTGGCTTATCAGTCTTTCCTCGGAAGAGATATATCGCTACCTTGATATCCGTTTTATCTGCCTGTTCGGAATCATAGAGAGTATGATTTTCATATCCTATTTATTCTACATTGGTAAGGGAAAAGGGATAATATCTCACTACCCCGGTTTAATGCTGGTATTCCCTATAATAGTTTTGGCCTTCCAAATGAGCCGCTTAGTCAATGGGATAAGTTTTATGGCAATCGGAGTAATTGTAGCGTTGGTAACTNTGGCGTTGCTCACGGNCCTCACTTTCTTTTTGCGATGGCTCAGATGTGAAAAATCGTGGCTGTATATAGCCTCGATATTGAGTTTAATCCTTTATATCTTGATTTACGGCATCTCATGAATACTATATCTGACATATTGTTCATTATCTCAAATGGTCTCCTGATTCCNGTGATTGTCTTGNTGCTTTTTCTGCTTGTCAAGGCAATTGTGCTGATACTTGGGTTTTATACGGAATGGCAAAAAAACAGATGTCTGTCCGCACGTCTTCAACACCTCGTAGAGAATTTCAATGGTGATACCATTAATGAGTCTGATATATCATTGTTTGTATCGGATGATTCCCCGGTTGTCAAGTGTCTTCGTGATATGCTTTNGCATAAGGATGACTCTGTTTATTGCGAACATAGTTTAGCTGATTATCAAGTAGATGTGCAACAGCAACTTTCGAAAACCCGCGTTTTGATTAAGTTCGGTCCGATGCTCGGTTTGATGGGTACACTGATTCCTATGGGACCTGCACTTGTAGGGTTATCTACCGGTGATATAGCGTCTATGGCTTATAATATGCAGGTGGCGTTTGCGACGACAGTAGTAGGCATGTTGGTAGCCGGTATAGGCTTAGTAATCCTGCAAGTAAGGCAACGCTTCTATGGACGGTCACTTAATGCCTTGGATTTTTTATTTCATAAACTCACAGGAAAATGAAAAGGAATCCTATACTGAATGAAGATGATGAAGGAGACAACCCTTTAGGAATGCTTACTAACCTCTTTGATGTCGCGATGGTGTTTGCCGTGGCTCTTATGGTGGCTTTGGTGACGCATTTCAATATGAGCGAAATATTCTCCAAAGAGGATTATACAATTGTCAAGAATCCGGGAGAAGAGAATATGGAGATTATCACCAAAGAAGGGAATGAAATCAAGAAATACACCCCTTCCGATTCAGATTCACCGACCAACGGCTCAAAAGGGCGCCGTGTCGGAACAGCCTATCAACTTGAAAATGGAGAAATAATATACATCCCTGAAAAATAAAGAATTATGAGATTATTGAAATATCTTATTCCTTTTACTGCAATGGTAGTGTTAGTGGGTTGCGGAGGGCACCGCTCCTCTGAGACAACCGAAACGAGAAATGGAGTAGTAACAGACAGCTTAGGAATGATTCATCCCGATTATGCCAAAGGGTTCAATGTGAGTTATCAAGACGATATTGTACTTCTTGATATCAATGATCCTGAGAATAAAGAGGCAGAAGAATTCCATTTTGCACTCACCCATAAAGATTATACCGGGAAATTGCCGGAGGGTTACACACGCATAAANATACCGGTTGAGTCAGCAATCTGCATGACATCGCTTCAGCTTTCCAACTTCCTGAAGCTCGACATTCCGGAGAAAGTGGTGGGAATAACCAGCACTCGTCATCTCCACAACGAGAAAATGAATAAGCAACTTAAAGAGGGAAAGACACATAAAATCGGTATCGAGGGCAATTTTGATAATGAGGTGATAATGGCAATCAATCCCGATGTGATATTCATTTCTCCCTTTAAGCGTGGTGGTTATGATGCGATTCGTAATGTCGACATACCAATGATTCCTCATTTAGGCTATAAGGAACTAACTCCCCTCGGGCAAGCAGAATGGATCAAGGTGATTGGTCTTCTTACAGGGAAATCGGCAGATGCTAACCGGGAATTTACCGGAATTGAGAAGCGATATAATGATCTGAAGGCTATGGTTGACACCGTGAGCTATCGACCGACTGTATTCAGTGGTGAGATGCGCGGGGGCAACTGGTATGCGGTAGGAGGAAAAAGCTTCCTTGCTCAGCTATTCAGGGATGCCGGTGGCGATTATTTCCTGAAAGACAACAATGAGTCGGGGGGTGTAACACTTGACTATGAAACTGTATATACTAACGCAGCTCATGCCGATTACTGGCGAATAGTGAATAGTTTCGAGGGTGATTACAATTATAATGTCCTTAAAGAGCAAGACAACCGTTACACTGATTTTGACGCTTGGAAAAATCACGGAGTAATCTACTGTAATATGAAAGAGGTGCCATTCTATGAGAGAATGCCGGTGGAACCGGAGGTGGTTCTATCTGACTTCATTCATGTTTTTCATCCTAATATACTTCCTGACCACGAGCCGAGTTACTATCATCTGTTGAAAAAATGAGCAGGAGCAAAACAGCAATACTGATGATGTTGTTGGGAGTTTCCATCATCGTCTTTTTTATTCTGAACCTTTTATTAGGCTCGGTAAGTATTCCAATGAAGGACATTATCGAGATATTATTTGGTCAGAGGAGCGATAATGTTATATGGACCAATATCATCATGAAATCTCGATTACCCCAGTCATTAACCGCAGCGATGGCAGGGGCAGGATTGGCGGTGAGTGGTCTGTTGATGCAGACAGTTTTCCGCAATCCTCTTGCAGGCCCGTCGGTATTGGGTATAAGTTCCGGTGCCAGTCTTGGAGTAGCTTGCGTGGTGCTATTGTCCGGAAGCATAGGTGGGCACACGTTGAGCAAATTAGGAGTAATAGGAGAAGTGACTATAACCCTATCCGCTATAGTGGGATCTTTGCTTATAATGGCACTCATTGCGTATGTGGCCCAAAAGGTCAGAGGCAATGTCACCCTGCTGATTATGGGTGTGATGATAGGGTATATAGCAAATGCAATAATCGGTGTATTGAAATTCTTCAGCGCAGAGGAAGATATACGAGCCTATGTAATTTGGGGGTTAGGAAGTTTTTCACGAGTATCCGGAGGTCAGACATACGTATTCATACTACTTATGGTCTTGATATTGCCTACAGCCTTTTTCCTCATAAAGACGCTGAATCTGTTGCTATTGGGAGATTCTTACGCAAGGAACTTAGGTCTGGACATCAAAACGGCTCGGCTTCTTGTCATTGGCTGTTCAGGTATATTGGTCGCAATAGTGACTGCCTATTGCGGACCGGTGATGTTTCTTGGTCTTGCAGTCCCCCATATCTGTCGAGGATTATTTCAAACTTCCAATCATGCTACCATTCTCCCGGCTTCTTTGTTAGGAGGGGCTTCTTTGGCATTGCTGTGCAATCTGATAGCGAGAATGCCCGGATTTGAAGGTGCAATGCCTGTCAATTCTGTGACAGCATTGGTAGGTGCCCCGGTTGTGATGTGGGTATTGTTCAAAAAACGTAAAAGCGAAGCGTGATGGAAAATAAAGAGACAATCAAGGTAGTGAATCTTTCTACAGGATACCATAACAAGAAAGGAACCACTGTTATTACCAGTGATATCAATGCATCACTATATGATAGGGAATTGACATGCCTATTAGGGCCAAATGGTGCCGGCAAATCAACCCTACTCAAGACATTGACTGCTTTTTTGCCACCGGTAGAAGGAGAAATCTTCATTGAAGGAAAGCCCTTGAAGGATTATACGGATGCAGAGTTGGCAAAAGTTATCGGGGTCGTACTGACCGAAAAGCTCACAATCAACAATATGTCGGTAGACGAGTTGGTTGGAATGGGACGTAGTCCTTACACCGGATTTTGGGGTCGCATGAGTGAGCACGATCGCAAGATAGTAGACGAATCCATAAGGCTTGTAGGAATCAGCGGTCTCCGGGGACGTATGGTGCAGACATTAAGCGATGGAGAGCGACAGAAAGTAATGATTGCCAAGGCTCTCGCGCAAGAAACCCCTATCATTTTTCTTGACGAACCTACTGCTTTTCTCGACTATCCCAGCAAGGTAGAAATCATGCTTCTTCTTCAAAACCTTGCCAGAGAACAATCCAAAACTGTTTTTCTTTCCACCCATGACCTTGAACTTGCACTTCAAATAACCGATAAAGTTTGGCTTTTGGATAAAACCTTTGGTTTAACAATCGGTAGCCCGGAAGAGCTGGCCGTTAACGGGGATATAGGAAGATACTTTGATCGGGATGGACTTTCTTTTGATATAGAAAACAGACTCTTTAAAATCATAGAAAGCAGATGAAGTCAAAAATTACTGTAATTGGCATTGGACCGGGAAACCCGGCCGATATGACAGCTGCAGCAATCGAAGCATTGCGAAAAGCTGATATAGTGGTCGGGTACAAATACTATATTCCCTTCATAACTACCCTTCTTCGGCCGGATGTTACAATCNTACAGAACGGTATGAAACAGGAGTATGCNCGCATAGAAAAGGCTTTTGAAATAGCNGAGACAGGAAAAGATGTATGTGTCATCAGTTCCGGAGATTCGGGGATTTATGGAATGGCGCCACTCGTATACGAAATGCTGCAAGCCCGTGGTTCGGATATTGAAGTTGAGGTAATTCCCGGAATNAGTGCGTTTCAGAAAGCAGCCTCACTTCTCGGTGCACCAATAGGACACGATTTCTGTGTGATTTCTCTAAGCGACCTCATGACTCCTTGGGCTTTAATTGAACGGAGAATAAAGGCCGCAGTTGATGCTGACTTCATTACGGCAATCTATAATCCCAAAAGTACCGGCAGATATTGGGAACTTTATAGGCTTAAGGAATTGTTTTTAGACGGACGTAGCCCCGAAACTCCGGTTGGATTCGTGCGCCAGGCCGGACGTGATGAGCAGAAAGTTACACTGACTACTCTTAGTGAGTTTAATCCGGAAGAAGTTGATATGTTTACCGTNGTGATNATCGGTAATTCACAATCTTATCTNTGGGACAATCACTTCACAACACCAAGAGGCTATTACAGAATCACGGATAAACAAGCCACTACTCCCGGTCAGTCAATAATGATAGAAAGTTTCCGTACCATTGAGAAGGAGATGGCGCATCCGGAAATACCTCTTGACTTGAAGTGGCCTATGCTTCATGCCATCCATACGACAGCCGACTTCGATATGGAGAACGTAGTAAAGGCCGACAGTGGTGCTGTATCAAAAATCTATCACTCACTGACTGCCGGAGGAGTTAGAACTATTGTTACAGATGTAACCATGGCAGCTTCCGGCATCAGGAAAGGAGCATTGGAAAGATTGGGAGTGGAAGTGAAATGCTATTTGAATGATGCAGCCACCTCCGAGCTTGCAAGAGAGAAAGGGATCACACGGACACAAGCAGGAATAAGACGCGCAGTGGCAGAATATCCGGACGCCCTGTATGTTTTCGGAAATGCGCCTACAGCGTTGATGGAGCTATGTACCTTGATTCGACAGAAAAAAGCTAATCCTTGCGGAATTGTTGCCGCTCCGGTAGGATTTGTCCATGTATGCGAAAGCAAACACATGGTCAAGCCTTTCTCCCATATTCCCAAAATTATTGTCGAGGGAAGAAAAGGGGGTAGCAACTTGGCCGCCACATTGGTCAACGCTATTCTTTGCTGGCCTGATGCGGAACAGTTAAAACCGGGAAGAGATGTCTGAGAAAATATTTCATATAATAGGTCTTTCCGACAAACGGAATCAATTCTTTACACCTGAAATACTTGAAATTATTTCAAAAAGTAAAGTCTTTTCCGGGGGTCGTCGTCATCATGAAATTGTGGCTGAGGTTCTTCCGAGTGACACTGTTTGGATTGATATAACCGTACCATTGGATAAAGTCTACAGGCGATATCTCAATCACAATCATATTGTAGTGTTCGCCTCCGGAGATCCGCTTTTCTATGGCTTTGCAAATACGCTGAGAAGAGAATTCCCATCAGCGAGGATAAATGTATATCCTACGTTCAATTCTTTGCAACTGTTAGCACACAAACTCCTCTTACCCTATGCCGATATGGTAAATGTATCTGTTACCGGGCGACCGTGGAAAGCACTTGACGTAGCTCTTTTGGAAAATCGTCCGATAATAGGTTTGCTAACCGACCATAAGAAAGGGCCCACGGAAATCGCCACACGTCTCTTGGATTACGGCTATGATAATTATGTGATGTCGGTAGGTGAATGTTTAGGTAACGATACAGAAAAGATATGGACGTTATCTTTACAGGAGGCCTTAGAGCAGTCATTCGCAAATCCGAACTGCGTAATTCTCCAAATGACCTCTGCCCGCAGAAGATATTTCGGTATTCCTGAAAACTTGTTTGCTCACCTTGCCGGACGTAGCAATATGATTACCAAGATGCCCATAAGGTTACTTTCATTATCTATGCTAGATCTTTATGACAAGAAAGTGATGTGGGACGTCGGTTTCTGTACCGGGTCAGTGTCCATAGAGGCAAAATTGCACTTTCCCAAACTCGATGTGATAGCTTTTGAACGTCGGAAAGAATCCAAGAATCTTCTCAAGGAGAATTGCTTAAAATTTGGAGTTCCGGGTATCAAGGGAGTGATCACAGATTTCATGGAATGTGATTTAACCCCCTACCCTTCACCGGATGCTGTGTTTATCGGGGGACATGGTGGCAGACTTAAGGATATGGTAAGTCGTATTTATAAGATATTAAACAAAGAGGGTGTGATAGTATTTAACTCTGTCAGTGCAGATAGTTGTCAAGTGTTCCGTAACGCGGTGGAATCTTGTGGGGGTGTAATCGAAGTGGAACACACCCTGATTTTAGATAGTCATAATCCTATTACAATTCTTAAAGCAAAATGAAGTACATAGTGTATATTAACGAAGCCGGACATAAGTTGGGCGAAATAATACGTAGAGAAAAGCCGGACTATCTACTGGTCGAGCCTAAAGATATTACCTCAACCGATTATTCTGCCATAGAGACGATTGTCTTTATTGGCGCATTGGGTATTTGTGTGCGTTTTATAGCCCCGATGGTTAAAGATAAGTACACCGACCCGGCTGTAGTATGTGTTGATAGTGTCGGACGTAATGCTATATCGGTTCTTTCCGGGCATATCGGAGGGGCAAACCAATTGTGCGAGGAGATCGCCCATATAATAGGGGCACGCCCGGTGATTACCACTCAGAGTGATAATATTGGAATTTGGAAGCTTGATATCTTAGGAAAATGTATGGGCTGGGAAACCGATGTAACGCGAACCGAAATGAATCAAGCCATCGCAACACTTGTCAATGGAAAACCGGTGGGGCTTTTGCTTGATATCCGGGACCGCGGAACAGATTATTTGGAGTCAAATCTTCCTGCTAATATCTCTATTGTCACTGATCGAACTGATATGTCACAATATCAATTAATCATTGCTGTGACTCCATATATCTATGATTTTGGTATTCCCATCATCTACTATCGTCCGGCAGTGCTGAATCTGGGTGTTGGATGTAGNCNTAACTCCAATCCTGAAGGGGTGGCAGACTATATTGAAAAAATAGTGATTGAAAATGACATTAGTCCATTGTCTATAAAGTCAGTTTCAACGATAGACCTGAAGAAAGACGAACCCCTTATAGCCCGGCTCTCAAAATGGCATAATATTCATTTGTGCAACATCTACACTCCGGAACAACTGGCAGAAATTGAAGTTCCCAACCCTTCGGATAAGGTCAAGGAGATTACCGGCGTTGCCGGGGTAGCTGAAAGTTGTGCTATAAAAGCATCAGATAACGGTAAGATTATCTTGGAGAAACATAAAGGTAAACTCTCGGAAGATTCAGACTTCACGTTTGCTGTGGCCATGGACAAAGGTGCTTTACGTGGAGGCCATATTGAGATTGTAGGGGCAGGTCCCGGTGATCCGGAACTCGTCTCAGTGCGCGGAAAACGTTTCCTTGAGCAAGCTGACTTAATCCTGTATGCCGGAAGTCTTGTACCAAAAGAGTTGACTTATTACGCTAAGCCCGGTTGTACGGTAAGAAGTTCGGCTTCAATGAATCTCGAAGAGCAATTTAAGTTGATGAAAGAGTTTTACGATCGCGATAAACTTGTTGTAAGGCTCCATACCGGCGACCCCTGCATCTACGGTGCAATACAGGAACAGATGGCTTTCTTTGACCGCTACGGCATGAATTATCATATCACACCGGGCATATCCTCATTTCAAGCTGCCGCTGCCGCTTTGAAATCGCAGTTTACTATCCCGGAGAAAGTGCAGACAATCATCTTGACCCGTGGTGAGGGACGTACTCCAATGCCCGAAAAAGAACAACTCCACAAGCTTGCAGCCTCTCAAAGCACAATGTGCATCTATTTGAGTGCAGGTATAGTAGATGATGTACAGAGGGAATTGCTTATGGCCTATCCTCCGNAAACACCTGTAGCGGCCTGCTATAAACTGACATGGAAAGAGGAGAAAATCTATCGTGGAGTTCTCAAAGACCTCGCCCGCATAGTGCATGAGAATCATTTGACGCTCACCACACTCTTAGTTGTGGGTGATGCTATTGATAACCGTGAAGGATTGTCTCGTCTCTATAATGATAACTTCAAACATCTGTTCAGAAAATGATACTTGTGTTTGGTGGTACAACAGAAGGTCGATTGGCGATAAAGACTCTTGACGAAGGCGAAGGAAAGTATATCTACTCAACATTTGGCACAAGTCAGAAAGTAGAGTGTGGCCATGGCATTCACATCAGTGGTGCTATGTCTGAAAGTGATATGCTCCGGTTTTGCTATGATAAATCTATCAAACTGATTGTAGACGCCGCCCATCCATTTGCTATAAACCTCCATAACACGATAGGGAAAGTTGCCGACATGTTTCATATTCCTGTCATACGCCTGGAACGTATATATCCTGAAATACAAGAACCGGGAATAGTGTGGTGTGACACTTATGACGATGCCGTTGGTAAAATGAGAACTGCCGGAGTTAAAAAACTTTTGGCTCTTACAGGAGTACAGACGATACCAAAATTGAGAGACTTCTGGAAAATAAACCAAACCTGCTTTCGAGTGCTTGACCGCCTGGAATCCGTTGAAAAAGCAGAAAGCTATGGATTCCCGAAAGACCATCTTGCCTTTTATGAGGAAGATGCTACTGACCGACTGATTGACAAGCTTTCTCCTGATGCAATAATTACAAAGGAAAGTGGCATAAGCGGAGGGTTTGAAGAGAAAATCAGGACTGCGTTACAAAAGGATGTAAAGGTTTTTGTAGTTCGTCGTCCCAAGCTCCCGGATAACTTCATTACTGTTGAGGGTCGTCATGGGTTGCGTATGGAAGTAGAACGTCTGTTGCCTGAATTTTATTCTCTACATACAGGTTTCACCACAGGCTCCTGCGCAACTGCCGCTGCTAAAGCTGCTTTGTGGGGACTGCTGAAGGGAGAGAAACTTTCAGAAGTCAGTTTTCGGATTCCTGAAGGTGAGAGTATGCACATGGAAATTGAGGATGTGGAAATTTTCGATGAATATGCTTCAGCGAGTGTGATAAAAAAGGCCGGAGATGATCCGGATGTCACCGACAAAAGCCGCATCATAGTCACGGTCGCCTTTGCAGACCATGAAGGAATAAAATTTATTGGAGGNCCTGGAATAGGTACCGTTACTTTACCGGGCATTGGGCTACAGATTGGAGAACCGGCGATTAATCCTGTGCCACGCGCAATGATCGAACGCGAACTGAAAGCAATGTATTCAGCCGGATTAGACGTGACGGTGTCAATTGAAAATGGTGAAGAATTGGCGACCAAGACGTTCAATCCACGTNTAGGTGTGATTGGAGGCGTGTCAATAATCGGCACTACGGGCATTGTACGCCCGTTTTCTCATGAAGCCTTTGTTGAGGCCATTCGCAGGGAGATGGAGGTGGCGTTAGCTATAGGGTGCGAAAGGATTGTAGTAAATTCCGGAGGAAAGAGCGAAAGATACATAAAGCCTCTTTATCCATTTTTACCCCGGCAAGCTTTTATCCATTATGGAAATGCTGTAGGAGATACAATGTTATTGGCACAGGAACTAAAAATTCCCAAATTAACTATAGGGTTAATGCTTGGGAAAGCCGTTAAACTGGCAGAGGGGAACCTGGATACGCATAGTCATAAGATTACTCTCAATCGTGAATTTTTAGGAAGTGTAGCTATCGAAAGTGGNTGCTCTCCANATANTTTGGAGTTAATAGCAAGACTGAACATGGCACGTGAGTTATGGAGTGAATTGTCAAGCGAGGACTCCGACTGTTTTTTCCCGGCTATATTAAAACTATGCTATACTCACTGCTCTGCCATCTATCATGGCGAGTTAGAGGCTGTACTTATTGATGATGANGGNAATATAAGATATAAAGTATGAAATCAGCTTTTCTCATAGCAGCCACTTCCTCCGGCTGTGGCAAAACTACTTTGTCACTTGGTCTTATGCGTACTCTCGTTCGTAAGGGCCTTACTGTCCAACCGTTCAAATGTGGACCGGATTACATTGACACCCAGTTTCAGTCGATTGCCGCAAGGAGAGATTCTATAAATCTTGATCTCTTTA
>WFLX010078048.1_pt1 | contig 20520 bp, 16 predicted proteins | sample 4967041 | NCBI WGS metagenome assembly WFLX01 (sample SAMN12857096, study PRJNA449069) | gut metagenome | isolation source: stool from male and female vole | host: Microtus ochrogaster | place: USA:Florida | collected 2017
CGCTCGTAGTGCCGGGTTATTCATAGGTGTAAGCCTTTCAGGCTTGCCGACTGAAACCCTAATTTAATGGATAATGCACTATGGGAAATGTGTGGAATGCGATGTTGTCGACATGGCGTGTCATATCAACAACATCGCATTTTGGTTGGATCGATCGCCTGAAGAGCGAATGAGTGAAGGGGAATGGATTAGAATTTGTAGCCGAGGGTTAGCGCCACGTTTTGGGTACACATGCGGGAGCCGCCGTGGTCCTGAAGGCGGATGAAGTCTGTTCCGTAGGAAAGGGATGCGAACACCCGACGGTATTCGGCACGGGCGCCGATATTCCATCCGAGCTGGAAGCGCCGCCATTGCGCCCCGTCCATGTCCTTTTTAGAAAACAGATTGCCGCACTCACGGGTATCCACGTAATTTTCATCGCGCACGATGTCGGTGACCCACCCTGAAAGATGATACTTAAAATCGATACCTGCGAAGGGGACGATGGACCATTTTTCATTGACATTCCATTTATAAGCCAAATTCACGGGAACCGAGAGGGTGACGGTCTGTATGCGCCGGCGATAGACGGCTTGCAGAACGGGCTGTTCGGAGGAGAAAATGAATTCCTTCACATGATCGGAGTAGAACATGAATTTCATCGCGCCGCCGACTTCAAGGTATAGGGGCAATTTTTCGGTCAATCCGAAACCGTGCAAGTAATTCACGCCGAAGCCAAAAAAGCTGCCGGAATCGCTCAAGCCATCCTCAGTGGCGTTGAAATGCATCTGATTGGCTGACACTCCGGCAAGGTTGTAGCTTTCAGCCGCTTTAAGCACCATCGCGCTTCCACTGACGAGAAGCGCGACGGCAATATTAAGAATTCTTTTCATATCAACAAATGACACTCGATTAAAGGGCTCCGGCTTTAGGATTCCATCCATCGTCGCCGGCAAGCACCTTAGCGATCTCGTAGTCCTTCACGTTTTTCAACTGCTTTCCGAAGGGGGCTCTCTTGTCTTTATTGGCTCCGGCTCCACGCGAACCGTATTCAGCGTAGTTCACCGTTTTTTCATTTTCTTTCTTGCCCCAGTTGTGCCAGCCCTCAGGAGTGATGTGCCCGTCCATAAGGCAATTTATAAATACAGCCTGGGCATAGGGGCGCCACGGACGTGAAAGATAGACCTTGCCTACACCGGGCTCGGCAGTGATGGCGCAATCGTAGAATACGTATCCGTAGGGAGTTCCTTGGGGCGTGGAGGGCGCGGTGAGGTAACCGTCGCGCTTGCTGTGAATGCGGCAGCCGTCAAACACAGCCGTCGATGATCCGAAAATGAAATCGACAGTGCCTTCGATATAGCAGTTTTCGTAGTATTGGCGCGACTGCTTTCCGTAGGTGTAGAGAGTGTCTTGATTTCCAAGGAAACGGCAATTTTTGAAGTGGGCGCGGTCACCGCTTACGAAACAAGCCACAGCTTGTCCCACAGGACCCGCCGAGTTGTCGAAGGTGATATTTTCGGCATAGAAATCGGGACCGTAGATGTAGCAAGATGATGAGCCCGAAGTGCCTTTTTCTTCGCCAAAGGAGTTCAAGGTGCGAGCATGGTCATCGTAAGTGAGCACGGCTCCTTCCTGACCTATAAGCGAGATGCTGCGTTTAGATTCGGGAATAACTATTTTCTCCTTATATTCTCCGGGACGAACGAGAATTGTAGTTCGGTTCTTGCGGAAATCGGGTACAGCGTCAATAGCCTCCTGAACAGTGAAGAAATCGCCGCTGCCATCCTTTGCCACCACGTAGTCATAATGACGGACATAGGGAGCCAGCTCAGGAACAGCCTTGGCAATCTCGTCGATGGTGAGACCGGCAATCACGCGTCCGCCATGAACATTGAGGTGGGTGTTGTCCTCACGCCCTTTCGGAATAGCCGGAACGGTGTTGGGAGCTACCCACATGAAGAGAGCTTTGGAGGCTTCGGGACCCATTCCCTCAACGAGGTCGTGGGTAATCTTGTTCATGTCCACNAAAGGCACATTGAGCTCGCGNGCNACGTTGCGAGGCGNTTCGAGATAAGCTCCGTGAGTGTCGATGAGTTTCATGCCCTCGGCAGCCACAGGTTCAGCCGATGCGGCGGGATCGCGCTTGGCATCGGGATTGACGTAGAAAGCATCGTCCTGCTTCACGGCGGCGCTCACGGCATTGGCATCGGCGCNCGTGCCGAAATTGCGGCGGATGATGGAGTTGAAGAGGACAGGCTTGCCACCCTTAGCGCGAGTCTCGTTGACAAACTTGCGGAGGTTGTCGTCGAAAGTCGAACCGGGGTCAGTGTGGCGGTCAGCCTTGGGCTTCTCGTCGTTGTGTCCGAACTGGATGAACACATAGTCGCCCGGGCGAATGAGCGAAAGCACTTTGTCCCATCTCCCCTCGTCAATGAAACTCTTGCTGCTGCGTCCGTTGACGGCGTGGTTATCAACTACAATTTCTTCCGCAAGGAATCCGGGGAGCATCTGCCCCCAGCCTCTTTCGGGATTGCCTCCGTCAAGAGGCTTGTTAGCCATTGTCGAATCTCCGATCATGAAGATGGTCGTCTTGTGCTGGTCAGCCCTGAACGCCGTCATCACAAGAAACAGCCCGATTAGTAAGGTTAAATATCGTGTCATGGTTATAAAGTTATTTATGATTCAAAGTTAATCATTTTTGCGTAAAGAGCAAAATCAGTCAATCCAGCGCCACCGCAACCTCCTTGAAGAGGTAGCGGCGCTCATTGCCGCTATCGTCGAGGAGACACAGAGTGCCGTCGGGCAACACATCGGCAATAGAAGCGGAAAACCTCACTCCTGAAGCGACATCAATGTAGCTGTTGCGGCATTTGCGCCACAAGTTGCGGCAATACTCGGCATGAAGGTCGTCAAGGCTCATGTCAACGCGACGGTAGATGTTTTCAATCATCACCTCAAGAACTTCGTCGACCGGCGTTTCATGACCGAGGAGATTGAAGATCGAGACCGGATTGGGAGCGCCGCTGACAAACTCACGCTGGTTCACGTTCACGCCTACCCCGATTATGGAACGGCTTATTTCACTTCCCGATATGGCATTCTCAATGAGAATGCCGCATATTTTTTTATCGCCGGAATAGATATCATTAGGCCACTTGACCGCAACACTATGATCCCCCCCGAGAAAATGCCGAAGGGTGTCGACGATTCCGAGCGAAACAGCCTCGGAGAGCGCGAATTGCCGGGCGGCTTTCAAGCCGTGCCGGTTGAACATGAGAATGGAGCAAGTGAGATTGAGCCCTGGAGCCGCCTCCCAGGAATTGCCTCGCTGTCCCCTTCCCGCCGTCTGCTCCCGAGCTACCACAACGGTGTCGTCGGTAAGGCTCGGAGCGATTTCCGCCAAGCGAGTGTTGGTCGAAGGGCAACTGTCCAATTTCAAAATATCGATCATCGCAGCGGAGAATTCACATTATAACACAAATAGACCGCCATTGAAATAATAGCCGCCCCGATGAGCCCGTAAAGGACACGTGCCGACATTCTCGACATCTTGCCGGTGAGAATCCTGACATTCGCGCTGGTGAAAAACCATTCCCAGCCAAAGATAGCCGCAAGAATTGAAAATAGCCCACCCGCAGCAAATATAGCCGCAAGGATATATGTAGCCGTGACTACCGACATTTCCTAAGGGATCATTACGGTCAATTCGCGGGAATTGTCGTCAAGGACTTTAAGGTTGACTTTTACAGTGTCGTCGGGCAAGATGTCCTCGATGCGCTCAGCCCATTCAAGGAGGCACAGCGCTCCGGAATCAAAGTAGTCCTCGACACCGATGTCAAAAGCCTCTTCAAGATTTTCAAGACGGTAAAGGTCGAAATGATATATGAGCTCAGCCGTTGTGTCGCTGCGATATTCGTTTATAATCGAAAAGGAGGGACTGCCGGTGGCATCCTGTTCAACGCCGAGCGCCTTGGACAGGGCATTGATAAAGGTGGTCTTTCCGGCACCCATGTCGCCGTAGAAGGCATAAACGGTTTCATCACCCATGAGGTCGATAAATTCCTCAGCCGCCTTGTCGATATCAGCCAAGGATTTGATGATTATTTTCTTTTCAGTCATTTTTGATGGTGTTTATTTCGCTGTCATTGTAATCAACGGAATGACCATTTCCTCAAGGGAGATGCCTCCATGTTGGAATGTTCCGTCGTAATACTGCACATAATAATTATAGTTATTGGGATAGGCGAAGAAATCGTGTCCCGACGCAAAGATGTAGGTGGTCGATACATTGGGCGCAGGGAGCCCGAAAGCAGCGGGACGCTTCATTTCATATACATTCTTCGCATTGTAGTTCAAGTTCTTGCCCAGCTTGTAGCGGAGATTGGTGTTGGTGTTCTTATCGCCGATCACTTTCACTGGGTTATCTACCCGAATGGTACCGTGATCGGTAGTGAGAACAAGTTTAAAACCCGAAGCGGCAATCTTGCGGAAAAGCTCGAACGCCGGCGAGTGACGGAACCACGACTCGGTCAGCGACCGGTAGGCGGCATCGTTGGAGGCGAGCTCGCGAATCATCTTGGACTCGGTGCGGGCATGGGAGAGCATGTCGACAAAATTTATCACCACCACGTTGAGGTCGTTGCCGAGCAGATTTTTGAAATTACGCACTATCTTGTCNGCATGAAGGGAGTCATTAATCTTGTTATAGGAGAACTTAGCCTTGCGGCGGAAACGGTCAAACTGAGTCTCGATCAACGGGGACTCGTTGAGATTCTTCCCCTCCTCCTCGTCTTCGTCGACCCACAACTCGGGAAACATTTTTTCGATGTCGACAGGCATAAGCCCGGAGAAAATGGCATTGCGCGCATACTGGGTAGCCGTTGGCAGAATAGAAGTGTACAGCTCCTCCTCGAAANTGAAAAACTCGGAAAGCATGGGGCGTATCATCCTCCACTGGTCAAGGCGGAAATTGTCGATCACCACAAAGAAAAGTTTTTCGCCATTGTCGAGCAGCGGAAAGAGTTTTTTCTTAAAAATATCGGGGCTCATGAGAGGACGGTCGTTGCCTTCCATCCACGACTCATAGTTTTTGCGGACAAACTTGAAGAAGGCTCCGTCAGCCTCGGTTTTTTGCATCCTGAGCATCTCAGCCATGTTGGAATCAGCCGAGGAAAGTTCAAATTCCCAATAGACCAGTTTGGAATACAGGGCATACCAATCATCGATCGTGCGGCAATCGTTTATGAGCATGGATATATTGACGAATTCCTGCCTGTAGTCGCTGGTAGCCTGCTCGTTGACGAGCTGCTCGGAGTGTAAATTTTTCTTAATCGAAAGCAGAATCTGGCTGGGGTTCACCGGCTTGATGAGATAGTCGGCAATCTTGCTGCCTATCGCCTGATTCATGATGTTCTCCTCCTCGCTCTTAGTGATCATGATGACCGGAGTCAAGGGCGACAGCTGCTTTATGCGCGACAAAGTTTCAAGACCGGTGAGACCGGGCATGTTTTCGTCAAGAATGATAAGGTCAAAAGGCTCTTTCTCGACCATATCAATGGCATCTCTGCCGCTGTTGGCAGTAGTGACGTCATATCCTTTGCTTTTAAGGAACAGTATGTGGGGCTTCAAGAGATCAANCTCGTCGTCAGCCCAAAGTANTCTTCGTTCGCTCANCTCGCTTAANTATCTAAAAGGTCGTCATCATCGCCCTNCGATCCTGACGGATAGTCGGGATATACCTTTTTCTTTGGCGCCGCGGGAGCCTGCTTTGTTGCAGGAGCCGAGGGCTTAACCGGCTTCGACGGCTGCGGTTCTTTCTTGACAGGCTCGACCGCTTTTGGCGGAACTGGCGGCGCAGCTACCGGGAGGGGCACCGTGTCGAGCGCCGGAACCGTAACTATCGTGTCGGCTACGATAACCGGTGTCACCACAACGTCNTCTACCGNCGGCGAGGGCTCCGCAACAGNTTGTGCNACGGACTNAATGACCGGCTCGGGAAGAGAAAGTTCCGGTTCAGGGTCCTCCTCGGGAATCTCTTCGGGACGGTCATTCACAATTGCCGCTCCATAGTCAGGATCGGTCAAACCGGGACCGCCTTTCACGGGAGCTTCAGCCGCTTGCTCGTCGACATATCGGAAGTATTCCTCAAATGTGCGTCCCTGCTGCAACAACGTGTCGAAGTTCTTGACACTTATCATGACAGGGCGGACATTGGCGGGCAACTCCAATCCTGACGCCATCACAGAACGATAATGCACTAATTCGTCAAAGTTAGCAAATCCTTTTACAAGAAGCAAGCCGAGGCGTCCGAAATTCATCGGTTCAAGATCATAATCTTTTACGACAAATGAATTGAAATTGTGACGCGCCACCTCGAATAGCAATTGGTTGCCCGACACCTCATCGGTGGGATAGACAAGGACAAGCAACTGAGGATCGTCGGGATTGAGATCGAACTCGATGGAGTCGCCCGTAATGGAAACCGAGTCATTTCCAAGACGAAGATCCCACAGCATTCCACGGGTGTTGGACACTCCGCTATGAAGCTTCTTGCCCTGCGAAAGCCCGCGCATATAATCGGATGCAAGCGGCGAAACGTCGCTCTCGGGATAGCGCTCCAACAGGGAGGTAAGTGTCTCTTTGAACTTATCCTGGTTATTCTCTGTCACGTAGGTCAACGCATCGATGAACAGGAATTTGGGCATCAACTTGCTCAATGGATATTTCTTCTGCATCAAGTTAAGAGCCTCATGAACATCACCGTTGCGATTATTCAGATACGCCTCGTAAGCCCGCTCGTAGATGTCGTTCTGCTCCGAATCCATGCGTCGGAGATTGTCGATATAATCGGGGTCGCGCAACGCCATGCCATATTTGGATTCCGGGAAGTCGGAAAGAATCAGCGAGCGATAACGTTCAGCCATCTTCTTATCGCCGATGCGCATATACATGAGATACATGTTGTAGTAAACATCAAGGCGGTAAACATTGTCGGGATAGCGTCGGAGCAGCTTATTCCATTCGTCAGCCGCCTCATTGTAGGCTTCGAGCTTATCTTTGAGAATAATACCGATATTGTACATTCCTTCCTGAATCACGTCGTTGGCGGTGATTTTCTCCTGAGGCGTCGAGGGTATCTGCCTTAGGTAGTACTCAGGGAAATGCGGGTCATTGGGATCGTTTTTCGACGAAGCGGCATCATCCTTTTCGTTCTCATCCGGATTCTGCCCGGCTGAATCGTCATCCTCTTTTTCCGAGTCGCTGTTCTCGAATTCATCGAAACTGAACGATGACTTGTTTCGACGGCGCCAGTCGTCTTCAAGTTTTCGTGAGCCCCAACGCTTCTGGAAATCGGTTTTTCCGGCGGCAAGGGTAGCACTGTTGTAAAAATACCATGAATCGTCGGTGTTCATCACATAGGTGGCAGGAGCCGACGCTGCGTTTCCAGTATTGGTCATCATGCTTCCGTTAGCCTGCTGCTGAGCGAGATACTCCTCGCGCTTCAAGCGTTCAGCCTCCTCCTTCTCCTTTTTATTGAGTTCGTCGATTATCTTATTGACCACGGCAAGCTGCTGTTCATGCGTCATGTCGGAAAGACGCAGCAAGGAGTCGTTGAGATTCACGTTCTGGGTGTAGATGGCAAGCTCGTCAAGCACATCGCTGCGCTGACGCAACAACTCATACTGAGGATAGTCCTCGGGGAGCATCGGAATAGCCTCGGCATAACATGGTTGCGCAAGGTCATATTCCCTGCGGTCAAAATAAAGGTTTCCAAGCGTAATCTGGCATATCGCTTTATCAACACCGTTTCTCACCGACTTTTCAACTGAGAGTTCATAGTTTTTTATCGCTTCGGCAGTGTCCTTCCTTGACAAATAGAGGTTGCCTATGGCGTAATAGATCTGGTCAAGATACTCCTTGTTGCGGTCATAACGAGTCATTCGCTTCAAAGCGTCGACCTCGGGCTTTATATTTTCACCGCTATAAACCTCGCTCTGCTTGATGCGGGCATTGAACTGAGTGCGGTAGGATACCGAAGCCGATCCGGCTCGCTTAAACGCTTCGTAAGCCAGCTGCTTATCGCCTTTGCGGGCGTACAGCTGACCCAATAGGAAATTCAATCGGGATTTCTGAGCTCCTGAGGAGAGCGAAACGAGCTCTTTAACATAAGGGATGGCTCCTTCGGGCTCTATCCCTCGAAGATAGAGGGCGGCGTATGCCATGTTGTAGAGACGTTTGAGCTCCTTGGTAGTAAGCATGTCCTGAGGGGTCTTGACCAAAATGTTTTCAGCCTCATAGTCCCATCCCATGTCACAATAAGCCCTCGCTTGCCACAAACGCGCCTCAGTTACGGTCGACGGCAACCATGAAAAGTGTTTCGCTATATANTAGAATGTTGACGCAGCGCCAAGGAAATCGCCATTGTTGAACTGAGACTTTCCAAGCATCATCCANGCGTTGTGGAGGAAAGGATTGTACTCCTCCCTNCGCAGCCACTCTTTGTACTTNGGGTCGGAAGAGCGCCCGGCTTTCTTTGCCGGCTTCTTCTTTATGGAGCGCAATTGGATGGCTTTCTGCGCTTTTTCAATCGANCGAGTGAAATCTCCCTGAGGCTGTTGAACGCCTTCGACCCCCTTTGCGTCGACAGGATGCACGAAAAGCAACCGTGAATAATCGTCCTCATAGCTCTGTTCGAGCTCTTTCATAGTCTCCTTATAATGCTCATCGCCGTTGTAATAAATGTTATAACGGGTGATAAACGCCTGGTAATTGCGAGAGAGAGCCGTGTTTTTTCTTGGTCCACATCCCACAATGCCAAACGCCGCAATCAGGAATACTATAATAGGTATCTTCTTCACCGTTGAATAAACGCTTGATTATAAAACTTTATTGCATCGCGCTGCGCATCGAGATGTCTTTGACAACGCGCGCGATAACGTAAACGGCAACCTGAAGGAGCACAATTATAGCCGAACACGGGACATCGCCAAGTGTCGCAAGCATCAGCCCGCCGACCGAAGTAACCGCCGAAGTGAGAATCGAGGCAATCATTATGCCCGTGAAACGACGGCACCATGTTTCGGCTATGAGTATGGGCAATGTCAACATAGCTATAAGAAGCATTATGCCGACCAGGCGGATGGTGAGCACCACACATACTGCCACAAGAACCGTCATGACATAGTTAACGACTCTAACCCTCATCCCGGCAACCTTAGCAAAGTCGCTGTCAAAAGCGCACGCTATCACAAGCTGATTGAAAAAGACGATAAATAGAGCCAATATAACGGTATAGATAGAGAACGCCCACAAGTCGGAGGAGGAGATTGTCAGGATATTGCCAAACAGGAAGCCGTTCAACTCAGGGACATATCCGGGCGTCATGAACACGAACAGGATGCCAATAGCCATGCCGAGAGCCCATATTACCGCTATCGCCGAGTCTTCGCGCACATGATAGCGATGGGAGATCCATTCCACGCCCAGAGAGGAGGCGATCGCAAACACCGCAGCCATAGCCACGGGACTGACACCGAGAAAATATCCGAGTCCCAAGCCGCCGAAACAAGCGTGGGTAACACCGCCGGTAATCGAAACAAGACGACGAGTGATGATGTAGGTGCCTATGATGCCGCCGGCAACACTGATTATGAGTATGCCGAGGAGAGCATTGCGGAAAAAAGCATATTGAAGATACTCCATAATTCGATTCATTTAACTGATAAGCGAGCCTCGGCTACAATCATGAGAAGCTCCTCCCTGACCGATGTCGGCAATTCTATGCCGCGAAGCTGGATGCTGCGCCCCCACCCGGCAATGTCCTGAGGCAACAGAGTGAGCAGCACGTCACGAAACTGCTCTATCTCCTGATCGGTATAGTCGTCGGCGCCACGCCCCTTGAAAACGTCGAGCTCCTCATCGTCATAATACACTATTTCCGAACTTACCGAAGCAAGGAGCGAATCCTTTTCACAAGTGATATGCATTCCGCAACACGCCTCTTCGGGTTCGTTATATGCCGGTTCCTCTTCAGGCGCATTCACCCGATGACGGCGATCGAGAATATACAGCAGAAGCCCCGTAACCGCCAACGCTCCAATAATTATCAGGCTGACTTCCATAATAACGTGATTATTTTTCGTCCTGACCCACCTCTTCTATCGTAAACCCGGCTTTGCGCATGTCATTCCAGAATCCGGGATAGGATTTGGTCACCACTCCGGCATCCTTTATTATCAAACCGGGAAGGAAGAACGCCACCGGAGCGAAAGCCATCGCCATGCGATGATCTTTATAAGTGTCGATAGCCACCTCCTCAGCCGTCACCGGAACACGCTGACCGGTCCATGACAATTCAGAATCATTCTCGCATTCTATGAGGAAAGAGAGTTTGCGCAACTCATCGCAAAGNGCGCTAAGACGNTCNGTTTCCTTTATTTTAAGAGTCGACAAGCCGGTGATGTGGAACGGAATGTTCAACGCGCAGCAAGTCACCACCATAGTCTGAGCAAGATCGGGCTGCTCCGACAAATCGGCGACAAAACGAGGTGTTATATCGGGCGATGCACCCAGTTCAAGCCCACCGGCAGCGTCCCATTGGGTTTCGATGCCGAANTTGNGAAACAGTTCGCCAACTCGGCTGTCGCCCTGAAGGCTTTTAGGGGAAAGTCCGTCGAGCTTTATATCGCCAAACGAGAAAGCCGCTATTTCAAACCAGTAGGATGCCGCCGACCAGTCAGCTTCCACATTGAAATCAATAGGCGTATATTGTGAAGCAGGGACAGAAATGACATTTCCCTCCACTTCGCTCTCCACGCCCCATTCTTTCATAAGCGCCAATGTCATGTTGATATATGGACGCGACACCACCTCGCCTTCCAAAGTGAGTTTCAGACCCGACTCCATGACGGGGGCAACCATCAAGAGCGCCGACACATATTGGGAACTTATCGACCCGTCGAGCGCGATTTCGCCCCCTTTGAGTTTACGCCCTTCGATTTTCAGGGGAGGATAGCCCTCCTGCCCGGTATAGGATATCGACGCGCCGCATGCGTTCAATGCGTCGACCAACGCTTTAATAGGCCGCTGACGCATTCGTTCCGAACCATCCAGAATGACAGTCCGCCCCTCCGAAACCGCAAAATATGCAGTCAGGAAACGCATAGCGGTTCCAGCCGCACCGATGTTAACAGTCTCGGCAGATGAGGACAAAGCGCTCTTCATCGCATCGGTGTCATCACACTCAGCCACATTTTTTATCGAGCCCCTATTGCCGGTCAACGCATTTATGAGCAGCACTCGGTTGGAAATGCTCTTTGACAGAGGAAGTTTTATTTCAACTTGAATCTCTTCGGGAGGGAATATCTGATAGTCCATAGCAAGTATTGTTTTTTCTTCAATTAAAATGTCGAGGAGCCGACCCATTTCAGCCACTCTTCGCGCGTTCCGTTGAACGTGTTCAAATCCACTTTCGAATCACACCCTTCCGTCCAGCCCAAATGGCTGTATTGCCATATAGACCATCGGTTATTATCGGCATCATCCAGCGGAGGATTGGAAAAGGAGCATATCCACAACGGGTAGTCATTGAAACGGTCTTTCAGGAAACGCTCGTAACCGTCCTTATTAGTGTAAAACATCACGTTGTGACCGTTTTGCTGCAGATAGTCGATAAGAGCCTCCAAGCGGGTTACTATGTCGGAGGTTGAAATTCGGGTGGGATTACCCCATTCTTCAATATCAATCACAGCGGGGAGATCCAGCGTCTTACCGCGCAGACTATTTAAAAAATTCATAGCCTGCATCTCGCCGTCAGTGTCAAAGCGGAAAAAGTGATAGGCGCCCACCGCCTTTATGCCGGCATCGCGCGCCTCATTGTAGTTGCGATGGAAATTGGGATCCTGAAATGTCGTCCCTTCAGTAGCCTTGAGCATGACAAAATCGATGGAATCATCAGCAAGCCGTTGAAAATCAACAATTCCATTATGGGCTGACAAATCGAGTCCCTTGACCGGATAGACCGAAGTGTCAAGCTCCACGGAGGACGGACGCGATGAACGCCATGAATAGTATTCGACCCCAGCCAGAAGGACAAGCAGCGTACACACTGAAACCAATATCCACAAAAACCTTCTCATATTCCTACAAAGTTACTACTTTTTTTCGTATGAAACTAATAATAGAGTGGTGATGGCGCGAATAAGCATATTTTAAAGCCGCTACCGCCTCAGCGGGGAGTCACAAAAATAATTTAGACAAATTACATTTGGCTGATAAGCTTTTTTTGTATAAATTTGTAAACATTTTGTTTGCTATAAAAATCCAAAACTTCAAATTGCTGAAGATATGGAGGACTCGAGGACTATTTATAGACATATTCGTAAACCATTATTCTCACATTTTCAAGGAAATATGAGGGTGACTTCATATTTTGTAAAATCACACACAGAGGTAATTTTCATTTAAACCCACACACAATCGTTTCAACTTATGGCATTTTGGACTATTAACTCAATCTCGGCATTCCTACTAAGCGTGTTCTTCTNAGGAANCCTTATTCCCNAGNTTTNGCTNATTGCATTCAAACGAAATCTTTTCGACGAGCCTGATTCAAGAAAGATTCACAAAGGATCGGTGCCGCGCCTTGGCGGAATAGCCTTCACTCCCGTGATATGTTTCTCTATTTCGTTGCTGCTGGGAATAAGTTCGCTGACGGGTAGCCCATATATGCTCGATGAAATGATTCCTAACGCAACCAACATCGCATTCGGCTTCTGCGCGCTGTTCACCTTATACCTCACCGGTCTCGCCGACGATCTTATCGGAGTGCGTTATCTTGCCAAATTCGTGGTTCAGATTCTTTGCTCGATTCTGATTATTGCCGCAGGACTATGGTTCAGCAATCTCCACAATATCCTTTTCATAGGCACCCTTCCGTGGTGGATAGGCATGCCGCTCACGGTGGTGGCGGTCGTTTATATCATCAATGCCATAAACCTTATTGACGGAATCGACGGACTGGCATCAGGGCTTTCATTTGCCGCACTGATCAACTATGGCACAGCGTTCTTCTTTTTGGAATCCTATATTTTTGCCGTGATATCTTTCGCCGTAGTGGGAGTGCTCGTGCCATTTTTCTATTATAATGTGTTTGGCGATGTAAACAAGCGGAAAAAAATATTCATGGGCGACACCGGCAGTTTGACAATCGGATTGATTCTCGCCTATCTCAGCCTTGAGCTTTATTGCACATCGACAGCCTATGGCTCAGATTTTAAAGCCAACCCATTCGTTGTTGCGTTTTGTCCGTTGCTGATACCGTGTTTTGACGTTGTCAGAGTATTTATGGGCCGCATACGCCGCCACAACAATCCGTTCCTACCCGATAAGACCCACATCCACCACAAGTTGCTTGCACTCGGCATACCTGCAAGACTGTGCATGGTGACAATTGTCACTGTCTCGTTGTTTACAAGCGCATTAAACATCTACTTATCACAATATATCGAAGTAAACATTCTCCTACTCCTTGATCTCGGAGCATGGACCATGGGAAATATATTGTTGTCAAAACGCATTAACAAAAAAAGAGCTAATTCAAATTCAAACTAAATATTATCGAAATATAACGCATAATGAAACACCAGCTGAAGTTATGGCTAATAGCTTGCCTGATCGGCGCCTGCGCAGTCAGTACCTATGCCCGCATGACTGACGAAGAAGTCGTGACCTACGTCAAAACGGCTACCGCACAGGGGAAAAGCAAGCAACAGATAGGACGTGAGCTACTCGCAAAAGGGGTGACCCAGGAACAGATTGAAAGATTGAAAAGCCGTTACGAGAGCACTTCTACTTCTCAAATCGATGACACATCACAATCCTCTACATCCCAACAAGTTGAGCGTATCTCTATAGGAGATGATGCCTATAACACCGAGACAGCAGAGACAACCGACCGGACTCCCTCACGAAATATCTTCGGAAATGATGTCTTCAGAAAAAATGCATTGTCATTCGAGCCAAACGAGAACTTGGCGACACCCAAAAATTATGTGCTTGGTCCAGGCGACGAAGTAATGATCGACATTTGGGGAGCCAATGAAGACCACATACGCCAAACTATCACACCTGAAGGAAATATAATGATTTCCCAAATCGGTCCGGTTTACCTGAGCGGAATGACCATCAATGAAGCGAACTCCTATATTAAAAATAAGTTCTCGTCGAAATATGCCGGCGTTGGCGGCGACGAACCCGATTCCGACATCAGTCTCACCCTCGGGCAGATAAGAACTATTCAGGTCGACATCCTCGGACAAGTCAATATTCCCGGAACTTACCGATTATCGCCTTTCTCAACAGTTTTCCATGCCTTGTATAAAGCCGGCGGTATAAATGACATCGGCACATTGCGTAATGTTTATGTTCTGCGTAACGGAAAACGAATAATGGGTGTCGATTTATACGATTATCTTTTCGACGGAAAACAAACCGGTAACATACGCCTTCAGGAGGGCGACGCAATCATTGTGCCCGACTATGTTGAACTCGTTAATATAGAGGGAAATGTAAAGCGCCCCATGTATTACGAAATGAAGGATGGCGAAACTCTTGCCGATCTTATAAAATATGCCGGCGGCTTTACCGGCGACGCTTACACCGAGCAGGTTAGACTTGCTCGCCAGACAGGCAAGGAAAACGAACTGTTCAACATAGTTAACGGAGATTTCAACTCATATAAGCTACAGGACGGCGACAACATCACAGTGGGCAGCATCCTTGACCGTTACGCCAACAGAGTCGAACTGAAAGGATCGGTTTTCCGTCCCGGATTATACGCGCTCGCAACCGACCTGCGTACAGTGGGCGATCTCATTAAAAAAGCCGACGGGCTGACTGAGGATGCGTTCACGAATCGAGCTCTTTTATATAGAGAGGGCGCCGACCTCGCTCTGGAAGTGATTCAGGTAGATCTTGAAGGAATCCTTTCGGGAAAACGAGCCGACATCACTCTCAAGCGCAACGACGTGCTTGTCATTCCAAGCGTAAATGAAATTGAGGACCGAGGTTATCTCACCATAGCCGGAATGGTAGCGAATCCGGGAGAATATCCTTATGCCGCCAATATGACAATCGAGGATCTTATACTTCAAGCAGGCGGGTTGATTTTAGGCGCTTCCACAGCGAAAATCGATGTATCGCGCCGAATTGTCGATCCCACCAGTCTTAAACCGACCGACGACCTTGCCCGTATTTTCACATTCTCGCTCAAAGACGGNTATGTGGNNGACGGAAAGGGCTCGTTCATACTNCACCCTTACGACATAGTAGAAGTGAGACGCAGCCCGGGATATGGCGTGCAGCAACAAATCACAGTCGAAGGCGAAGTAACTTTCGAAGGCAACTATATCCTTGAAAAGCGCAATGAACGAGTGAGCGACGTAATCAAACGCGCCGGCGGCGTCATGTCGTCAGCCTACACCAAGGGCGCGCACATTCTACGCAAAATGACCGAGTCTGAAATAGCGACCCGAAACGAAACGATGCGCATCGCCGGTCTCATGCAAGGAGGCGGCGACTCAATCGCAGTCGAGCGATTGATGCTTGCCACCACCTATAATGTGGCTCTGGATCTTGACAACGCCCTCGCCTATCCCCACTCTAACTATGACCTCATCATGAAGGACGGCGATGTGCTCATAATACCGGAACAAGTGAACACTGTCAAAATCTCGGGTGACGTNATGTTCCCCAACACNGTNACTTATGTCGAGGGCAAGAATAAAAAATATTATGTGGACAAAGCCGGCGGGTACGGTCAAACAGCTAACAAAGGAAAGGCGTTTGTGGTATATGCCAACGGCGACGTGGCACGCATGAAAGGCAATGTCAAAATCGAGCCGGGATGCCAGATAATAGTTCCGTCAAAGCATAAGACAGGTGGCTTCAACTGGTCAGCCCTTCTGTCAATAGCCACNGCTACAGGNTCAATCGCAACAATGGCAGCGGCAATCGCAACAATGATTAAACGATGACACNATGCAGGACGAAAAAGANCTGAATAANAACGGAGAAGAGCAAGAAATCGACCTNCTTGAACTTGCNNNAAAATTGTGGAGCAACCGCAAGACNCTGCTCAAATGGGCAGGAATAGGAGCCGTCGCCGGATTGATAATCGCATTCAGTATTCCNAAAGAATACACCACCACGATTAAACTCGCCCCNGAATTTTCCAATTCNAAAGGAGGCGGAGGGGGNCTCGGCGCCTTGGCGTCGCTTGCCGGCATCTCTACGGGAGGCGAAAGCGGCGCTGANGCAGTCAATCCAAGCCTCTACCCCGATGTAGTGCAATCAGTTCCATTTGTCGTAGACCTGTTTGACACACAGGTAACGGAAGCTGACGGCGAACTCACCACCACTGTATATGACTATTTGGCTGAACACACCTCGGCTCCTTGGTGGAGCACGGTGATGGCGCTACCGGGAAAAGCGATTGGCGGAATAATTTCATTGTTCAAATCGACTGAGAAAGTCGACACTTCGGCTGTGACCGATCCGTTCCGTCTCACGCCCGACGAAAGCGCTATCGCTGCAGCGATAAATTCTAGAGTAGGCGCCAATGTCGACACAAAGTCAATGGTGATCTCCATCACGGCTACCATGCAGGATCCTCTCGTTTCGGCAATGCTCGCCGACAGCGTTGCTGAAAATCTGAAAAAGTATGTCACAGAATACCGCACCAACAAGGCTCGCAAAGATCTCGAATATGCTGAAAAACTTAACCGCGAGGCTCAGAAGGATTATTATGACGCTCAGCAACGCTATGCCGAATACGTTGATAAGAATCAGAGCATCGCGCTTAATTCCAAGCGCATAGAGGAACGTCGCCTTGAGAATGAAGCCTCACTCGCCTATAATCTCTACAACTCCACCCAGCAGCGAGTTCAGGCAGCAAAGGCTAAAGTTCAGGAAACAACACCTGTGTATGCGGTAGTTCAACCGGCAACCGTGCCTATAAAAGCATCCAAGCCGTCGAAGCCGATGATATTGGTGGGATGCGTATTTCTTGCCGTTGTCGCAGCTGCGGCATGGATTTTGTTTGGCAAAGATTTAATTGCCGGATTTAAAAAGCAGCAATAAATTCCATAATCGATTATGGCGAGCCCTCCGATTGCTTATCGGGGGGCTTGCGCATAATATCCGGGGGCAATTCTCGTTAATTAATGTAGGCAAGTCGCAGAACAATGCAGAAATTATTACGTTACATATCAATCGCTTTTATCCTGACGATACTGACAGGATGCGGAGCCGCGAAACTCTCGGTCGCCGACGAACAGATGGCGCGGGGAGAATATTACGACGCTTCACGAACCTATCGCAAGGTTTATAATAAATTGACAAAAAAGGAGGAACGACCGCAACGCGGCGTGGTGGCATTCCGAATGGCTGAATGCTACCGCCGCCTCAACATGAGCGCCCGTGCATCGGCGGCTTATCAGAATGCCATCCGATATGGCTACCCCGATTCAATGGCATACTTCCATCTTGGAAAGTCACTTCAGGCTGAAGGAAAATATCAAGCTGCAATAAAGGCTTACGAGGAGTTCCTCGCCACGTCGCCAAAAGCAGCTGAAGAGGCGCGCACCGGAATAGCCGGCTGCCACATCGCCCAAGAGTTGAAGCAATCCCCCACTCGCTATGTGGTGAAGAATGCCAAACTGTTCAACTCCCGACGCTCGGACTTCGCACCGATGTTCCTTGACAAGTCACTCGACGCGCTCTATTTCACCACCACAAATGAAAAAGTGACGGGAACACATAGAAGCGAGATAACCGGCATGAAAAAAAGCGACATCTGGGTGTCTCGCAAAAATGAACGCGGAGAATGGCAGCGTCCCGAAAGCGCGGAAGGGGAACTGAACACGGAGCATGACGAAGGAATTATATCATTCTCCCCCGACGGACAGACGATGTATCTAACACGCGCTCGACGCGAACCCAATTCCAACACCGGGGTGGAGATTTATACCTCGCAACGAAGCGACGCGCGCTGGAGCGCTCCTGTAAAATATGAAATCACAGCCGACACGCTGTCCAACTACGGGCATCCGGCAGTGTCGCCCGACGGAGAATGGCTCTACTTCACGTCAGACATGCCTGGAGGATTCGGCGGCAAAGACATTTGGCGCATCAATCTCCACTCCCCCATCGGGACTCTTGAAAATCTCGGTGAATTCATCAACACTCCCGGCGACGAAGTGTTCCCCTATATGCGCGAGGACAGCCTGCTATATTTTTCAAGCGACGGTCATGCCGGAATGGGCGGACTCGACATCTTCAAAGCGCGGCGGCAACCGTCGGGCGGTTGGAGCGTTGTCAACATGGGGGTTCCAGTCAATTCATCGGCTGATGACTTCGGGATAACATTCGGTGAAGGCGAGAGCGGCTATTTCAGTTCAAACCGCAACGACGGCAGAGGCTATGACCACCTCTACTCCTTCGTGCTCCCCGACTTAAAAATCACAATTTCGGGCATGGTGCTCGACAAAGATGAAGAGCCTGTTCCAAACGCCATCATCAAAATAATCGGCAATGACGGGTCCAATCAGAAAGCGTCGGGGAAACTTGACGGCTCATTCTCATTCCCGCTGCAACGAGGAGTGAGCTACGTTATGCTCGCCGGAGCGCGCGGCTATCTCAACGCAAAACAGGAATTCACTTCCGACACGGCTGAAGTCGACGCTGACTACAACGTGGATTTCATTCTTGCATCAATAACGAAGCCCAACGTGGTCGACAACATTTTCTATGACTTCGACAAAGCCACGCTGCGCCCAGAATCATGCGTGGCGCTTGACTCCATCGTCCAAGTTCTTCACGACAATCCCAACGTGACGATCGAGATGGCATCGCACACCGACCGCTGGGGCTCGGAAGAATACAACATCAATCTGTCGCAGCGACGCGCTCAATCGGTCATCGACTACCTGATAAGCAAGGGAATAAAGAAAGACAGGTTACAGCCGCAAGGATATGGAAAATCCCGTCCAAAGACCATTACGAAGCGTCTTGCGCGTGAATTCCCCCAATTCAAGGAGGGCGACGTGCTGAATGAAGAATTCATTTCACAGTTGCCTGAAGAACTGCAGGAAATCGCCGACCAAATAAACCGCCGTACCGAGTTTCAAGTGCTCTCCACCGATTATAAAATGTATTGACATGGAACTGTTTCGCACTCCCGTCGCCCCGTTAAGCGGATACAGAGGGCTCATCANTCACCGTAAACCGGTCGTAATGCTCGGATCATGCTTTACCGACAACATAGGGAATAAATTGACCGACTCTCTTGTGGACTGCTCAGTTAATCCGATGGGCACACTGTATAATCCGGCGAGTATCGCCGTCGCAATGTTCGACCTCCTTTATGAGCGCGACTACACACCGGGAGAATTATTCCAACACAACGGACTGTGGCACAGCTGGAGCCATCATTCAAAATTTTCAGGCGCCGACCCCGACAAGGTTGTCGAGGAAATGAATCGCTCTGCCGCAGAGGCGCGCTACAGGCTGAAAAACGCATCCGCGCTCATCATCACATTCGGCACTTCCTACATTTTCCGATTGAAAGAGGGGCGCAATGTCGTCGCCAACTGCCACAAAATGCCGGCAACGATGTTTGACCGCGAATTTCTCACCTCCACAATGACGATAGGGATTTGGAAAAAGATTCTCCGCGAAATCTCAGCACGCTATCCCGACCTTAAAGTGATTTTCACCGTCAGCCCCATACGCCACCTTGCCGATGGCGCTCATGGCAACCAGTTGAGCAAAGCGGCTCTCCTCACTGCAATCGACAAGCTTGTCTCTGAACATCCCTCTCGGGCGATATATTTCCCATCCTACGAAATAATGATGGACGACTTGCGCGACTATCGTTTCTATGCCGCCGACATGGTCCATCCTTCACAAGTGGCTATCGATTATATCTACTCGGTTTTCTGCAATTCATTCATGACCGACGAGGATATAAAACTTAACGACGAAGGGGAAAAATTGACAAAACGCCTACGCCACCGACCGATAAACGAGCCGACCGAGGCTGACAATCAATTCCAATCGGCAACCGACCGGATTGCACAACAGCTTGCAGCACGCCATCCCTACCTCAATTCCGCTATCGAGAGAATAAAAAATCAGCGCTGAGGGCGACTTCTCACCCATTTTTATGAGTAAAACCGATTCAATTGTCAAACTTTTTTGTTAAGTTTGTAATTGATAAATTGCCTTAGGAGGCATTCAACGGAACACTCAACTGCAATCCAAATGGAAGAAGTCAAAAAACTCACTCCCGAAGAGGAAGATAGAATCATAGAAGCTGAATTTAAAGACGTGCTCGACGGCTATCTTGCCAGCAACCACCGCAAGAAAGTCGAGATAATAGAACGCGCCTATCGATTTGCAAAAGAGGCGCATAAAGGAATACGCCGCCGTTCGGGAGAACCCTATATCCTCCACCCCATCGCAGTGGCAAAGATAGCAAGC
>WFLX010016104.1_pt1 | contig 20503 bp, 13 predicted proteins | sample 4967041 | NCBI WGS metagenome assembly WFLX01 (sample SAMN12857096, study PRJNA449069) | gut metagenome | isolation source: stool from male and female vole | host: Microtus ochrogaster | place: USA:Florida | collected 2017
AAATGAGCAGCAGGTCAACCCCTATACTGAAAAACCAGAAGATATCCATGCAATATGTATTGAGCCAAATGGTGATGTTCTTGGGGGAAATATCTATAAATCAGAGATTATGGACATTATTGAGCGGTATACACCGGATAAAATATAATCCTTCGTTTCGTTAAACAGCGCCATTTTTAACTGATGTCTGATGCGGTTGTCCCTTTATTGCCGACATAGTTGTAGACTTCGGTCTTTGATGCAGTCACGGGGGTGTTTGCGAGCACTTTTGCAGGGGCGTTGTTGCTCAGGTAGTAACCCGGATTAGCCTCAACCTTGCCCTTGTCGGCTGTGAACACGAAATTCTTCACTTCCCATGTGCCGGCTTTGGTGTCGGTAGAAGTATAACGGAAACCAATCTGGATGCNGTNGCNGCAATATTTGCTGAGGTCGATATCGCCGGTGCTCACAAATGTCCAGCCCATTTTGTCGGGGAAGGGATATCCTGTGAGCTGCTCCCATTCTCCGCCGATGATTCTCACGTAGATGGCTGCCTCGTTCTTGGCTGTCTCCACGTCGGCGAAGTAGTTGGTTGCCTCCTCACATGATACGCTCGCAGTGGTGCCGGTGAGGTTGAACACCGGANATACAANCCATGNGNCNGANGCGTNGTTCACTTTCGANACGTAGGCAGTTGCCTTCATACCGTAGTTTTCTCCGGCCCAGCTCCACACATTGATGCCGTTGTTTGCGAGATCAGTGGCGATGAAATCGCCCTGACCGGCTGTGAAAGGCTCACTGTAGGAGATGGGGCCGTCTTCGTCGCCGGGCTGCACAAAGATGGGGTTCTCGGTGCTTTCGTTGTAGGTGACTACGGCCAGTTGCCCTTCTTCAGCATCTGAATACTTGTCAAGAAGCAGCGCGGGAATGTTGGCGGCGGCGGGAGTCATCGGGGCGAAGGCCTCAATGAAGTCTTCGTCGCTTTTCCAGACATCGATGTAGTTGTCTTTCGTGACGGTGTATTTATATGCTGCGGCTACCTGGGCGATAACAGGATCGGTGAGGCCTGTCTGCTGATAGGTAACGTTGATTTTCGAGCCCTCAGGAGCCACGAAATAGGGTGAGTTGCTCGATGCGAGGAAAGCGGGCAGATAGTCTTTGGCGGGGATTTCCGCCGAGAACATGCCGTTGCTGCCCACAGCCTTGAGTTCTTTCTGCAGGCCGGCCGATTCGGCCAGGCTCTGGTTGGTTTTATTGGCGGCCACGGCATTGTAGTCTGTAGCCGACAGCGTGAACTCTCCTTCGATTGCCTTGTCGTAGTTGACGCCGGGTGTGAAGCCCTCAAGTTGGTCGTTCCAGGCATTCTCGCCGCAAGAGGTCGCTAAGGCTGCGGCGCCTAAGGCGAGAAATATGTTTTTTACTGAAATGTTCATATTCATGTCTTAGAATGTGAGTTTGAGACGTAGGGAGAAAGTGCGGCCGAAACTGTAGAAGATGCGGTAGGCGTTCTGCCATGTGCCGTCGGCAGTGGCCGGAGTATACGCATCCATGATGTAGTTGTAGTTGCAGAGGTTGTTGACATTGCCGAAGACGGTAGCCTTCACGCCGGCGATGTTGAACGTGTAGCTGGCGTTGAGGTCGAGCTGGTTGCCCCATGGTATTCTCCAGGGATCACCGAGTTCGATAGTCTGGCCTGTGGTGAGGGTGTTGCCCGTGATTGAGTAATCAGAATAATTGCGGGCAGCTGCTGTCCAGTCCACACCTATGCGCCATCCCTTGAGGGGCTTGACGGTGATGCCGACTGCGCCGGTGGTCTGTGCCGAACCGCCGATTTTTCTTCCTTTGGTGTTGAGCTTAGCCCAGAGATGGTCTTCAGCCATGATTCCGCTGGCGATAGCGCCGGTGCTCAGGTTGGCCAGAGGCTGGCTCTGCGAGTCGTAGAAATATCCGATGGTATTTGAGTCGCGGATCCAGTCGCCGTAAGAGAACATACCGGTTATCTCAAGACAGTTGAAAGGTTTGTAGNTNNCGGCAGCCTCCACTCCGGCGTNGCNCGATGCAACGCCCGACATGTTCANGTTGTAGTATGTGCCGTCTTGCATCGTATTGGTCTTGACCATTGTCTGGTCAAACCAGCGGGTCCAGTATCCGTTGATCTGTGCAGTAAACTTGGGTGAGTGGTATTCATAGCCGATCTCAGCCGATACGCACTTCTCGTTCACTGCATTGGGATTGGCTGCGGTGGTGACTTCGGGCTTCAGGAAAGCGCCTCCCGAGAAGAATGGTGCGCGGCTGATGTAGCCACCATTGACGAAGACGTTGTTGTGGCGGTCGATATTATAGTTCACGCCTGCCTTCACGTTGCCCGCGATGAAATTCATGGTCTTGGAGCGCTCGTGCTCCTTGTCATAATAGAAGCGGTTTACTGCCCAGTCAGAGTTGTTGTTGATTGAACCACCGAGGAAGAGATTGAGCTTCTCATTTTCCAGACAGCTGTATTCGAGCTGTGCATAGAGTCCTTCCTGTGCTATNTAGCCTGTGTAGTTGCGATATACAATGTCGCCTNCACCGNGCTTCTGGTACTGCCAGTTGGGATCGGCGGCAGCGCTGTTGTTGAATGCCTTCACGCTTGAACGTGAGGAGTCGTCGATATAATACTGACCGTTGAAGAGGTCGCTGATCTTGGTCTGGTGCAGACCTGCATAATAGCGCACGTCAAGACCGACGAGGAGGTTCAGGTTCGGGATAAGTTCGTTCTTGTAGGTGGAGACGAGGCCCACCCATGTGTGGTTGTTGATGGAGCGGGCCATAACCATGTTTGATCCGGTGGTTGAGGCCGCGTTCATTTCTTCAATACCGGCATAGTTGAATGTGCCGTCGGGGCAGCGCCATGTATCGTTGAGGATACCGTTGGATGCGCCATACCATTGGTTGCGGTATTCGCCGGTGCGACCCTGTCCGCTCGATCCGTAGCCGTTGGAGAGTGAGAGATATACGGCTGATGAGAGGCTCGATTTGTAGTTGATCTGCCAGATATGGTTGAGTGAGATCTGGGGTTTGTGGAAGTGATTCTGGTTGGATACGTATTCCTGCCCGTTGAGGCGATATCCGTAGGTCGGGTTGTAGCGATACATGCTCTCGCCGTCCATGTAATTCTTCACGTTCTGCCATCCTTCCACAGTCAGACCGTTGTTGGTGTCGCGCTTCCAGTGATCCTGCGGCGAGCCGAAGGCTGTGAAGCTGAGCTGATGCTGGTCGTTGATTCTCTTGGAGATGTTTACAAACCATGTGTAAGAGTCAAAGCGGCAACCCTGAATGTATCCGTCGCCCCATTTGCGAGCGCCCATTAGGGTGATGGCCCATCCGTTAGACATGAGGCCTGTTGATGCGGAGAAGCCAATATGGTTCATTCCGTCGTTGCCCATGCNGTAGAATAANNTNCCGCCTTTCTTGGCGTCGAGNCCTTTGGTGGTGATGTTCATGGTGCCTCCCACTGAGGGTGTGGAGATGATGGCAGCGCCCAGACCTCTCTGGGTCTGCATCGCTGTGGTGACGTCGCTGAGTCCGGCCCAGTTCGACCAGTAGACGCCGCCCCATTACATATCATTGTCCGGAATACCGTTTACGAGCATCGCCACGTNGGGGGCCTTGAAACCACGCATGTTGATCTTCGCGTCGCCATAGCCGCCGCCGTCTTTGGTTGCCCATACGCCGGGAGTGGTCTTCAGGACTTCGGGAAACTCCTGTCCGCCGAGTTTAGCCTCGATGTAGGGAGCGTCTACCTGCGACACAGCTACAGGTGTTTTCCTTGTCTTAGCCACCGATTGGCTCACCACGACGTCCTGCAGCATTGTGGTGCTGGCGTCGAGGATTATCTTGCCCATATCAGGCTGCGCCTTGATCGTCTTGTCCTGATATCCGACGTATGAGATCTTGAGCTCTTTGGCATTGTCGGGAATTGAGAACTTGAAATTACCGTCGATGTCTACAGCCGTGGCTGTAGGCGTTCCGACTACACTGACAGTGGCTCCGATTAGGGGTTCGCCCTGGGAGTCAAATACAGATCCGGTGCAGACGTAGTTGGCCCATACTGAGGCGCAAACCGTCATGAGAGCGGATAAGAGAAAAAGTCTCTTCATAGTTGATTGTTGTTGTTGGTTAATGTCGAGTTGGTTATAATAATTATTTCTGTTGCGGTAATATGTTGTCAATGTCGTTAGCCGGCTGCTTTTTCGGCTTAATCTTCACCTTATAGAAGTCGAATCCTTTGCCGAATACTCCGTTCACCGCTCCTTGTGTGATGAAGGCGTCGTCGTCGATTCCTTTCTCTAGGTTCATGATTTCGTGGGTTTCTATCTTGCGACTCCATACTATAAGATCTTTCACCGGCTTCTTGGTATACCATCCTTCGCCATCGAGCACGGTCACTCCGCGCTTGGCCTCATTGTTCACGGCGTCGGCAATCTTTTCCCATTGGCGGCTGAAGATGATGAACTGCACGGCCTGTCGATTGCCCGTGATGATCATGTCGGCGCAGTATGAAGCCACAAATGTCACCACATAACCATACACGAGAAATGGCACACGAGCCTCGAGGCGGGCTCCGAATGTGCCGTCGAATGGCAGGAAGATGCTGCTCGAGACTATGACTATATCGGTCACCACCATGGCGCGCCCTATGGAGACATTGCTGAGTTTATTCACCATCGAGGCGATGATGTCGGTGCCTCCGGTAGAGCCGTTATGGATGAGTACGGTGCCTACGCCGAGGCCGCACACTATGGCTCCGAGTATGGCGCTCATGGTTATGTCTTCTATGATGGGATGGCCGAGATTCATGAAGAAGGCTTCTCCGATACCGATGGAAAGCGAGATCATCGTGGCGCCGAAAATGGTGCGGACCACAAACGTTTTTCCCACCACCCGGTAGGCGAAGGCGAGCAAGACGAGGTTGAGCACATATTGCGTCACCGCAACGGGTATTCGCTCGTCAGACGCGAAGTAGACCAGAGTGCCTACACCGGAAAGTCCGCCCATCACGATTTTGTGTGGCAAAATGAAAGCGCAAAAGCCAAAGGCATACATGAATATGCCCATTATTATGAAAAAGTAGTCAATTAGCAGACTCCTCTTTGATGTGGCAAATCCAAAAATTGTTTTCATGATGCAAAATTAGGAAAAAAAACTCAAAATTCACATTTTATGTTAATGAAATTTAAAATTTCCACACTAATATTTCTTCCGTTTTTTTACTGCTGAACAATAGGGGCGCTCAGGGCGTTGTATAATTGTAAATTATCCACCTTATAAAAACTCCCCGCTATGTTTGAAGAAATCAAAGAGAAGGCCGCCGGCATCATCAACGATGAAAATGTCAAGGGCGTAGTTGAGAAAGTTCAGGAATTTGCCAAGACTGAGAAGGGCAAGGAAGTGATCGACACCATCAAGGAAAAGGCCACTGACTTCATCAGCGAAAAATTCAAGAAGTAAATAGTTTTTCAACCCACAAGGTCGCTCCTCCCCGAAAGCCATGCTTTTGAGAAGGAGCGAGTTTCCGTGCATGGTGGCACGGACTTTCTCGTTTGAATCCACCGCCTCATCATGAATACTACTACATCTCGGTTTATTTACTTTATCTGTTGCATCTCTGCCATGGGCGGACTGCTCTTCGGCTACGATTGGGTAGTGATAGGAGGAGCAAAACCATTCTATGAGGTGTTTTTCGGCATCACGGGCAATCCCTCCATGCAGGGATTGGCGATGAGTATCGCCATTGCCGGCTGTCTTGTCGGCGCTATGCTGGCCGGTAGCTTTGCCGACAGGTATGGAAGGAAGCCTCTTCTCATATCTGCAGCGTTGATTTTTCTCATATCGGCATATATGACAGGTGCCGTCGATACATTCGTTCCCTTCCTGTGGGCGCGTCTCATCGGTGGCGTAGCCATCGGCATTGCGTCGGGAGTCTCACCTATGTATATAGCCGAGGTCTCGCCCCCCGGAAAGAGAGGCCGGCTTGTATCTCTGAATCAGCTCACCATAGTGCTCGGCATACTTGCCGCACAGATTTGCAACTGGCTTATAGNCGAGCCGATGCCGGANGGACTGGTTCAGCCCGTTCCCGACTCATGGAATGTGCTTTCGGGCTGGAGATGGATGTTTTGNGCTGAGATTGTGCCGGCTGNCGTATTCCTCCTGCTTGCGCTGTTTGTACCTGAAAGTCCCCGCTGGCTCGTCACAAAAGGGAAAGACGCCGCTGCATCTGAAATTTTCAGCCGCATCGGAGGCTCTGACTTCGCAGTCTCCGAGATAAAGGCGATAAAGATGGCGTCGCGCGATGCTGACGATAGCAGGGGAGAAGTGTCGGCCCTGTTCCGCCGCCCGCTTGCGGGTGTGCTCATTCTCGGAGTTGTGATAGCGGTTTTCCAGCAGTGGTGTGGCACTAATGTCATCTTCAACTATGCGCAGGAGATTTTCGCAGATGCAGGATATGACCTCGGTGAGATGCTCTTCATCATCGTGCTCACCGGAGTGACAAACGTAATTTTCACGATTGTGGCTCTATATGTGGTAGACCGTCTCGGCAGAAAGCGGCTGATGCTGATAGGTGCGGGCGGATTGGCTGCCATATATGCCGCGCTCGGCACTTGCTATTTTCTGAATGTGACAGGAATGTTCATGATTATTCTCGTGATGGCGGCTATAGCGTGCTATGCCATGACGNTCGGCCCGGTGANGTGGGTGCTTCTGTCGGAACTCTTCCCCAACAGAGTGAGAGGCCTCGCAGTTGCGATTTGCACTTTTGCGCTGTGGACAGGGTGTTTCACCCTCACATATTCATTTCCAATCCTGAATGCTTCACTTGGCAGTTTCGGCACTTTCTGGCTCTATGCCCTCATCTGCGGAGCCGGATTCTGCTACTTCCTGTATCGCCTTCCGGAGACGAAGGGAAAGTCGCTCGAGCAAATTGAAAAGGAATTCCAATCAAAATAATCGTATATGGAAGTAAAAGCCTGGAGGGAAAAGGTTGTGATTCCCACCTATGAGGTGGGCGCTCCCGAAAAGAATCCCATTTTTCTTGAAAAGCGTGTTTATCAGGGATCGAGTGGTGCGGTGTATCCTTATCCTGTTATAGAATCGGTTTCTGACGTGAAGAAAGATGTGGAATACAATGCCGTGTTTATCGANAACGATTTTATAAAGATAATGGTGCTTCCCGACCTTNGTGGCCGCATACAGATNNCTTACGACAAGGTGGGTCAGCGTCATTTCGTCTACTATAACCATGTCANAAAGCCGGCTCTCGTGGGTCTTGCCGGCNCGTGGATTTCAGGTGGAATCGAATTCAACTGGCCTNAGCATCACAGNCCGAGCACCTTCATGCCCGTAGATTGCGATATTGAGAGGAATGCCGACGGTTCGGTCACTGTCTGGGNCAATGNGAGGGAGAGGATGACTCNNCAGAAAGCGCTGGCCGGATTTACACTGCNCCCAGGACATGCCTANCTTGNGATCAGGGGACGTCTTTACAATCCCACCGAATTGCNTCAGNCTTTCCTCTGGTGGGCTAACCCGGCGGTGGCCGTAAATGATCACTACAGAAGTGTTTTCCCACCGGATATTCATGCCGTGTTCGACCACGGCAAGCGTGCCGTGAGCACTTTCCCGATAGCCACAGGCACATACTACAAGATGGACTACTCTTCGGGCGTGGATATCTCTAACTACAAGAACATCAAGGTTCCTACATCTTATATGGGTGTCAATTCGCGTTTCGATTTCGAAGGCGGATATGAGACTGACACCGAGGGTGGTATGCTTCATGTGGCCTCCCGGCATGTATCACCGGGCAAAAAGCAATGGACTTGGGGCAACGGTGACTTCGGCCGGGCATGGGATCGCAACCTCACGGATGAAGACGGCCCGTATATAGAGCTGATGGCGGGTGTCTTCACAGAGAATCAGCCCGATTTCTCATGGCTTCAGCCATACGAGGAAAAAGAATTCTCACAGTATTTCCTCCCATATAGGGAAATTGGAATAGTCAAGAACGCCAACAAGGATTTTCTGCTCAATATTGAGCCTGCTGATCACGGGAAGGCATCTCTCGGCATCTTCTCGACATCTGCAAAAGAGGTGACAATAATGGTGCGGTCAGACTCCGGACAGGAAATATTCAGCAAGTCGGTGTCGCTTTCTCCCATGCACGTTTTCCGCGAGGAGCTCAGCCTCGGAGGGTTTGACTTAGGAGAGGTCACAGTAGAGATTATCAGTGATGGCAAGACGTCGCTCACTTGGCATGCCGAGCCGGATGATATTCCCGTGATTCCGGACGCGGCAGAGGCCGCGCTCGATCCGGTGGACATAAAGACCAATGAGGAGCTTTTTCTTACAGGCCAGCATCTTGAGCAATACCGTCATGCCACTTTCAATCCGATTGATTATTATGAGGAAGCGCTCAGAAGAGATCCGTATGACGTAAGATGCAACAATGCCATGGGGCTTCTGATGATTCGCAAGGGATTGTTTGATAAGGCTCTGCCTTATCTGCGGAAGGCACTGGATCGTCAGCGCAAGAGAAACCTCAATCCGTATGACGGAGAGCCTGCCTANNATCTCGGCATTGCGCTCAAGTTTCTCNGAAAGTATGAGGAGGCTTACGCGTGGCTCTATAAATCTACATGGAACGGCNCCTGGCAAGACGCTGGATTCTTCTCATGCGCTCAGATTTCGCTCATCGAGGGAAGGCTTGAAGAAGCGCTCCACGAAGTGGAGAGATCCCTGCTCAGAAACATGACTAACATGAAGGCCNGCGCTCTGAAGNNAAATNTCCTNCGCAAGCNCGGAAGGCCGGATGATGCCCGGAGCTGCATATCCGATGCGATTTGTGACGACCTCTTCAATTTCGGAGCATGGTTTGAACTTTTCCTGATTACAGGCGAAGAAGTGGTTCGTGAGAGGCTTATCACTCTCATGCGCCATGATTCTCATAATTATGAGGAGGTGGCGCTCGACTACATTGCAGCCGGATGCTACGAGGAAGCGCTTGCGTTGCTTGAGATTCCCGAGCAGCTTGGCTTCGCTTCNCCAATGGNGGGCTNCTATAAGGGTTATGCCCTGTTCTGTCTCGGCAACTTGCCGGAGGCCGTGGAGGAATNCCGGAAAGCGTCGGCTGCCTCTCCGCTGNTGTGCTTCCCTAACAGCATNCACGCTGTAAATCCTCTTCTCACGGCCATGACCCTGAATCCGGAAGACGCACTCGCTCCTTACTATCTTGGTAATCTTTACTACGACAAAAAGTGTGATGAGATCGCTATAGAGCTGTGGCAGAAGTCGTTTGAACTCAATCCTGATTATCCTACGGTGTGCCGCAATCTGGCTCTCGGGTATTACAACAAGCGCCATGACAGGCAGCGGGCTCNCGAATTGATGGAAAGGGNCTTNGCTCTGGATGATACGGATGCGAGGATACTGATGGANCTTGACCAGTTGAGGANGCAACTTGCCGTAGACCCTGNGGAAAGGCTGCGTATTCTCGAGTNATATNNGNNGCTCACTGAAAGCCGTGACGATCTTGTGGTGGAGAAAGCCACACTGCTCAACCTCTGCGGACGCTACGGGGAGGCTATCGATCTTCTCGCTTCAAGAAAGTTCCATCCCTGGGAAGGGGGAGAGGGAAAAGTTGTGGCGCAATATCAGACGGCAAGAGTTGAGCTTGCTAAAATCGCCTTGGCTTCGAAGCGCTACGAGGATGCTATAAAATTGCTGAAGGAATGTCTCGAATATCCCGAGTATCNTGGCNAAGGCAAACNCTNCGGTTGCCAGGAGAATNATTTCCATTATCTTCTCGGTTTGGCTTACAAAGGGCTCGGTGCTGACGATGAGGCTACCACGCAGTTCCTTCTGGCTGAGGTGGGCCCTGAGGAACCTGCCCCGGCCATGTACTACAACGACGCTCATCCCGATAAGATCTTCTATGCCGGGCTGGCCTACAGGGCACTCGGCAACGAGAGCAAAGCCCGATCGCTTTTCTATAAACTTATCAATTTCGGAGAGCGTCATATCAATGATAAGGTCAAGATGGACTACTTTGCCGTCTCCCTCCCGGATCTCCTTATATGGGATGGCGACCTGACGCACACTAATAAGGTGCATTGCCTCTATCTTCTCGCTCTCGGATATTTGGGTATCGGAGATATGGCCAAGTCAAGGAAATATCTCGATCAGCTTCTGAAAGCCGATATCAACCATCAGGGCGCGAAGTCGATTGTTTCGCTCATGAAGCTTCTTTACTGACCTGAAGATAAAAACCGCTTGTCATCATGAAAAAATATCTTAGCTTATTGTGCATGGCGCTTCTCATGCAGCTCTCCTGTCCTTTTCATGCCCGGGCAGAAGTTCCTGCTATCGAATGGGATTCCACCGGACTGATAATCGGAGGTGAGAGAGTCGTGCCGGTGATGGGAGAGATACATTATTCCCGTCTGCCTGAAAATGAGTGGGCCGAAGCCGTAAGGAAAATGAAAGACGGAGGGGTAACCATTATCGCCACCTACGTGTTCTGGAATCATATTGAGGAAGAGGAGGGTATCTTCAACTGGAGCGGCAGCCGCAATTTGCGCGGATTTCTTGAAGTCTGCAAGAAGGAGGGTTTGCCAGTTATCCTTCGTGTGGGCCCCTTCTGCCATGGCGAGGTTAGAAACGGAGGAATACCCGACTGGATTTTTGAGCAGAATATCAGGTCGCGTTCAGAGNATGCCGCNTTCTTAGATAAGGTGGAACGACTTTACCNCCAGATATTCACTCAGGTGCAGGGTCTGCNGTGGAAAGACGGAGGGCCCGTGATTGCATGTCAGTTTGATAATGAATATCGTGGGCATGGCTCCTATCTGATGGCTCTCAAGAGAATTGCTAATGAGGCAGGTTTCGATCTTCCGTTCTATACTCGTACCGGATGGCCCGAGCTGAAGACTCCGGTTCCCTTCGGCGAGATGATACCGCTCTATGGCGATTATGCCGACGGATTTTGGGAGCGATCTCTTGAGCCGACTGCCGGAAATTACTACAAGGCATTCAACTTTAAGGATTTCAGAAGTTCCACAGCCATCGCATCGGAGCAACTCGGNGNGCAGAAGGAGCGAATCACTTCGGGAGATGAACTTTATCCCTACTTCACGTGCGAACTGGGAGGCGGAATGATGACTGCCTATCATCGCCGCCCCTACATCTACCCGGAAGATGCCTACTCGCTTGCTATCGTGAAACTCGGCAGCGGGAGCAATCTGCTGGGCTATTATATGTATCATGGCGGCACTAATCCGGATGGAAAGACCTATCTGAATGAGACACAGCGAACTCCGGCCACCAATTACAATGATCTGCCGGTGAAAAACTATGATTTTCAGTCTCCTCTGGGTGAATTCGGCCAGACCTATCCTCAATACTACACTCTCAGGAAGATTCATCTTTTCCTGCAGGACTTCGGAAGTGTTCTTGCTCCGATGAAAGCGCATTTCCCGACTTCGCAGGATCGTCCGAAAGGCGACGACTCTTCTCTGAGATGGTCTTACCGTTGGGCAGGCGACAGTGCATTCGTGTTCATCAATAACTATGAGCGTCTGCAGGCGCTTGGCGATAAGTGCGACATTCAGTTTGACGTCTGCGGAGTGCGGTTTCCCTCGAAGCCCATGACCATTCCGGGAGGCACATCATGTATTTTCCCGGTCAATATCGATGGCATCAGATATGCTACAGCACAGATCATTGCAAAGCGTGATGGCAAGATATATCTTGAGAAAATCCCGGGAATCCCGGTAGAGATAGCTGTAGGAGGCAAGGTGCTGAAGAATGTGAAGCCGCAAGGCTTGTCACGCCCTGTCTACAGGAATATCTATCTGCTTGATGCGTCGGAGGCAGACCGCCTATTTCTCGAAGATAAGACGGTCTCAATTCCGGCACACTTACCGAAGATAGCGAAAATCTCGGAAGCCGGTGCGCCCCGAGAAATCACCATAGGTGTAAATAAGGTGGCTGAAGAGCCATCTGATGCCGATTTTGAGGCGGCTGCCGTATATTCCATAACCGGTCTGCCGCCGGCGGGCAGCAGAGAAGGAAAAATGCTGGAGATCACTTATCGAGGCGATGTGGCACGTTTGTATTGCGGCGGACGCCTTATCGCCGACAGTTTCTACTACGGCCGCCCCATGCTCATGGGATTATGGCGTGTGCCCGATGATTGTGAGGAACTTGAGCTCAGAATACTCCCGCTTCAGGGGAATATGCCGGTCTATTTCCCCTCGGAGGCCGATACCACTCCGGGCGAAGAGGTGACAGGTATTGCTATAGTGGAACGTTAGTCTGTCGTCTCGCAGTCTGTTTCTCATACCAGGAGACATACGCCCGGTTTACCTGCCGGATGCCTCCCGGTGTGGGATAATCACCTGAGAAATACCAGTCTCCGGGATGGTCGGGACATGCGAGGTGCAATCCTTCCACAGTCTGATACACGATTTCGACATCCACTCCTTCAGGACTCACCATTGCGGCGATTTTCCGTGAAATCTGTTCGTCGTTGAAAGGTGCGTAAATATTCTTCACTTGATTTACAAGCCCGTCTGCCGGATCCTTCTCCAGTTCTTTCAGGCATGAAGCGTATGTGGATGCAAGCACATATTCCATGCCCCGTTCACGCAGAAGTGCTACTGCCGCTTTGAATGCGATGAATTCATCCATACGGCTCATGTCGATGCCGTAGAAATCGGGATAACGCACCTGTGGCGAGGATGACACCACCACTATCTTTCGCGGTTCGAGCCTGGAGAGCANGTTAAGGATGGATTGCTTCANTNTGGTGCCGCGCACTATNGAGTCGTCGATCACCACAAGGGTATCCTTACCGGGGCGCAAACAGCCGTATGAGATATCGTAGACGTGCGCCGCGAGATCGTTTCGGGAGTCGCCTTCCGCGATGAAAGTGCGCAATTTGATGTCTTTGATGGCGGCTTTCTCTATGCGCACTTCCGACTCCATGACCCTGCGTATTGAATCCGCATTGAGCTTGCCGTCGCTCTGCAGCGAGAGGATGCGCCCGATCTTATACTCGTTGAGATACTCTTCTATTCCCTCCACANGACCGTAGAAGGCTACCTCTGCAGTGTTGGNGATATAGGAGNATACTGTATCCGAGATGTTTNCNTCNACGCTCTCTATGATTTTGGGTACGAGAAGGCGTCCCAGGGCCTTGCGTTCCTGATAGATATCCTCGTCGCTGCCGCGTGAGAAATATATGCGCTCGAAACTGCATCTTGAATTGGAGATCTGCGGCATAATACGCTCAATCGTCGGCACGCCTTCCGGTGATATAAGAAGGGCCTCGCCGGGCTGAAGTTCCTTGACGTCGTTTCCTGATACTCCTAACACTGTCCGGATCTGCGGACGCTCAGAGGTGGCGATTATGATTTCGTCGTCGATATAATAATATGCCGGGCGAATGCCGTTTGGATCACGAAACACGAAGACGTTGCCCGAACCTGTGGCCCCGCAGATCACATAGCCTCCGTCCCATTCCGGGGCTGTGGCCCTCAGGATGTTGCGCACGTCAAGTTCCTTCTCGATTATGCTTTCAAGTTTCTTGTCGAGGAAACTGTCGGAAAATTCGTCTCTATACTGCCTGTAGAGCCTGTGGTTTTCCTTGTCGAGCGCGTATCCGAGCATCTCAAGCAGGATTATGGTGTCGCTGTGCAGACGTGGATGCTGTCCGCGGCTCACTACGGATTCAAACAATTCGTCTACTGTGGTCATATTGAAGTTGCCGCACATCAAGAGGTTGCGACTTCTCCAGTTGTTGCGGCGCAGGAACGGATGCACATACGACATTCCCGACTTTCCGGTAGTGGAATAGCGCAGATGGCCCATGTAGATTTCTCCTATCATGGGGGCTTCGGTCGCGGCCTGCTCCGGAGTCATGCTCTCCAGGTTGGCCTTTGAAAGCTGCCGGCCTATCCGGTTGAAAATTTCCTGAATGGCCTGCGGCCCCATTTCGCGCTCGCGCCATACATATTCATGTCCCGGTTTCGCCATCAGATTGACCACACCCACTCCGGCTCCCTCCTGCCCGCGGTTGTGCTGTTTCTCCATCAGCAGATAGAGTTTGTTGAGAGCGTAGGCGTATGAGCCGTATTTTTCCTTGTAATATCCGATCGGTTTGCGAAGCCGGATCATAGCGATGCCGCATTCATGTTTCAGCGGTTCCATATCTTTGTCCCTTCGTGATTATTTTACCTGTTTTGAAACTATGTGCAGCCACACCGTTTCGCGGGTGTGGCTGCTGTGGGGTGTCATTTGAATTTGTGGTCGCAATAGAGGCAGCGCAGAGAGACGTCGGCAGCACGGTAGGCACGCCGTGGCGAGGACTCATTGCGTGTGATGCATTTCTTGTTCTCGCATCTGAGATTGTCGGGCACCGCTGTCTCTTCCTGAAGCGGCATCCGGTGATCCGGATTCTCTTTCCAGTCAAGGAGGCTGGAGATCAGTGCCATTCTGACGAATTTGCCGTTTTCCACCTGTCTGAAGTAGGCGGCCCTGGGGTCGGCATCAACTTCTTCAAGTATCTCGTTCACTCGGGGGAGTGGATGCAGCACAGCCATCTTTTCCTTGGCCAGCTTCATCTTCTCGGCATCGAGCACGAATGAGTCTTTCACAGCCTCGTATTCGTCTTCATCGAGGAAACGCTCTTTCTGCACGCGCGTCATATAGAGCACGTCGAGTTCGGGCATAGCCNCTTCANGAGTGTCNACCTCGCGGTATTCCAGACCCAGACGGTCGCACACGTCCTGCTTGATATAGTCGGGCAGACGGAGTTGCGGAGGCGCGATAAGCACAATTTTTACGTTTTTCTGGCGTGAGAGAGCCTTAATGAGGCTGTGCACAGTGCGTCCGAAGCGCAGATCTCCGCAGAAGCCTATGGTGAGATTGTCAAGGCGTCCCAGCTCGCGGGTGATAGTCAGCAGATCGGTAAGTGTCTGGGTGGGATGAGCATGGCTTCCGTCGCCGGCATTGATGATGGGAACGCGGCTCACTTCGGTGGCGGCCAGCTGGGCGCCCTCGATGTGGTGGCGCATGGCTATCACGTCGGCGAAGTTCTCCACCACTCTCACAGTGTCGCGCACTGTCTCGCCCTTGCTCACCGAGCTTGATGCTGCATCGGCGAAGCCGAGCACGTAGCCTCCGAGTTCCATCATGGCGGCGGTGAAACTGAGGCGTGTGCGTGTTGATGGCTCATAGAAGAGTGTTGCAAGTTTCTTTCCCTTGCATTTCTCGGAATACTTCTCGCGGTGTTCGATTATGTCGAGGGCGAGGTCGATGATCTCCTGGGTCTCTTCCACCGTCAGGTCGGTGGGGTCGATGAGATGTTTCATAGCCTTCTCTTTTTTAGTGCTTATGCTTCGATCCAGCTCGGATCGCTCGGATTATCGCGGAAGTTCAGGATGCGCTTCTTCCATATACGATAGATATAACCTTCCTCTGCAGCCACATCAACGAGGGTGACGAGATTTGACAGCGAATGGTTGGTCACGTTGGCAGCAGCGAGCCTGTCGGCTGCTTTTTTCATTCCGTAGGTGAAGATCGAGACTATGCCGAGCACTTCAGCCCCCTCCTCGCGCAGGGCTTCAACCACTTCGATGCAGCTGCCTCCGGTAGAGATGAGGTCTTCCACCACAACCACTTTCGTGCCGGGCTCGCATTTCCCCTCTATGCGGTTGCCGCGTCCGTGATCCTTGGCGCCACCGCGAACATATCCCATCGGCTTATTGAGCATCCAGGCTGTGATGGCGGCATGTGCTATTCCTGCAGTTGAAGTGCCCATCAGTGATTCTGCCTCAGGGTAATATTTCGTGATCAACTCGGCAAGTCCCTCCTCGATATCTTTTCTTACAGCGGGAAATGAGAGTGTGAGCCGATTATCGCAATACATAGGGCTCTTTATGCCCGAAGCCCATGTGAAAAGGTTTTCCGGACGCAGAAACACTGCCCCCACGCTCAGCAGATCTTTTGCTATTTTCTTTTCCATAATCGTTTCAAAATTATATAAGTCATATATATATATATTATAGGATATATATAAGATTTATTATTCTCAAAGTTTAAGTCTCAGTTATTCTCCGAGGAATTCCCTGCAGCAGCGCTGATATGCGGCGAGCGGATCTTCGGCTTTCGTGACAGGACGGCCCACCACAATGTAGTCTGAACCTATCTCGCGGGCTTTGGCCGGGGTCATCACCCTAACCTGATCATCGGCGGCGGAATCGGCGAAACGTATGCCCGGAGTCACTGTGATGAACCCTTCGCCACACGCTTCCTTCACTATAGAAGCCTCGCGCGGAGAGCAAACCACTCCGTCGAGACCTGATTTCTGCGCATTTTTCGCGTAGCTTGCCACCACAGCGTCTACTTCGCCGGGAATGAGCAGATCTTCATTCATGAGTTCTTTGCTTGTAGAGGTCAGCATTGTGACGGCGATAAGGAGCGGACGGGTGCCGTCGGCTCGCGTAAGGCCCTCGATGGCTGCTTCCATCATTTTGTGGCCGCCGAAAGCGTGAAGGTTGGTCATATCCACGTCGAGGTTCTTGAGCACCGACATGGCGCTTTTCACGGTGTTGGGAATGTCGCAGAGTTTCAGGTCGAGGAAAATTTTGTGGCNTCTGCGNTTGATTTNCTTTATTATCNCCGGGCCGGCAGCGTAGAAAAGTTCCANGCCTATCTTCACATAGGGACGTGTATCTCCGAAGCGGTCGAGAAATTCGAGTGTGGCTTCCATCGAGGGGAAGTCGCACGCTATTATCACATCTTTCGCCATGATATTCCTATTATGTCTCTTATATTGTTTATTTTTAGTTTCTTCAATACTTCAGGAAGCTTTGCGGCAATGTCGGCGNAGGTCANGGGCNNCACGAGATTGGCCGAGCNTANCTGTACGGCGCTTGCCCCGGCCATCATCATCNCCACAAGTTCTTCGGCCGTGGAGACTCCGCCACATCCCATCNCGGGGATCTTCACAGCGCGAGACACCTGATAGACCATCCTCACCGCCACAGGGAATACAGCAGGGCCTGAGAAGCCTCCCATAGTGTTGGCTATCACCGGCGCTCCCGTCTTGATATCAATACGCATTCCCAGAAGGGTGTTGATGAGTGTAAGTCCATCGGCTCCGGCCTCTTCACAGGCTTTTGCTATCTGCACTATATCGGTGACATTAGGCGAAAGCTTGATGAAGACAGGTTTCTTCACGGCTCCCTTCACGGCGCGTGTCACTTCTGCTGCCTGCTCCGCCGAAGTGCCGAATGCCATGCCTCCGTTGTGGACATTGGGGCAACTCACGTTCACCTCGATTATGTCCACACCTTCGCAGCGGTCGACCATCTTGCAGGCTTCCACGTATTCCTCGATTGAGAAGCCGCTTACGTTGGCAACGACACATCCTGAATATATCTTGCGGAGTTCAGGCACTTCGCGGCCATAGACTTCTTCCGCTCCCGGATTCTGAAGCCCCACGCTGTTGATCATTCCGTCGGGCGTCTCGGCTATGCGTGGTGTGAGGTTACCTAACCGGGGATGAAGCGTTGTTCCCTTAATCGATATTCCGCCAAGAAGATTCAGATCGTATCTGTCGGCAAATTCCTTGCCGAATCCGAATGTGCCGCTTGCCGGAACTATGGGATTTTTCAGTGTGATGCCGCATAGTTCAGTGCTCACCGAGGGCTCTCCGTCTGCCCTCCTGTCTCGGGCGAGAGTAGGGGAGGGGGCTCCGTTGCCTTTGAAATCTTTCATAAGCTCGGCAGGAAACACGGGCCCTTCCTTGCACACCCGCTTCGGACCCCACGGCGTCTCGATGGTGCAGCCCATGCAGGCTCCGAAACCGCAGCCCATCCTTTCCTCCATGCTCACTTCTCCTGCATTGCAGTCAAGTGCGTTGCCGAGTGCGCGGAGCATAGGCAGCGGGCCGCAGGCATACCAGAAGTCATATCCCTCCATCTCAGGCCGGGCGATGGCATCTGTGACGAAACCTTTCACTCCTTCGGTGCCGTCGATAGTGGCGATCGATACTTCTGCGCCGAGCGCGCGGAACTTTTCACTGTAGAAGATTTCCGAAGCGGTATTGAAGCCGAGCGCAACTTTCACTTTCTTCCCTTGCGCCAGCAGGTGCCGGGCAAGAAGATAGAGAGGGGGAACTCCCACACCGCCTCCGGCGAGAAGAGCGCATTCGTGGGTCTTTGACGTGTCGAATCCATGTCCGAGCCCGGTCAGGAGGTCAAGTTCCATACCGGGCGACATGGAGAGAAGAGCCTCGGTGCCTTTCCCTACGGTCTTTATCACCAACGTCAGGCGGTTGCCCTCAATGTCGCACACGGAGATGGGGCGTCGCAGATAGAGGCCCGGAATGGATATCTCTACAAATTGCCCCGGCATCTCGAAAGCCGAGCAGTCGCCGCGCAGTGTCATTTCAAACACGCTATCGGTGAGGCGTTGTATGCTTGTAATCTCGAATTTCATATTCTAAGATAGTTTTGCATTCAAAATTAATGGATTTAATCGAATAATCCAAATTTTTCACCTGAGAATTGTGAATTGTAATTATTGAGTGTGCAGCAGAAGAGGTTCGACTATCCTGACTCAAGCCAATGCAGTTCTCAATCCACAATTATCGTGATATCATGCCGTTGCCCTTTCTTCCATATTCGGCGTCGATTGTCGATACTCCCATAGTGATTTCTTCGAGCACGTCGAGCAGCACCCTCACGGTCTCGAGAGCCGTGAAGATAGTCACGTTGTTCTCTATCGCTGTGCGTCTGATTTCATAGCCGTCGAGCCTGGTATTGTGCTGGTTCACATCAATAGTATTGATCACATAGCTTACGTGGCCCTGGCGCAATGAGCGTTCGATATCGGTGCTTCCTTCGCTGAATTTTCCCAACGTGCGACATCTTATGCCGTTGTCTTTAAGATACTTGGCGGTGCCTCGGGTGGCCTCTACATTGAATCCGAGATCATAGAATCGGCGTATCAATGGAAGAGCCTTCGTTTTGTCGGCATCAGACACCGTCACGAGCAGCGTGCCGTAGTTAAGCACTTGCATTCCTGATGCCTGAAGTGATTTGTAAAGGGCGCGGGTGAGCATATCGTCGTAGCCGATTGCCTCGCCCGTAGATTTCATCTCGGGTGATAGATAAGAGTCCACGCCCTTGATCTTTGAGAAGGAAAATGCGGGAGACTTCACAAACCAACGCTTGCGGTCGGGATAGAGCACCATGTCGAAGCCCTGACTCTTCAGCGACTCTCCGAGCATCACCTTCGAGGCGATCTTAGCCATAGGAATGCCGGTAGATTTCGAGAGGAACGGCACAGTTCTGGAACTGCGTGGATTGACCTCGATCACATAGACGTTTTCATCCTTATCAACAATAAACTGAATATTATAGAGGCCGATGATGCCAATGGCCTTGCCGAGACGCACGGTGTAGTCCACGATGGTGCTCCGGACTTTCTCGCTCACGCTGAATGTGGGATAGACCGATATTGAGTCGCCGGAGTGGATGCCGGTTTTCTCCACGTGCTCCATGATGCCGGGAATAAGGATGTCCTCGCCGTCGCAGATGGCGTCCACCTCAAGTTCCTTGCCCATGATGTATTTGTCTACAAGCACGGGAGAGTTGTCTGAGATANCGACGGCATTCCGGAGATAATGTCGCAGTGCCTGCTCATTGCCTACGATCTGCATTGCACGTCCACCCAGTACGAAACTCGGACGCACGAGCACGGGATAGCCGATCCTTTCCGCAGCCTTCACGCCGCTCTCTATGTCGGTGACCGCTTCCGCGTCGGGCTGAGGTATTCCGGTCTCGCGCATGATGCGCTCGAAATGCTTGCGATCTTCCGCCCTGTCGATGGCTTCGAGGCCTGTGCCTATGATCTTCACTCCTCGTGCGGCGAGGGGTGCGGCAAGATTGATAGCCGTCTGTCCGCCGAGTGTCACTACAACGCCATCGGGCTTCTCCAGATCAATGACACTCATCACGTCTTCCACTGTGAGAGGCTCGAAGTAAAGTTTATCGGATATGCTGTAGTCGGTCGAGACCGTCTCAGGATTGTTGTTGATGATGATAGCCTCGTAGCCCTGCTCGCGGATAGTCTGGATGGCATGAACGGTGGAATAGTCAAATTCCACACCCTGACCTATGCGTATAGGCCCCGAACCGAGCACGAGGATTTTCTTGCGGTCGCTCACTACCGATTCATTCTCGTCTTCGTAGGTGGAATAGAAATACGGCACGTAAGAGTCAAATTCTCCTGCGCATGTGTCTATCATTTTGTAGACCGGAATGATACCCTCCCGCTTTCGCATCTCACACACCTCTTCCTCGCTGATATGGCGAAGTTTGCCGATATATCTGTCGCTGAAGCCCATGCGTTTTGCATCGCGCAGAAGATCGGCCGAAAGTTCAGGGGCATCGGCTATCTCCCATTCCATCTT
>WFLX010067957.1_pt1 | contig 20500 bp, 9 predicted proteins | sample 4967041 | NCBI WGS metagenome assembly WFLX01 (sample SAMN12857096, study PRJNA449069) | gut metagenome | isolation source: stool from male and female vole | host: Microtus ochrogaster | place: USA:Florida | collected 2017
AATCCGCTACACCACCGACGGCCAGGACCCGACCGAGACCAGCCAGGAATACACATCCCCGCTGACCCCCACCGGCAACATGACCTTCAAGGCCAAAGCCTTCAAGGCCGACATGTTCCCCTCGGAGGTAGCAAGCCTCGTAGTAAGCGACATGATGACCCCAAGCCCGAAAATCACCAACGAGGGCCTGACAGTCACCATCACAGCAGACCGCCAGACGGACACAATCCGCTATACCCTCGATGGCACTGACCCGACAGCCGCCTCTCCCCTCTATACAGCTCCGCTGTCAATGGAGGAGAAGGACGTGACCGTAAAGGCCATAGCCNNNAGGGCCGACTGGAACGACTCCCCCGTAGCCCTCTATGAATTCAAGGCAGCCGCTCATAAAGTCGCAAAGCCCGAGATGACCATAGACGAAGAGGGGCGCGTAGCCGTTCAGTGCAGCACCGAAGGGGCTGTAATCCGAATTACTACGGATGGCTCAGACCCGACAGAGGCCAGTCAGGAATACACGGCTCCGATTGTTCCGACCGGCAACATGACCTTCAAGGCCCGTGCCTTCAAGGCCGACATGTTCCCCTCTGAGGTCGACAGTCTGGCGATCTCGGACATGACCGTTGAGAAGCCGAAGGCGCGGTATGAGGCACATGCGATTGTGCTGACTGCCGCTGACGAGGCCGATACCATCCTCTATGTGATCGACGGGGATGTGACGGCAACGGAGCCGAGCGTGTACACCGTCCCGATTCCCGTTGAGGCCGACTGCACCGTCAGCTTCTTCGGACGCCGCGCAGGCTACAACGACTCGCCCGCCGACGAGTTCAGTTTCTCGTTGGCCGACTGGAAGATGCCCGAGCCGAAAATCACCCCCGACTACCGCAACGGCACCCTCACCATCACAGCCGAGACGGATGTGCGCCTGACCATAGATGGCGCCGCGCCGGGCGATGCCCGCGAACATGCCCTCACCCTGACGGGCGAGGCTCCAGTGGAGGCCATCACGGCGATGACCCTCGCCACGGATGCCGACCATTACGATTCCGACACCGTAACCTTCACGCCCGAGTATGAGCCTGTGCCCGTGCTCTCGCATGATGGCCGCACCCTCAGCGCAGGGGCAGCCGGAGAGTATGAGATTCTCGACTCCGATGCCGAGGATATTCGCGGCACCTTCACCGGTACCCTCGACCTCCCGCGCCTCTTCACCGTGACTGTGCGCCGCGTGAGCGACAGCCGTTTCCCGTCGGCTCCGGTCGACTTCCGCAGCATGGCCTACTATGATGCGGACAAGGAGGAGGCCGGATGCCGCGAACCGGGCCGTCTCGCCGACGGATTCGCCTGGGCCGGAGCAGACCATGCCGCTTCGCTCACCCGCATAGCCCTCACCGGCGCGCCGGGCGAGGCCGATTTCGACTGGTTGCGCGCGGCCATGCCGGCCCTGCGCGAGGTTGACCTCTCCTCGCTTGCCGCGACAGCACTGCCCGAGCGCGCCTTAGGGGGAATGGAGATGCTTGAGAGCGTCACCATGCCCGCAGGACTCACCGAGGGTACACCCCTCTTCGGCGAGACCCCGCGCCTGACCTCGCTGATTCTCACCGGGCCCCTCCCCGAGGGAATAGCGGCCTCAGCGGGCAACCCGAACCTGCTCGTGCTCACCCCGCAGGNNGCNTGGGCACCCGCCGANGCGCGCCTCACGGCNATCGGCGAGGGTGACAGCTATGAGATAGATGAGCTGCCCCTCGCAGACAAGGCTCCGTTCAGGACTCCGGCACGCCTGACCGCCAAACGGGCCTCGCTGACCCGCGAGTTCGGCCAGGTGACACCCGACCCGCTCGACCCGCAGCCGAAACCGCAGGGATGGGAGACCATCGCCCTGCCCTTCAACGTGCAGAGCATGACTCACGAGACCGCAGGCGAGATACTCCCCTTTGCAGCCATAGAACCTGATGATACGGACTCCAAGCCCTTCTGGCTCTTCAGGGCCGGAAGCGGGGAGGACTGGGAACGCGCGGCGGAGATTGAGGCCGGAGCGCCCTATCTGATCTCCATGCCGCAGCATGACAACTATCTGCCGCAGTTCCGCCTCGCGGGACGGGTGACCTTCTCAGCCGAGAACGTGACCGTCACCCCGGAGGCCTGCGAGGGCCGGACGGCCCCCTGGCGCAGCGGCCGATCGTTTGTGGCGACCTTCATGCCCTTGACGGAGGATGAGGCCGCCGACGCGCTCACCCTCAATGTCGGCTTGAGCGACCTGTGGGCCGAGAGCGAGAGGCTCCTCCCCGGTTCAGCCTTCACGGCAGAGGATGCGCCGGAGCCCTTCACGGCCTACGTAACCCGCTTGAGCGGCAGCGAGAGCTACCTCCCCGTATGGCCCGGCACCTCGTCGGCGCCTGTCCTGGCGGATGATGACTCGCTTATAATAGAGCGCATCCCGGGAGGCCTGCGTCTCACCTCGGCGCACGACCGCGAAGTGGCCATCGTGACCACCACAGGCCTGCGCATAGAGAGCCTGTCCCTCACCGCAGGGGAGGCGCGCACCGTGCGCCTCGCCCCCGGCGTCTACATCATCGCCGGACGCAAAGTGGCCGTCGAGTGAGGCTGCTGACCGCCCTATACTGACCATTGCCCCGGACACGCCGTCCGGGGCAATTTTTTTGGATTTGAACTGCGGGTCTCCGGCCCTGTAAGTTCCTGCGGGTCTCTGACCCGCAGTTCAAATATGCACCGTCAGAGGATGATGAAGTCGCGCGGCGAGGGGTGGGGCTGCGGGTCAGAGACCCGCAGAAACTTAAAAAGCCCCTTCGGGACTCTCGTGACGGGTCGAGTCCGCTGAATATTTGAGCTGCGGGTCGGAGACCCGCAGGAACTTAAAGGAGACACACAGGAAACTTAAGTCGGTTTGAGCTGCGGGTCAGAGACCCGCAGAAACTTAAACCCGCAGGAACTTAAAATATGTTGTAAAACATGTTNTTTACCCCGTTGATTACGGAAATNTTTCNGTAATNTTGGCAAAATTTTTCAGTNCAACACGCAAGTTGACTATCATATGTCTGACCAATCCATTTATAATGAGCACATTGACCACGAAGGCACCGTCCTGGCCATCGACCGCCACCCTGTGGCGGGGAGTCTGACGGCCTCCATCCGCCTTGACGACGGCAAGGAGTGCGGCGGATGTCCGGCGGCGCGCCTGTGCGCGGTAGCCGGAGGGGACACGCCGACGCTGCAGGTGGCCGTGCCCAAGCGCGAGGCCACGCGCCTGCGCGTAGGCGACCGCGTGACGGTGCGCGGCACCGAGCGGATGCACCGCCGGGCCATCATGCTGGCCACGGTGCTCCCCTGCTTCACGCTCGTGGCGGTGATGGTCGGCGTATATCTGCTGACCGGCTCGCAGCCCGTGGCTGCCCTCTGCGGTTTAGGGGCTATGGTGGTCTTCTTCGCCCTCCTCTTCGCCGCCCGCAACAAGGTGGCGCATGAGTTCTCCTTCACCGTGGCCGACTCGCGCCACCCCGACGAACCCTAACAGTCTTACTGACCATTAATACATCTGTCTAATCATGATTCTGATTTCCATAATACTTCCTTCAATCATCGTATTGGGGGTCATAGGCCTGATAGCCGCTTCGCTGCTCTATGTGGCGGCGAAGAAATTCAGCGTCTATGAGGACCCCAAGATCGCTGAGATAGAGGAGCTTCTGCCCGGCGCCAACTGCGGCGGGTGCGGCTTGAGCGGCTGCCACGCCTTCGCCGAGGCCTGCTCCAAGGCCACAACGCTCGACCATCTCAACTGCGTGGGCGTGCCGGCCGAGACCATGGCCGAGATAGCTGCCACCGTGGGCCTGCAGCCTGCCGGGGGCTCGCGCCGCGTGGCCATGATAAAATGCTCCAACTCATGCGAGGTGCGCGACCCGCGCAACTACTACGACGGGGCGCGCTGCTGCGCCGTCGAGGCCTCGGCCTACCAGGGTGAGTCCGACTGCGTCTACGGATGCCTGGCCTGCGGCGACTGCACGACGGCCTGCATGTTTGGTGCCCTCACCATCGCTCCGGGCGACGCCCTCCCCACCGTTGACATCGACAAATGCACCGGCTGCGGCAAGTGTGTCGACACATGCCCGCGCCATCTCATAGAGCTCTATGTGCGCCATGAGGACCGCCCGATAGTGTGGGTGGCCTGCGCCAACCGCGACCGCGGCCCCGTGGCCATGAAGGAGTGCGAGGTCAGCTGCATAGGGTGCATGAAATGCCAGCGCACCTGCAAGCATGGCGCCGTCACCGTAGAGGACTTCCTCGCCCACATCGACCCGCAGGCCTGCACGGGATGCGGCGAGTGCGTGGAGGTATGCCCCCGCCACACCATCGAATCAATGCACCACTCATAACCCCCTGACTCCACCGAAANGCCCNCTNTCANGNANNCCTNCCACCGTGGAGGCANACATCCGGATCCCTGNAAACTGACGGCAGGGATGCCCGTCCGGCCCATAACGCCGGCTCCGGAGCTGCGCATCATGCTCTCGCAGTGCATCGGCGCCCCTTCAAGGCCCGTGGTCAAGCCGGGCGACATAGTGCGCCGGGGCCAGATGCTGGCTGAGGCAGGAGGATTCGTCGGAGCCCCCATCCACTCCCCGTGCGCGGCAAAGGTAGTCAAGACCGAGCGCGTGCGCAATGCCCAGGGCCTCTGGCAGGAGGCTTTGGTGCTTCACCGCCTCACGCCCGAGGANCTCGAGGAATACCCGGGCTACGACAAATGGCCCGCTCCGAGGACTCCCGAGGAGGTGGAGGCCCTCTCGCCGGCCCAGATTATCGGCATTGTCGGCGAGTCGGGCATCGTCGGCCTGGGCGGAGCCACCTTCCCGACGCGCGTGAAGCTCACTGTGCCGGAGGGGAAAAGGGCATGGGTGGTGGTGGTCAACGCCGCCGAATGCGAGCCATACCTCACCTGCGACGACCAGCTGATGCGCGCCTGCCCCGATGAGATCATCAAGGGCGTTGAGCTGCTCATGCGCGCCACAGGGGCCCCGCAGGGCATCATCGGCATTGAGGCCAACAAGCCCAAGGCGGCCGAGCGGCTCAAGGCCGCGGCCGCGGAGTCTGACGCCGACATCACGGTGCAGCTGCTGCGCACGCGCTATCCCCAGGGGGGCGAGAAACAGCTCATCGAGGCCCTGACCGGGCGCCAGGTGCCCTTAGGGGGCCTGCCGATCGACGCGGGGGCCATCGTGGACAATGTGGCCACAGTCTACGCCGTCTATGAGGCGGTCTACCTGCGCCGCCCCCTGACGCGCCGCGTGGTGACTGTCACCGGGCCCGACGTGACCTATGCCGGCAACTATGCCGTGGACAACGGCACCTCCATCTCCGACCTCATCGAGACGGCGGGAGGGCTCCCCAAGGATACGGGCAAGATAATCGCCGGAGGCCCTATGATGGGCCACGCCGTGTCGCAGCCCGGCGCTCCGGTGACCAAGGGCACTTCGGGCATCGTCATGCTCCCCGANAAGCTGTCGCTGNGCANGCNCGAGNAGCCCTNCATANGCNGCGCGAAATGCGTGTCGGCCTGCCCGATGGGGCTGCAGCCCTACCTGCTGATGACCCTCTCCAAGATGCGCCTCGCACCGGAGGTGCGCGCCGAGGGGGTGATGAACTGCATGGAGTGCGGCTGCTGCGCCTACACCTGTCCGTCGGCACGCCCGATTGTGGACTATATCCGTCTCGGAAAACAGCTCGTGCGCGCCCTGCCGCGCGAATGAGCCAACACTGACGCATCATGGAAAAGAAACTCATCATATCACTCTCGCCCCACATACACTCCGGCCTGACGATCGACCGCTGCATGTGGAACGTCATCATCGCCCTCGCACCGGCCCTCGTGGCGGCCGTGTGGGTGTTCGGCCTGCCGGCCCTGTGGGTCGTGCTCCTCGCCGTGGGCTCGTGCATGCTGACGGAATGGAGCATCGAGAAATTTCTCTTTCACCGCCCCTCGACCCTCTCCAACGGGTCGGCCATCATCACGGGGCTCCTGTTAGCCTTCAACCTGCCGAGCATACTCCCCTGGTGGATGGTGATAATCGGGGGCGTCGTGGCCATCGGCATCGGCAAGATGTCGTTCGGCGGATTAGGGTGCAACATCTGGAACCCCGCCTTGGTCGGGCGCGTCTTCCTGCTCCTCTCCTTCCCGGCCGCCATGACCACCTGGCCTATGGAGGTCGGGAGCGGCATCGACGGATACACGGGGGCTACCTTCCTGAGCGCGATGAAGTTTGACCCGGCCGGGACGATGGCCTCGGCCAACATCCCCGACATGCTCCTTGGGCGCATGAGCGGCTCGATGGGCGAGATAAGCGCCGTGGCAATACTGGTCGGCCTCGTATGGCTGCTGATCACGCGCACCATCACGTGGCATATCCCGGCAGCCGTGATAGCCGGGGCGGCCCTCCTCTCCTGGGCCACGGGGGGACATCCGCTGCTTGACATCCTCTCGGGAGGCCTGCTGCTCGGGGCCGTATTCATGGCCACTGACTACACCACCTCCCCGATGACCTACACGGGCCAGATCATCTTCGGACTGATGATCGGCATCATAACCATCATAATACGCCGCTTCGGGGCCTATCCCGAGGGAGTGTCGTTCGCCATCCTGCTGATGAACAGCTTCGTGCCCCTCATCAACCGGTGGTGCCGTCCGGTGATATTCGGCGAAAGAGAAAGGAGGAGTCAGAAGAAATGAAGAAATTGGCATCCACTCTGCCCAACATGCTCCTCTCGCTCGGCGTGATCACCGTCGGGGCGGGGGCCGTGCTCGGGGCGATGTACAAGGTGACCGAGGAGCCTATCGCGCGCCAGGCGCGCGAGGCCCAGCTGAAGGCTATCCGCGAGGTCGCCCCCGCTTTCGACAACAATCCCGAGGCTGAGGCCGACACGGTCATCGTGTCAGACCGCCCCTGCGTGGTCTACCCGGCCCGCATGAACGGGCGCCTGGTCGGCGCCGCTGTGAAGGCATACACTATGGAGGGTTTCGCCGGGGAGGTGTCGGTGATGGCCGGATTCACGGCCGACGGCACTGTGAAGGACTACCGAGTGCTGCGCCAGGCCGAGACGCCGGGCCTGGGCACGAAGATGGAGACCTGGTTTCGCGACCCTGCGGCTGCCCGGTCAGTGATAGGCAAGAACCCGGCTGTGACGAATTTCACCGTCTCCAAGGATGGGGGCGACATCGACGGCATCACGGCGGCCACCATCTCCTCGCGCGCCTTTCTGAGCGTGCTGCGCGACGCATACGACGCATACGCCTCGACAGCCGACCTGCAGCATCTCGACGGCCACTCCGGGGCCTCGCCTCGCCGCGGCCGGGAGGCTGAGGATGGCGAGTCCGGGGCCTCGCAGCGCCATGTACCTAACGATAAATGACAGAGGCCATGAACAAGTACTGGAAGATATTCTATAACGGCATCATCCCGGGCAATCCGGTGTTTGTCCTGCTGTTGGGCATGTGCGCGACGCTGGGCACGACCTCCTCGGCGATGAACGGCCTGATGATGGGCATAGCCACGGCGGCGGTGCTGGTATGCAGCAACGGCGCGATTTCGTTGATCAAGAATTTCGTGCCCGACAAGGTGCGCATACCGGCATATATCGTGGTGATCGCCTCGTTTGTGACGGTGCTGCAGTTGGCGGTCAACGNCTGGATGNCGGGGNTGAACGCCTCGTTGGGCATCTTCATACCGCTGATTGTGGTNAACTGCANNCTGCNGGGNCGCGCGGNGGCCTTCGCGGGCAAAAACGCCGTGGTCCCCTCGCTGCTTGACGGACTGGGGTGCGGCATCGGCTTCACCTTCGCCCTGACCCTCTTAGGCTCGACGCGCGAGATCCTTGGCACGGGCCGCATTTTCGGCGCCGAGATTTTCCCCGAGGACTACGGGATGCTCCTGTTCGTCCTGGCCCCCGGCGCCTTCATCGCCTTAGGCTACCTGATCGCCATCATCACCAAGCTCACCCACCGCTGATCGCAGAGGCAAGCCTCTGCTGCAATCGCAAAAGGGCGGACGCAAGGTCTCCAAAAAAACTGACTTTTATGCTGACATACGTATCTATCATCATCACTGCGATTTTCATCAATAATATCGTATTGTCGCAGTTCCTGGGCATCTGCCCGTTCTTGGGGGTCTCCAAAAAGACCTCCTCGGCCCTCGGCATGGGGGCCGCGGTGACCTTCGTCATCACGTTGGCTACGGCTGTGGCCTGGCTTCTGCAGACTTACGTGCTCGATCCGCTCGGGTTGCAGTTCCTCCAGACTATCGTCTTCATCCTGGTGATCGCTTTTCTGGTGCAGCTGCTCGAAATCGTAATCCGCAAGATAGCCCCGGGCCTCTACCAGGCCTTGGGAGTCTTCCTCCCTCTGATCACTACCAACTGCGCCGTGCTTGGCGTGGCCATCTTAGTGATACAGAAGGAGTTCAATCTGCTTGAGAGCGTGGTCTTCGGTCTCTCGACCTCCATCGGCTTCACGCTGGCCCTCTGGATTTTCGCAGGCATCCGCGAGCAGTTGGAGATCACCGAGACGCCCCGCGCGCTGCGCGGCGTCCCCCTGGCGCTGATAAGCGCCGGCCTGCTCGCGATGGCCTTCATGGGCTTCTCCGGCATCAAAATCGGGTGAGTATGGCCTGCCCCTATTGACATGCCTTGTTATTTTTTGTAACTTTGCAATTTATTTGGAATCGGCAATGGCCGGGGGCGACCCGGGCCGTTGCCCCGCGCTTTTGTATTATTGTATTAACTCAACTGATATTAACATCATTGGAATCGTATGGTTAAGAAATTAATCCTGGTTTCCTCGCTGCTTTCGCTCCTGCTCGGGGTGCAGTCATACGCTGACGGCGCCACCAAGAGCACCAAGCGGGCCAGAGGGGAGACCTCCCGACTCGAGGAGGCGGTCATGAATATGCCCGACTCGATGTTCTTACCCGTGGAGCAGGAAGACCTGCTTGATGATGAGGTCTACCTGAAGCTGGCCAAGGAGGGATGGTCGCGTGAGGAGATCATGACCATCATGCAGACAGCCCTCGCCGACAAGAAGAAGGCGAAGCAGCACACGGGCTACGGTCGCTACGCCAAACAGTGGCTCCCCACTGTGGGACGCCTCCCCGGGGGCGACCCGCTGTATGACGGCCAGGACACCACCTTCACCGAGGAGATGCGCAAAGCCATCGCCCGCGTGGTGCCCGAAGACCTCCTGAACCGCTACTGGGAGCCCCTCCCCTATATTCCCCCCAAAGACCGCGAGGAGGCCGGGCGCAGGCTGCCCGGCTATTTCCGCCAGCCGAAGTTCAACCCGAGCTGCGGCCGCATCTGCTGGATGACCGTCCACCCCGAGGACCCCGACAAGATGTATGTCGGCCCCGACGGCGCGGGCATGATGAAGACCGATGACGGCGGCAAGCACTGGGAGTGCATCACCGACCGCATACCTGACCGCGCCAACCGCAGCTGCGTGCATGGCTACGCCATCCCCGTCGACCCCGATGACTGGGACCACGTATTCGGGTTCATGAACAACTCCACGGTCTATGAGACCTGCGACGGCGGACAGTCCTGGCGCCGCATCCAGGGAGCCACCCACAAAGGCTTCAAGCGCGGCGACTGCTTCCGCGACGCCGAGGGCAACCTGAAGTTTATCGGCTGCACCACCACCAACTGGTACAGCAAGCTCTGGATAAGCGAGGACACCTGCAAGACGTGGACCGAGGTAATCGTGCCCGACTCGCTCAAGGACATCCACCCCTCGGGAGGCTACCGGGGCCTGTGGTTCCAGTATATCGTCACCGACCCGAGCGACCGCAACCGCATCTACCTGCCGACCTCGCGCTCCATCATGTATTTTGACGACGGCGCGAAGAGCGAGATAGTCAACGGCAAGCGCGTCTACAACATCAAGAAGATGCACTTCAAGGTGTATGACGAGGCGGGCAACCGACGTTATCCCAACCATGCCGCCGACGTGGCGGCAGATGTCACCAACGACGCCATCTTCCCCTGCCCGGCCAATACGGTGGGCGACCTGGTGATCAATCCCAACAAGCCCACGCAGTGGTGGTTCGCCACCGGATCCAACTGCATCGGCATGGGCGACTGCACGGCTGTCTACCGTTCCGAGGACGCAGGCAAGACCTGGGTCACCCTCCAGGATGTGGCCTTCCGCATCGGCAGCGGCAACCCCTTCGGCAATGAGCTGGCCAACGTATGGCTCGGCGGCTTCGGCGTCAACTTCGCCGACACCACCAAGCTCTACGGATGCTCCATGAGCTCGGGCTACTCGCACGACGGCGGACGCAATTTCAACAACTACCACTGGGCCATCGCCCTGCCGGCGGAAATGCCCGACGGCCGCTTCGTGACGGTGTCGGCATCGCGCCATAACGCCGACAACCACTTCGTGCGCTCGCACAAGTCGGGACGCGTGTTCCGCGGCTCGGACGGCGGCATGCTCATGATCGACCCCAAAATCAACAACGGCAACTGGGTGCAGATCGGCGGCGACATGGGCCAGATGCTCTTCTATCACGTGGCCGTCAACGAGTTTGGCGACCAGGTAATAGCGGGCAACACCCAGGACATCGACGGCCAGACCTACCGCTACGGCCGCTGGGGCAGCTGGCGCGGCTACGAGGGCAGCGAATCCTTCGTCAACCCCTACACCAGCGCCGTCTACTTCGCCGGCATGGGCTTAGTGGGCTGGGACGGCGAGATGCCTATCGACTCGTGGTATAACGCCCAGACGCGCGCCGACGTGGTGTCGGGCTCATGGTTCCTGACCCGCTCGGGCCTGAGCGGCCGCTCGTTCCTGCGCTGCGACGACCTCGGCAAGTCAATCGTCAAGCTCGAGCCTGCCATCGGCGAGTCCGTCGGGTGGCAGAGCAAGTTCGGCCTCTGCCGCGACAAGGGGCGCACCACCGTCTACGTCATCACATCCTCCAACACCATCAAGCGCTCGATCGACTGCGGCAACACTTTCGAACCGGTGCTTCACAACGGTCAGCCGGCCAAGTTCAGCAACACTGTCATAGCCACTGACCCCAACAACAGCGATATAATCTACTTAGGCCAGAACGGCAAGGTGTTCAAATACTATGTCGGCGAAAGCCGCTGGGACGAACTGGGCGAGGGACTGCCCAAGATCGCCTGCAACCAGCTCCTCTACCACGAGGGCAGCGGCGACCTCTATTTCTATAATTCGGGAAGCGCCGGCATCTACATGCTGGAGTGTCTCGACAAGGAGCAGGGTCTCTATGCCGACACCTGGAAATACTGGACCAAGGGATACAACAGCGGCAAGTCGACCAATATCGAGATCAACTACACCACGCAGGAGATGGTCATCTGCGACTATGGCCGCGGTGTGTGGTGCGCTGACCTGGAGCATCCCTCGGACCGATTCTTCGACAACGGCTTCGGCCTTAAGGAGTACTCCTTCAAGGACGGGCGCCGCACCATCGGCATCGACACCGACTGGACAATTCCTTTGTATTACTACTTCAAATGGACCGTCAACGGCGAGGAGGTGGACAACCCCTACCAGTACATGCGCCGCCCCCTCAATCCGGGCGACCGCGTGCAGTTGGAGCTGACGCTGCGCGAATCGCCGGACGTGAAGACCCTCTCGGCAGAGTTTATCGTGCCCGAGGTGGCCACAGCCCCCGACAATGAGGACAATATGGCCCAGGGCGACGCCTCGTTTGACACCGAGGTGGTCAAGACCCCCGGCATGGCCCTCTACTCCAACGGCAAGGGCCGCGTGGACCTCGGCTACCAGGACTACTTCTTTGGCGACTTCACCATCGACTTCTGGCTCAAGCCTGTGAGCGACGGCACTATCCTGGCCAACCGCACCCGCTACGGCGACCCCAAGGGATGGGAGCTCTCGCTCGAGTCGGGCGCGCTGAAATTCGAGTACTCGCCCCGCAATGTCATCAGCCAGCCCCGCTACGAGACCGGCTTCACGCAGACCACCAACGTGCGCGGCGGCTCGGTGCAGTACGGCAACTGGAACCATGTGGCAGTGACNCANGAGCGCAACGGNCNGNTAACCCTCTACCTCAACGGCCAGCGCGTGGCATCGGGCCAGCGCATCATACCCGAGGCCACCCTCAACTCCAGCATGATCCTCTCCCTCTTCGGCGACGGCATCGAGCGCTACACGATGGAGGCCTCGATCGACGAGCTCAAGATATGGAGCCGCGCCCTCTCGCAGGACCAGGTACGCTGCGAGATGTATTCCACCAACTCCGACAACAAGGAGGGCCTGGCAGCTTACTGGCCCTTCAACGGCGGAACTCTGGAGAATGACATGGAGACCTTCACTCGCCGCGCGCCCAAGTCAAGGGTGCTGGCCGAGACTACTCACAACGCCATGACGGTGCCCATCTGCGCGCGCTATGTAAGCTACGAGCCGATGACGGCCGGAGGCCACACGTTCAAGTCAGGCGACACCGACATCCTCACTGTCAAGGAGGCAGGGGCCGAGGGTGGCGCGCGCGCCGCTTCGGACAACGGCAGCTACGGCGTGTTTGTCTATGACGCCTCGCAGTGGCAGAACGAGGAGGACAACCTCGACACAGACTTCTTCGACTACCACGCGATGGGATACCTCATCCACGGATTTGACGGCCTGACCGACACCGAGGAGGCCACCTTCGACTTCCATCCCGTGGAGGGGGAGTTCATCCCCGGCCGCTCCTACCGCCTCTACGCCTCCGACCCCAACGGCGACAAGCAGGTATGGGCCCAGATGGGCAAGGCCGCTTATAACGCCGAGGGCAAGACGGTGACCGTATCGGGCGTGAAGCTCTCGGAGATAGCCGACAAGAAGCTCCTGCTCGTGACCACGAAGCCCTCTATCGAGGTGAGCGTCGAGGGCATCGGACCCGACGGCGTGCTCTCGGTGTATGACGAGACGAAATCCTCCTTCCCGCTGACGGCTAACATCCTGTCGGGCCTCATGGAGCCGGCCGGCGAATACCAGATTGAATCCGACGGCATCCTGAAGCCCAGCGGCCTCTATTTCGCCGACGGCAAGGCCTCGGGCGAGCTCCGCCTCGACCTCAGCAAGCTCGGCCCCCTCAACTCCACGGTGCGCACCACGCTGCGCGACAACACCGTGCGCACCGACTCCGCAGGCAAGGCCTACATGTCGCTCATACCTCTGACTATCGATGTGAAAAACCGCATCGCCCCCCGCGCCATAGGCACGGGCGTGAAGCTCATCAACGGCTACGCCTCCGTAGGCTCGACCCGGAACTTCAATTCGCTGCTCAACAACAACCGCATGACCGTCATGGGCTGGGTGCGCATCGACTCGGTCAAGAACTTCACCAACGATGTCAGCCTCATCACATTCCGCGACAACAGCGGCGTGACGGGCCTGCGTCTGAGAAACGGATGGTTCCTCTTCTCGCAGAATGCCCGCGACATCTGGATTTCCGATAAGCTCCGCGTCACGGAGGCTGACCTGGGCAGATGGCACCACTACGCGCTGGTGTTCGGCAACGGCGGCATCGAGTTCTATCTCGACGGCACGCCACACCGCAACACTACCTACAAGGCCAACACGACCTCGGGCATCGGAGCCCTCTTCTTAGGCAAGAACTCGGCCCTGTCGACAACATCGGACAACAATGACGGGTTCTGCGGAGCCTACGACCAGGTGGCCGTATGGAACCGCTCGCTCAGCCATGACGAGGTCATCAAGTACATGCACGCCGGAGTCCCGCTCAACGACGAGGGCCTCTTGGCATACCTCAACATGGACTACACCGATGAGAACGGCACGTACCGCGACATCTACAGCTGCGACGAGATCAAGACCGTGGCCCGCGTCGGAGCCTCGTTTGACGAGGCCTCGCCGATACCCTTCGACTCCAAGGCCATGCACCAGCTCGGAGACGCCGAGGCCCCCGTGTCAATCACCTTCCCCGCAGGCAAGAGCCGCCCGGGCGTGATCACCACATTCCGCGGCACCCCCTACTGCTACCTCAACCATGATTTCCAGGAATACTCGGCCCTCAACCAGGAGTTCTACGGACTCACCTACAAGGAGCAGCTCACGGCGGCCAAGAACGCTGCCGCTACCGACAGCGTGACGGTCACCTACCGCCACCGCACCATCATGGGCGACGAGCACCTGGCTATCGCAATGCGCCGCACCGGCACTCTCGAGCACCTCTCGGGATTCATCCCCGCCAAGAGCGTCGAGAGGGGCGAGGCTACGTTTACCGTCCCCATGAGCTTCCTGACCGAGGCCTCGGAGATGATGTTCTTCTCCTATCCCCTCTCGCCCGATGAGCCGGACGGAGAGCGCCCGGCCCTGATCCAGATGGCCTTCGCTCCCTCTATCCTCTCCAAGCTCTCCGGAGAGGCCGAGGATACTCCCACCCTGATGCTGGCAGATGACCAGACCTCAATTCCGGTCATCGCCGACATCATCGGCCTGAGCCGCAACCGCGACGTGCCTGTGCGCGTGGTGGTCAATGAGACCAACTACGCTGCGGCAGGCCAGCAGACCATCGACTTCTCCTCGACCGAGAACCAGTTTGCCATCAATATCGACCTCGACAAGATCGATCCCTTCGGGCTCAACCCCGTCACCCTCAACCTCGAGGGGGCCACGGCCAACGAGCTCAAGGTGAACGTGTGCCTCGAGCCCTACGTGGAGCTCACGCTCCTCAACGGCGACCACCGCGAAGTGCTCACTCCGGGCACCTCGGCAGCCAAGGCGCGCCGCAAGGCGAAACGCGCCGCCGCAGCCGGGTCGGAGAACAACACCTTCCGCACCACCTCGCCTGTGGCCAACCTTGAGCTGACCGCCGAGCTCCTCCAGGGATACCTCCCCGAGGGCGAGCAGATCAAGCTCGAGGTGCTCTCCGACCTCTCCAGCTCGCTGACCATCGGCAACGGCTCGCTGCTCAAGAACGATGCCGTGACCTTTGAGGGCCTCGCCCATCACGAGTCGCCCGAGGGCACCCTGCACGAAGGATGGAACCTCATCGGCAATCCCTATCTGACCAACATCAACCTAACCAAGAGCCAGAATGTGGATTATGACCCCGAGGAGGTGACCAAGTTCTTCTACCAGCATGACCCCGCCACGGGCAACTACAAGGTATATGACATGACCGACTACAAGGCTTCGCAGCAGATCCATCCCTTCCAGTCCTACTTCGTGCAGGCCATGAGGAAGGGGGCCGGATTCACCGTCACACCCGTGGCCAAGGAGGTGGAGCCGACCAAGCGCACGCGCGCTTACGATGTGGTCGAGAAGCATGTGCTCGTGCTCGGCCTGAGNGAGGGCNANAAGGACCTNGATGAGGTCACCATCAGCTTTGATGNCGACGCCGAGCATGACTTCGTCNTCAATNAGGACGCTCCGANGATGTGGAGCCTCACCGGNGCCAGCGCCGAGCTCTACGCCATGACCGGCGACGGCAAGGAGACGGCTGTCACCTCTACTTCGGGCGATGAGATCGACTTGGGCGTGAAGTCGCCCTCCGACGCTCCGCTGCGCCTGAGCCTGATGTCGGCCAAGGGCCTCGAGGACAAGGTCATCACCGTGCATGACAACGTCACCGACAAGGATTGGACACCCTCAGAGGATGAGCCGAGCTATGAGTTCACCGCCTCGGGCAATGACAGCAAGCGCTTCACAGTCACCGTGGAGAGCGACATCCAGACCGGCACCGGCCTGGATGAAGGCCACGNCTACAGCGTGACGGTGGACAACGGCATCTNCANCGTGANNNGCCTGCANGGCGACGCCGTCGTCAGGATCGTCACCCCGAGCGGCCTGGCCATCATCTCCGAGCACACCTCCGCCCCCACGCTGGCAGTCTACATCGAGCCGGGCGTGTATGTGGTGACTATCCACGAAAACGGCAAGGATTACACCTCTAAGATCTTAGTACAATGAGCATCCGCAAATATATATCCAAAACGACCCTGGCTCTGTCGGCATTCATAATGCCGGCAGCAGCCTCCGCTCAGGAATCGGGCCCTGTGGTGGACTACCTCTACAACAGCGGCAATACGGTATATTTCTATATCGAGCAGCCCGATGCCGAATATGAGAGCGCCCGCGTCACCATCTATGATGATGTCCGCTCATTCACGGAGATCATGACGCTTGACCTCCTGAGCACTGACCTCTCCCCCTATGCCGTCAGCGACATGGAGAATGTCTATGCCATACCTCTGCCCGAGGCTGTGAGCGATGTGATCGTACATCAGCTCAAATACAAGCTCCCGGGGCAGAGCGAGGTGACCGGACGCCTCTATGACGGCAGCAATCCCTTCGTCTACATGACCGACCTGCCGCGCGGCACCGTCAAGGTGGGCTGGGGCAACCCCTACTATGACAAGGCCTACAACGGCACGGAGGCCCTGCGCACCACCAAGCACACCTACGCCAAGGGCTACGGCGTGCACGCGGCAGGGTCTGTGGAGACCCCGGCCTCGCTCGACCTCTCGCAGTTCACGCGCTTCTGCGCCGACGTGGGCGGACAGGTGATCACCAACCCCACGCGAGGCAAACTCGGCTTCGAGCTCTACAACGGCGTGGCCCAGGCTTTCCTCAACACGGGCAATGTGCCCTGGAGCGATGTCTATGAGTGGGATTTCCCCCTGCAGCACACCGATGCGGGAAAGACGCTGAAAATCGCCTTCACGGCCGGCGGCGACGGCAATACCAACGACATCGTCTGCATCGGCGCGCCCCGATTCTATTACGACAACGCCGGGTCGGCCAAGGAGGCCCAGACAGTGCAGTTTGACAATGAGGGGGGCGTCATCCTTGAGAGCGCGCCGGAGGTGACTCTCAGCGCATACGCCACCGGAGGCACCGCCATACACTACTCGATAGTGCAGGGCACTGACCTGGCCACGCTCGAAGGAAACGTGCTCCGCCCCATCCCGGGCAAGAGCGGCGAGATTGTGGTGGAGGCCATGACCCTCGGCGACCGCCGCTACAGCCCCGCCTCGGCTTCGCTGACCTACAAGTTCAATTTCGGGCCCTCTGTGAGGTACCTGTATGCCCACAAGGCCATGGAGGACAATTCCAAGCAGACCGTCTACCTCTACGTAGAGCCCCAGGACAAGCAGATTGAGAAGCTCAACATCGAGATTTTCGAGAACGTGCGCTCGCTGGCTCCGGTCGCTTCGCTTAACCTCACGGGAGGCGACCTGGCCAAGTATGCCACACATATCGACAATGTCTACGGCATCCCGGTGACGGTGCCTGCCGGCACGACCCCGGTGCACCGCCTGACCTACAAATTCTCCGGCGAGGATGAGGTGGCCGGCAAGTATTGCGAGGGCGACGAGCCCTTCGACTACCTCACCGACCTGCCGGCCAGCACCGTCAGGGTCGGCTGGTCCGTGGCCTACTACGACAAGGCCTTCAACGGCACGGAGCCCCTGCGCAACTCCAAGCACACCTACGCCAAGGGCTACGGCGTGCATGGCGCGGGATGGCTGGAGACACCCGCTTCGCTCGACTTGTCGCAGTTCAGCCGCTTCAGCGTGGATGTCGGCGGACAGGTCATCAGCAACCCCACGCGCGGACGACTCGGGTTCGCCCTCTACAACGGCGTCTCGCAGCCCTATCTGAACACGGGCAACGTCTCCTGGCAGGATGTCTATGAATGGGATTTCCCCCTGCAGTCCACCGGAGCGGGCAAGACTGTGAAGCTCACNTACACCGATGGCGGCGACGGCAACACCAACGATGTCGTCTGCATCGGCGCCCCCCGCTTCTACTACAATTATACGGATGACCGCACTGCCCAGACGATCGACTGGACGGATGAAGAGATCATCAATAATTATGTGCCCTTCCGCATGCCTATGACGGCTACGGCCTCCTCGGGGCTACCCATCTTCTACCGCATCGTGCGCGGCGGCGAGTACGCCCGCATCGAGAACAACGGTACGCTCTCCTTCTACAACATCCCCTCCGAAGGGGAGGTGGTGGTCGAGGCCTACCAGCCCGGCAGCAAGGAGTTCCGCCCCTCCGACGTGAGCACCTGCTCGTTCAAGATCCGCAAGGCCCTCGTGATCCGCGCCAATGAGCGCATGGAAATCGAGGGGGGCAACGACATCGATGAGCTCGTGGTGTACGCCAACTCTGACTCAGCCGGACAGGCCGTGGTCAAGAACGGCATCGTCAATGTCAAGAAGCTCCTGCTGAAGTACTCGTTCAAGCCCGGGGAGTGGAACTTCATCACCTTCCCCTCCGACCTTGACCTCAACACTATCAGCGACCTCAGCGCCAAAGGATTCTCATGCGCCGCCGAGGAGGGAACTCCCGGCACATACATCCTGCGCGAATACAACACGCAGCTGCGCGCCGAAAATCCCTCAGAGTCTTCCTGGACCAGCGTCACCTCGGGCAAGGTAGAGGGAATGAAGGGCTACATNATGAAGCTCGAGAGCAGTTCCGAGACTCCCGTCGAGATTAACTTCACNATCGACAATGTGGCTCTGGATTTCTCCAACACNNTGCGCGCGATGAACCTCGCNGTNGACCTCTCGCAGTGCGAGCCNGAGACACGCCATACGGTNTANATCCGCCCCGCCAACGTGAAGGGCAACACGCTGCGCGTTGACATGCGCTACGTGCCCTCNGACCTCTCGCAGGCGCCCCTCAACCATGCCAAGGCCCTGGAGGAGATGCGCGTCACCTACACCCCGGTACGCGGCGCGATCCGCCTGACCCTCCCGGAGCAGAGTCCCGCGAAGGTGGCTATCTTCGACAAGAAGGGCAAGAAGCTCCTGAAGGCTGTCAACTACATCGCCCCGATGAAGATTGACATCTCCGATCTCAAGCCCGGACAGTACCGCATGGTGGTGGTCTACGGCCCTGCCAGCACGGAGCGAATCGTAGAGCTGTAACACACTTTTTTCGCAGAGGCCGGACAGGCCCGCAAGCGAAAAAATCTCCTTTCGGCTGACCCGCAATCTTTGCGAGTCAGCCGATTTTTTTTGTAATTTTGCAGTGTAAAACTAACTGAAACACACATGAAGATATTCATATACCCGACCCTCTTGGCCGCCTCGCTCTCGGCGGCAGCTGCCGAAACAGACTCCATAGGCGGCCATGAAGTCTACCTGCAGGATGTCCATATCACCGCTCCACGCCACCTCAGCGCAGGCGATGCCGGCTCGCGCCATCTGTTTTCCATCAACGCTGCCCGCATAGCCTCTGTCAATCCCCAGTCGACCGCCGACCTGCTGACGGCCGACGGGCGCCTGACGGTGCAGAAAAGCCAGTTTGGCGGAGGGTCCCCCTCCATACGCGGCTTCGAGAGCTCGCGCGTGCTCCTCTTAGTGGACGGGGTGAGGATGAACAACCTCATCTACCGCGCCGGGCATCTGCAGAATGTCATCACCATCGACCCCTCGGCTATAAGCAATGTCGATATACTCTACGGCCCCTCATCGGTGGTCTACGGCTCTGACGCCTTAGGAGGCGCGATAGCCTTCTACACCAAGTCGCCCCGTCTGGCGGCCGAGGGGGAGGGCGTTCTCTTCAACGGCTCGGCCTTCATGCGCTACGGCTCGGTCAACAACGAGACGACGCTCCATGCCGACTTCAACATCGCCGGGCCGCGCGTGGCCTCCTACACGGCCCTCTCCTTCAGCCGCTTCGGCGACCTCAAGTCGGGACGCATGTCAAACCCATTCATGACCGACGGCGACCACTATATACACCGCAAGTATGACGTGGTGCATGACGCCTCCGGAAAGGATGTGCTCGTGCCCAACAGCCGCTACTGGGTCGAGCTGGAGTCCGGATACCATCAGTATGACCTGCTCCAGAAGTTCATCATAAAGCAGAATGACCAAGTGAGCCACTCGGTCAACTTCCAGTTTTCCAACACCGGCGATGTGCCCCGCTACGACCGCCTGACAGACATGAAGAAGGATGAACCCAAGTTCGCGCAGTGGTACTACGGCCCGCAGACGCGCCTGTTAGGCATCTACACCCTAAACCTCGACCACCTGCTCGGCGCTGACGCCGCCTCCGTGGCCATCTCCTACCAGAACGTCAAGGAGAGCCGCCACAACCGCAAGCTCAATGACCCCTGGCTGGGCAACCGCCGCGAGCGCGTCAACATCGTGTCGCTCAATTCCGACTGGATCAAGGCCTGGGGACGCCACAGCATCACAGCCGGCATCGACGGGTCGCTGCAGTTCCTCAAATCCACCGCCGACCGCGTGGATGTCAACACGGGGGAGGTCAAGACCCTCGACACCCGCTATCCCGACGGAAACAACCACATGCACAACATCGACCTCTTCGCCATGCACCGCTGGAAAATAGACGAGCGCTGGCACATGAACGAGGGTATACGTGTGGGCTACTCATGGCTCCGCTCCACCTTCAAGAGCAACGAGTTCTTCCCATTCGCCAACCTTATCGGCACCATCGACCAGAACAATCCCGTGTACT
>WFLX010136534.1_pt1 | contig 20499 bp, 25 predicted proteins | sample 4967041 | NCBI WGS metagenome assembly WFLX01 (sample SAMN12857096, study PRJNA449069) | gut metagenome | isolation source: stool from male and female vole | host: Microtus ochrogaster | place: USA:Florida | collected 2017
TACTGCCAACGCAGCCGCCATAATAATAGCAAGTTTCTTTTTCATAATTTTTCCTCCTCTAAACTGATATATAAAAACAGCTCTTGCTGTTTCCATCGCAATTTTAGCACATCTCAGCTTTTAAATCAAATGCCTTCTCTTCAAAATAATTTTAGAAATTGTATCACCTAAAATCTGCACAGTCTGGACAATCACAATCAGTACGATAATCGTTGCGAACAAAAGATCATGCTCAAATCTCGTGTAACCATAGGTAACTGCTATATAGCCGATTCCCCCTGCGCCAAAGCTTCCCGCAAGAGCAGTCATGGAAATAATGATCACCACCGCATTAGTAAAAGCACGGACTAAAGAGGGCATAGTTTCCGGCACCATGATCTTAAATAAAATTCGCATGTTCCCGCTTCCCATAGCCTTAGCCGCTTCAATCTTCCCTTTATCCAGCTCCAGCAGACTGCTTTCCACAAGCCTTGCAAAAAGCGGCACACAACTTGCCACCAGAGAGATAATACAGGCATTAGAGCCATAGGATTTTCCCACCAGTGCCCTTGCCACCGGCAGCATCACAATGATAATGATCACCTGAGGCAAAGAACGGAAGCAATTGATAACAGCACTTAAAGTCGTATGTACGGTCTTGCAGGGCACCAGCCCTTCTTTACTCGTCATCACCAGTACCAGCCCCAGTATCACGCCGAACACGAGAACAAACACAGAAGATACTGCAACCATATACATCGTTTCACTGATGGCCGGCAGCACCCGCTCCCACACTTCCATGGTAAAAGCATTCTTAAGCACTTCCCAAAAAGAATATTTATATAAACTCATTTTGCTTCCTCCTGCCAGTAATCACTTCTGAATTTGTTGTAAACGCTGATAAAGTTTTTGGCAGTCTCGCACTGCGGATGCTGGAAAATATCTTTTACCAGTCCCTGCTCCAACAGCTTGCCATTTTCCATAACCGCCATTCTGTGACAGGTATATTTAATGACCTCCAATTCATGCGTGATCAGAATGATCGTCAATCCCAGCTTCTGGTTGATCTCCTTGAGCAGATCCAGTACGGAAAGAGTCGTCTGCGGATCCAGCGCACTTGTCGCTTCATCAGATAACAGCACATCCGGATGATTCGCCAGCGCTCTGGCTATTCCCACTCTCTGCTTCTGTCCGCCGGAAAGCTCCCCCGGATAGGCATCCCTCTTTTCAGACAATCCCACAAGCGCCAGCATCTCGTCTACCCTCGCACTTACTTCCTTTGACGGTGTTCCTGCCATCTTGAGCGGATAAGCAATATTTTGATACACTGTCATGGAATCAAACAAATTAAACTGTTGGAAAATCATTCCAATCTTTCTTCTCTGCCTGTTTAATTCTGCTTTCCCAAGAGCAGTGATCTCCTTATCCCCAATCCTGACGCTTCCACTGTCAGGCTCCTCCAGCCGGTTAATACATCTGACCAGTGTAGATTTCCCTGCTCCGCTGAAACCAACAATGCCGTAGATGTCGCCTTTCCCCACAGAAAGGTCAATTCCCTTTAAAACCTCGATATCCTGTTTTTTGGTGTGAAAGGTTTTGTAAAGTTGTTTTACCTCAATAAATTTTTCGTCCATGTAGATTCCTTTCAGCCGGCCCGCTTTTAGCTGCCCTCGTTTCTGACATATTTTATCCTGCAATTTGAATAACTTTATTCATCCAAATAACTTTTCAAGTCTTCTACAAGCTTATATACCATTGTTCCCGGATCAAACTCTGACGGCTTATCCTCATCGGCATTAAACCCATCCATTCTACGTTTCGCATTTCTTATTGCATTATTTACTCCGTCATATGTATTCACTATATTATAAATATCTTCGCAATTCTTTTGATATGTGCCATTGCCTANGTTATATTCTTTGAATATTNTGTTAAGTTTCTCGTTCCACTCGTCTCTATGTAATGCCGAATCACTATAATCAAAATGAAGGTATAGCCAATATTCAAATGCCTGATTACTCCAAGCCACATGGTATCCTTTACTGACCCCCTCCTTGATTGCTTGGTCAAAATCTCCGAAATCATCCTTATCAAATACTACCCATATATTTTGATATAAAACCTTGGCTTCTTTCACAATCTGCTCTGTGATTTTAATCAGCTTTCCGGTTGAACACCCCTCACCATATACATCGATCAATGGATTCTCTATTACATTAATCGTTCCACCTATTTTTTCACAAATCAGCTTTTTTAATCCCCTAAAATAATAAGGTTCTGTGCACTTTCCTTCCGTCACAATTAAAAAGGAATTGGCTTTCGGACTTCTTATATCGTGCTGCCTTTGTTTTCTAGCCTCTCTCCTTTTTTTAAACAAATCATCCGTTCCCACTTATTCACCTTCCTTCATTTCAAAGTCTTTTATAAGCGGAATTCCCCCATATACTCCTGCTAGATAATCTTTTTCAAATGAAGCATCCGACCTTACTTTAAAATCAGATAATGCTGTTAATTCCGAATACCCAAATTCATCTTTCTGAACAAACCAAATTTGATCTCTGCGGAAAAACTTCTTATCCATCAGCGTTGTATCATGAGTTGTATAAATCAACTGTGCTTTGGAATTTTCCTCATAGAACAAGTCTATAATAAATTTTAATAATAAAGGATGTAATTTGATATTTAACTCGTCCACAAAAAGAGAAGCATTAGTCAGAATGGCTGTTCGAGCATAAATGTAAATCATAATACTCTTTATGGTACCTTCTGACTCGTTAAGCAAATCTAAAAAATACTCATTTCCATCTTTTCCTACATGTATTGTAAAGAATTCAATCTCCTTATCACTATCATCATATCCAATATCCTTAATCCCAGTATCAATTGCTGTAAGAAATTCAATTAATTTTTCCTTTTCCGTATTTATTACACTTGNTANACATGCCTCTAAGACACTCATATCCTCGCATAAATCTGTANCAATGACATACGTAGACATTATACCTGAATAGACCTCTCTAAAAATTTCTGTCTTCAGCTTTAATTTATTAAAAAAAGATAACACTAATGTTTCTACAGGGATTTGCTCCTTGTATGCATCACATTCTTTTCTGACAGAAGGCCCAAANTTTACGGAATGAATTGTTCTTTCAAAAATAATGGCTGTCCTNTTTGTTTCCATATTTTTTCTGTACATCCATTCCGCTACTATGCATTCCGGATTATATTCAAAACCATACCGGTATTCATAATCCCCAATTATTTCTACTATTTGAAATTCAGAATTATCTTCGTTTTTCTCAAAAGCAAAAGGATAAAAATACTTCGCAATTGCCGTCTGTGCANGGTCTTTAACGTTATTTAANGATTCTGCNATNATTCCATGAAAAAAACCCATCGCCAAATACAAATTAGATTTTCCACTTGCGTTTGCACCATAGATAGCTGCTACCTTTAAAAACTTTTCTTTCCTTCCAATATCAATCACATTACATTCATGCTCTTTATAGGCATTAATGGCTGTCATATCNAGTATCGTCTCATCTCTAAAAGATAAAACATTTTTTAAAATAAATTNCACCAACATATNCCAGCACCTCCTATAGCATATAATATATTCATTTTCAAATATTATGTCAATATTTTTGTGAAATATTCACATTTTTCTCATCATAATATTTTAATTCTAAATTATACAAGAATCTATAAAGCTTCACGCAAAACAGCATCCTCCATCACTACTAGCACCTCTTTTCATACAAATCATTTTCAGTTCCGGGACACCAATGTCATCTGCTATCACCTTACATTTTGTCATGAGAAGAAAAAATATGTTCTTTTCCGCATCACTTAAGCATTCATAATTTGCCTGTCCCTTTGCAATTACAATATCTGCTTTTTGATAAACTTCCTGAAATTCTTTTGAAGTTCTGGGCAAAACTGTCCCTAATGACGAATCGCCATTGCTGATTATTGCTGCGTAAGCGTCCATTCCTACTGCATAGGCGTCTTCTTCCACAGAGTCATTTACAACGGCTTCTCCCCTTGTAGCAAAGAAAACATGACACAATGGGTTTACCTCTTTGATTTTCNTTATAAGAATTTTGTCAAGACATATCTCCCCGCAATTATCCCCCAGATAAAGTAATGTGTNTGCCTTTTGAATCTCTTGTAGCAAAAGGTCAGAATCATCCATTTCTAATCGTTCCTCTTTCAATTTTGCAAAATAAGCTTCTACATCTGAGAGCAGCAAGTTGTGAATGGGGTTAAAATCAATTATGTTTCCTATGATTGCATATTTGATACTTTCCAGAAAAGGCTTATCCGCTTCATTGATCTCCTGCTCCAATTGGGGAATCCGTTCTAAGAACATCTTATTATATTTAGCTCTGGTTTCTCTGTAAGGATCATCATTTCCTGTTTCCTTTTTTAACAATGAAAAAATCTCGCCGGTCAATTCCGGAGTGGAAGAATTTTTGAAATCGACATTGCTCAAATAAGTAAATACACTTCTCAATAAGTTGTCTTTCTCCTTTAAGCCAACCATATCACCTATCTTGATTGCCTGGTTGACGATACAGGGAATACATTTTTCCTGTATTCTCATGACTTTTTTCTCCATGTATTTCAGATTTTACAAAACTAATGTCCTGCATTCCCAACCTGATGGAATGCCTTAACAATCAATGGCAGATAAAAAGTCAAGTATTTTGGCATTAACATCATCTATCTGTTCCCCGACAAAATGAGGACGATGACCGCCGCCTTTGACCTCATAAATTTGGGCATGAGGTACTTTTTCCTGTAATTCTGTACAAGTCCCAAATGGGTCATGCTCTCCGTTTATAAAGAATGCGGGACATTTTATAGCTTTCCATTCCTCATCGGTAAGGCTTGGATGCGACTTCCAGTCAGCAACGGTGGTCCGAAGATAAGTCTGCCAATCGCCCTGATGAGCGTCATAATGCCGCATCTTCATATCTTCTATAAAATTCGTTTCATTTCTACTTACAAGGCTTTCAGGCAAAAAATCTTCTGCCCCATCAGGTCTAGGATAAGCCCCGCCACCGATAGTTACAAGGCTTTTCACTTTGTCAGGATATTTTGCCGCCATATAACACCCTACATATGCACCACAGCTATAACCAAGTAAATGAGCGCTCTTAATTCCCAAAGCATCAAGAAAATCTGCCATGTCGTCTGCGATGATCCGGCTGTTCCAGACTAAACTTTCACACGTTGTCCGACCGTGCCCTCGAAAGTCCGGATATAAACAACGATAATGCCCTGAAAAGGGCAGAATCTGCCCCGAAAATGCCAGCAGGCTTCGACTAAAATGACTGTGTAAAAACAGCAAAGGTTCTCCTCTGCCAAATTCCTCGTAAAATATATTTAACTCGTTCAATTTAATGTAAGGCATCACGTTCCTCCTTGATATTACACTGTAAATACATGGCTTTCAAAGGCATTCTTAACCTCGTCCAAATCACTGTACTTACCCACTATCAGTTTCAAAGTTTCTTCATCCGGCTGCCATAGATCAGGAACCATTATGGGCTTACACCCTGCTCTATATGCTGATAAAAGCCCATTTTTTGAGTCCTCTAATGCAAAGCACTCCTCCGGCTTCACACCCAACAGCTCACTGGCCTTAAAGTATATTTCCGGATCAGGCTTTGAATTTTGAATCATATCCCCGCAGACAATTCCAACAAAATAATCATATATTTCTGCATCTTTCAAATGCTTCTCAACCTCCCACCTTGGTGAAGATGAGGCCACTGCCATGTTACAATTGACCTGCCTAAAATAATCAAGAAGTATGTATAATCCTTTCTTTACCGGAACCTTATTTTCAGAATAATATTTCTGCAGAAATTCTTTTGTATACTTACGCAGTTCTTCCTGATTATATCTGTCTCCAAATTCCTCATTCCAGACGTTGTAGGACGCGGTTATATTCATTCCTAATGTTTTGAGCACCATATAGCCGGCTTTCCCAATGCCGATTTTCTCTCCGGCATAATCCCACGCTTCAATGAAAACTCTCTCCGTATCAAACATCAGACCATCCATATCAAAAATGACATTCATTACATATCCTCCTGCCCAAATTCTCTTTCATGTTTTTTAAAGAAGTCATAATATGCCCTGACATTCTTAAGCTCACTCCAACGCTTCACGTCCACTACTTCCTCATCCATATCATAAATCTTCGCGCCCTTCATGGAAAGTAAAAAAGGCGAGTGCGTTGCAATTATAAATTGGCCTCCAAAGAACCGGGCCGAATCCTCCAAAAACTTAAGCAGCTCTTGTTGCCTTTCCGGTGACAGGCTGTTTTCCGGTTCATCCAACAAGTACAATCCGTTCTCTTTTATCTTATCCGCAAAGTAAATGAAGGCGCTCTCCCCATTGGAATGCTCCCGAACATTGTCCATAATATTCTTTCGGACAAATTTAGACTGCGTATTACTTCTTGCCAAAGTTACTTTCTTTAAATGCTCGTAATCATCTAACGACTTCATCTGAAAATGGGCATATTTCGCTTCCAGATAATCTTCAAATAAATCTTCCCTTTTTCTGTTGATACCATCGTTTATGCTTCTTAAATTTAACATAAAATCAAACACATCATCACTGGTAATGATTCTGCTGCCTGCCGGTATTTTGTGCTCCTCTTCGTAGCTGCACAGCTCCGTATAGTCTTCAAAGAAATTGGAACGATTATATAAAGTGTCACGTTCCAGACCCAATTTTTCTGCAATCACATTTAAGGCAGTGGTCTTACCTGACCCATTCCCTCCATACAAAATGGTAACCGGCTCAAAATCCAGTCTTGTCAGATTATGCTTCGATAGGATCTGAAAAGGATAATATGTATCATAGCATGTTCTTTTTTGTCCAAATATAAAGTCGTATTCCCTCTCAATATGCGGGAACTGAAAGTTCGATAAATAAACCATATACGCTCTCTTTTCCGCCGTTTATCTTTTATACCTTATCTCGATTTACCTTTTTACAGATCAGCGCCGTGATACCTCCGGATAAAAGTATAACAAGTAAGTCAACCGGGGCAAGTACAAGCCTTCCCATTCCGTTAAAAAAGAACCCAGATCCAAATAGATATAAGTTTCCATCCAAAAGAATCATCTCACCGATATACATAAAGAGTGTTGTTAAAACCGATACAACTGCTGGGAACCATATTGCCATCTTGTCCTTCTTCCCCAGTGTAAATGAACCGACAAAGACGCCCGCAGTAACACCCAGCAATGTAAAGAATACAGCCATCAATACCGCCGATATGTAAGAAACGGTAAGTTCACCTGTCCGATAAAAGGACGTAAAGCAAGCCCAGATACACATTCCAAGGAACACAATGCTCGTAACAGCCTGAATTGTCAACGCCTTTTTCCTTGCGCAGTCTCCCAAGCGGATCATTTGAGCAAATCCATAAAAGCAGTTGAGCAGGGACACAATGAGGATCACCGAAATCAGGTAAAAATGAAGCTTGAAAGCAGGGCTGTATCCTCCCAGCAACACATCTACCGCTTCCCAGGTTCTGGTCTGATACTGCTCCGGCGGGACAAAACACAGTGCCATCTGCCAGCTTTCAAGATAAACGAGTCCGTCTGACTGAACAAGTATTTTCGTCTCCATCAGCCTCTCTGCCACGAAAAAAATTCCCGTTGAAAAAGCCACGCCGAAAGGAAAGCTCCACTTTAGGAACAGTCTCTGAAAAACAGGAAGCATCAGCACTCCCCAAATAAGCGCTATCGCAATCGGCGTATAAGGAATAACATACTTGGGATAATCCTCCAGAGGAACAGCTCCATTTTGAATCATTTCCCCTACAACCCGGACACCCATGTAGATTGGATAAAAGGAGACAAGCATCACACCCACTAATGANAAAATATAAAATTTNTGGTAATTTTTCCTGTTCATNACTGTTACTCCTTTTCTTTTGTTTTAAATTTTTTAGACTGCTTTATTTCGTCAANTCNCCGTTTGCAGGATTATCAAGAACCTTTCCATCTTCNGAAAAGCGGGAGCCGTGACAGGCGCAGTCCCAGGAATGTTCATCNGGATTCCATTTCAGCGNGCATCCAAGATGAGGGCAACGCTTTTTTGACGGTGTAAGTAAGTTTGTGACTGATTCAAATCCGTTAATAAAAAGCTGTGGNTTTATCATATTTCTTGACGGGCTGAACACTTCCTCAAAATCATTATGCTCACCGCAAACCATATCGCTTAACAGCATAGCCGATAGCATTGCACCAGTCATTCCCCACTTGTTAAACCCGCTTGCCGTATACAAATCCAATGTATTTTTTGAGTATCGGCCAATATACGGAATATGGTCAAGGCTCATGCAGTCCTGCGCCGCCCAGAAATATTTCTCCACCCCATTCGGATAATTGTTCTTTGCAAATTCCCGCAGTTCATTCCAATTTCCGCCCTTCTTACCTGTGCGATGTCCCCCTCCGCCAAGGAGCAAAAATTCCCTATAATTTCTGAATGAAAGTCCCGTTTGAGATTCATCAACAAACATCCCATTGACATTTTGTGCGTTTTCAAGGGCAATTACATAAGAACGGTGTTGATAAAGTTTCAAAAAATAACTGCCGTGCTTGTTGATAAATGGGAAATGTGTGGTAACTATCACTTTGTCTGCCTGAATTTTACCGCTGTCTGTAACGGCTGTTGTACCAATCATTTCACGTACAAATGTATGCTCATAAATATTCAGATTTTTTGCAATNGAAAANAGAAATTTNANCGGGTGAAACTGCGCCTGATTTTCAAAGCAGACNGCTCCNACCGTATCAATCGGCAGAGGAAGATTTTCTTTTAGAACAGCNTTATAACCGATTTGGGNAAGGGCAGTTATTTCGTCCTCCAGCTTTTTANGATNGTCACGNGAGTAAACATANTTATCTTTTATTTCATAATCNCAGTCAATATTTTTGCAAAGCTTTGCATATTGTTCAAACGCCGCTTTNTTTGCCTGNAAATANATTTTAGNTTTTTCAATACCTNCGCTTCGGAGAANCTTATCATAGATCAAGCCGTGCTGAAAGGTAATTTTGGCAGTTGTATTTCCCGTTGTTNCNCCNCATATTTTATCCTTTTCAACAAGCACATAGGGCACGCCTTTTTCCTGCANAAAATATGCAGTAAGAATTCCCGCAATNCCNCCTCCGATAATCANNACTTCCGTTTCTATATCATTTTTCAANGTCGGAAAACCGAAACGATCAATATGTTCATACCATAACGATTTCAAAGNTATTTCCCTTTCGGTGNTTTTNTTGTCTGANNAGAAGNTATATTCTNCTCATACTATGCCCNCCTCTGGATTTATTTATCCACATATACTTTGGTTTCCCCAAGGAATATCGTCTCATCACTATCTTTCATACCGCCATAAACATGAACATAATAAACACCTTTNCTGTCNTAACCGGACAGATCAAGTTCATATTTGAAATAACTTTTATGATTTCCGGANACGCTGAACCATTGNAGATCATCCTGCTCCCCCTCCTCGCTCCAGAGNGCATAGTTGATCATATCCCATTCATCTGCATTATATAGCTCCGNCGTAATCANAGTCTGNTCATCATTTACTGTAGCATAGACATGCTCCGCCTCTTCATATTCTTTGTAGATCAAATTATCAGAAAGCTTTAAGGCATAATATTTTGCTAGCTGCTTTTCAAATTCCTGCATCTGCTGTGCCGAAAGAATGTTAACCTCTCCACCGGCAGTATAATAGTAAATTCCCATAGATTCAAAATAGGTATCAAAAAAGCACTCACTCTCTGAAGCAAACAAACTGTCCCCCAAAAAGTAGTTTGGTGCAGACATATCAAGAAGATCAAGCAATGTAGGTGCCATATCCAGTGAGTTTCGTCCATTTGCGTCATAACTCTTCGGGGTAACCCCTTTGTAAAAAACCATCAAAGGAATACGGTCAAGAGAAGGATCTTCCCGCCTGTAGTCAGGGAAAGCAGTGACAAAGTCCGCATCCTGGTAGGTTGCATGGTCGGAGGTCAAAACGATAATTGTATTTTCTGCCAATTCACTTTCATAAAACCGATCCAGAAATGTTCCAATCTGCACATCCAGATCGTAAAACCTGTTCAGCAATGCATTTGATCCGCCTGCAAATTGTTCATAAACGCCATCCAGGGTGGCATGTGTCCCGAAAGAGTACATTGCAAGAAAGAAGGGCGTCTCACCTTCATTTTGCTCAAGCGCTGTTTCAAACAACATCTCATAGGCCGCCTTATCACTAAGCGCATCCGCCATGCCATCCACCCTGCCTTTATCCGCAAGCAGTTCATCAAAGCCAAAATGGGAAAGGTATTCTGAGAATTCTACATTTTGCGGTTCTGCATTAATGAAAGTGGTTCTATACCCATAGCTTTTGAAAATATTCTGCACGGAAACCAGGGGATTTACATCATAATTCTCACGCTGATAGTCTGAATAAAGCTGACCGCTGAGTCCCATGTAGGTAGCAAAGGTATGGTTGTAGTAATTGGTAAAGCTAATGGAGTTATCCTGTAGAGCCGATACATTCGGCATGATATTCCTTGGATCTTCAATAATATTCTGTGACATTCCCTCCACAAAAATAAGTATCACATTGGGATTTTCCGGAATTTCTTCCGGCTTTGTAATATAATCTGACACGGAATCCGAATAAAATTCATTTTTCTCCAGTGNCTGNTCCNTATCACTTTCCCCNCTGACTACCATANTGCTCATGGCCTCAACCACTGCATTGTCCGCCATCTTATTTCGTTCCATTTGCTGATAAAGCTTGTAAACCGCACGATATGGTGAATATTCTATCACACCTGTAAAAATGATTCCGGCATACAGTATGGCTGTTACAATACCCAACGCCAAAATTGTTTTTTTGTTGCCGGGAGCCGGACAGACCGGCAATAAGGAAAATAGCAGAACCATTACAATGGTAAGTCCGTAAATGAAAAACTTCCCGCTGATCGCATTAACCGAATCAAGATTTGCCAGCATCACTGCGCTCACAAAAGTACTTCCCCAATATAACACTCCAAACTGAACATTCATAAGCAATAATGCCGGCGCATTAAAAAGATACCCCAGCCAGCTTTTCACATGACACAGCAGATTGGTAACAAAAGCGATAAGAACCACTTCGGCCAGCGCAACCACAATATAACGCCAGNTCANCTTGTGCACCACTACTGCTANNATTNGAAACAGCATTGCAAAGNGNTATTTCAGTATCAGACAAATATAANTNTATATTCTTTTTCTTTTCANTTNTATTTNTATTTCCTTCCATAAAGTGATAAAGTGCTCTATATAGGAAACGGCTAATATTATAAAAATGTTATCTTTTGCGAGCAACAACGAGTTTGCTTATTCATTCCTTTATCCACGACTCCATATTTCCGTTTTTCTCATCGCTGAGCATACTCCATACATACTCCGGCGATTCTGCATATAACTCTGACTCTTTATCCTGCAACAATTCATAGGTCATTGTTTTTAACAGTTTTTTCAATGCAACTTCATTGGAGCAATTCTCTTCTTCACTTATGCGATGTACCAAATAAAGGGATATCACCTGAAATCCTTTTCCAAAATCTTTATATCCCTTACTCATTGTCACGTCGATTTCATTGATGTCATAGGTTGTTCCATGAAATAAATCTTTCATATCAGCCCGCCTCCTCTATTGCATCAATATAGGACTTCAAATCCTCTAAAATACCCTTTACTCCCATAGAATTGTATTCCTCATAACAAGTATCAATATAGGAAAGCAAATCATATTTATCTAAAAGATCACTAACTTTACTAAAATCAATATTCCATTCCTGCTTTATGCAGTTGGCAATTGTTATCTGCATATTTAATACATTGTCAGTTCTGGTCATAATGACACCCTCCTAATGATTATCATAATCTATAGTTTCCATTAATTCCATCATAACATCTTTATGCTTTTTATNACCNTACTCCCCAATCACCATAATCAAATGTGCCACTNCCATGNTGAAGTTTTCCTGCTATCTTAAGATTTCTNNNNGNTTNTCGCATACGAGTTAAGATTTCTGGCTGTANATCCAATGNANGGTGTGCTGGAAATACATTCTTCACAGGCAATGCCACAACTTTTTCCAAAGAATCAAGATAGGCCTCCGGATCAGTAGAAGGATAATACGCAAACAAAATATCTTTATAAACTAAATCACCCGTAAATAAATATCCTCTACTTTTTTCCCAAAAGCACAGATGTCCCGGTGAATGTCCGGGAGTATGCAATACTTCAATTTCTCGACTACCAATGTCAATTATATCATGGTCCGTCAACACCTTTGTTGGCATACCCTGAAAAAATTCATAGTTATTCACATGAAAGCCATCAGGTAAATCACAACGGTCTACAACCATTTTTTTAATCGTTTCAATCGATAAAGGGAACTTGCCATTCAACCAATCCAATTCCTCAGCGTGCACATAAAAATCCGAGAAATACTTATGTCCCCCAATATGATCCCAGTGAATATGAGTGGCAACCGCCGTAATCGGTTTATCAGTAAGTTTTAATACTTCATCATATATGTTCGCGATACCAAGTCCTGTATCAATAAGCAGACTTCTATCTATTCCATTCAGCAAGTAGCAATGTGTTTCTTCCCAATGCCTATATTCACTAATAATATATGTATTTACATCAATTTCATCTATTGTAAACCAGTTATCCATTGCACTAGCGCCTTCCTAATCCAGCTTCTCAAACAACTCCATTAACTCTTTCCAATTCTCTATTGTTAGGACATCTTCCCTTGGCTCATACTTCATATCAATTGCCCCAATATACCACACCGGAAATAAACCTGCCTCTTTTGCTCCAACAATATCACATTCATACTGATCCCCGATATACCATACATCTTCGGGGTGCAATTCAGCTTTTTCTAACGCCAATTCAAATATACGCTTATTAGGCTTACGATATAAGTATTCGCTGGTTGCAATGATAAATTCAAAATCATTCTCAGGAATACAATTATAAATCCTTTTAACAACGGCATTTCCGCAATATGAGATATTACTGATTACACCTGTACGAACTTGGTTTTCTCTTAAGAAAGATAGAAATTCTGTGATTCCCTCTGTTGGTTTCCCCGGTGCCGCCGCATCCCAAAATACATTGTCAATTTCTTCCGGGCTTAATGCAATCTCAATTCCTTGTGACTCGTATAAATACTTTGTGAACATATAATTTGGAACTTCTACTTGAAACAAATGCCTCTTTTCAGGATCGAACCGCCCTAACTCCTGATTCAGTTCGTTTGCATAAGCCTGCACTTCCTCCGCAGATTTATTGTATTTATTTGTTGCGGCGTATTTAAGAACTGCCTCAGTCCCTCTTGTGCCATCAAATAACTGTTCGTTTACCAAAGTTTGTCCATAATCAAACAAAATCATCTTGGGTTTCTTCATTTTTACCACATCCTTACTTTTTCGTTTAACACCTATTACTTCTTCTCTATCATCCTGTTATTCCCATAAACAGTCTCTAAAAAGCAGTGTACACAAATGCATTAATATTGTAAGCTATAAGTGCAGGCAGACATCTCGATGCTGTTTATGAAAATAATACCATGCTTATTTATGCATAACAAGCAGAAGCATTCTGCACATGCACCTCCATGAATGTTTGGCACAAAAAAGGACGCAGAGGGAAAATACGATTTGGAGANATAGAATGATAGGAATATATTTCAGTGGTACAGNTAATTCTAAATATTGTNTAGATAAATTTTTAAANGAATACAACGGTAGCAGTCTTTCTTTTTCCATAGAGCAAGATGATGCTGCCATACTTATAAAAAGTAATGATGAAATCGTAATAGGCTATCCTGTTCAATTTAGCAATATCCCTAAAATACTTCATGATTATATCGTCACAAACCAACAGCTTTGGGTAGGGAAAAGAATATTCATCATTGCAACAATGGGGCTTTTTAGCGGTGATGGTGCTGGAANCCTCGCACGANTATTAAAAAAATACGGTGCCGTTATCATTGGCGGCTTACACTTGAAAATGCCGGACAATATCAGTGACGAAAAAGCTTTAAAACGAAGCTATGAAAAGAATCTTGAATTGGTCAGAAATGCAGAAACAAAGATTCACAGAGCAGTTATACAAAGCAAAAACGGGAAACCACCTCAGGCGGGATTAGGAATTTGGTATCATATTGCCGGGCTGTTTGGACAAAGGCTATATTTCTACAACAAGACAAAACATTATACTGATAAATTAAAAATCAATTCCGAAAAATGTATTGGGTGTGGTTTGTGTGAAAAGCTATGCCCCATGAAAAATATCAAATTGGTGAATGATACCGCTGTTTCCGGAAATAAGTGCACCATGTGTTACCGCTGTATCAATAAATGTCCTAATCAGGCAATTACATTATTAGGGAAAAAAGTTATTGAGCAACATGACATAAGTAAATTAGACATTTCAAGAAAATATATATAAATTATTTGTAACTATTCTTCATCTTTCGCATTATAGTAATCACAAAATGCATAGCTCAGCTTTGTAAGTATCTCCATCATTGTACTATCTGCAATCTGACTGAGCGTCTCGTCTGCCGCAAGTTCCCCGTCAATTACCACTTGATACTGTTGTGCAGACAGGCTGTTTTCATCTCTAAGATAAACGATCGGAAATGTTACACCCTGTTCTTTGTATCCCTCCCGGATGCCTTGAATAATCTCGATATATGCATTATTTTCAGCAAATACGGGTACGATATCCATTCCAAAGAGTAATTCAATTTTTTCAATTTTGATCACTGACTAACATCCTTTCACATTTTTTAGTAAAATCATAACAAACTATAACTATCAACTATAGTCAAGTAAATTGACACGATTTTGCATATTTTTCCCATATTTGCGGTATTTTCTTTTTTATAAAGAGCGCATAGGAGCATTCCGGTGTTTCTATCATATTTTTTTCCTTCAAATATTCGGCACCGCAGGAATACCACCATTCTAATTGCTGCTTTGTTTTATCTTCAAAATGACCAATTTTCATTTTACCCTGCTTCACATATTCCATAAATAAATCATACGCATTTTCAACCCGGACACATTTTGTTACTTCAACAGGCTCTGTTGCCAATCTCGCACATGGAATATTTTTGAATGGAATAACTTGATCTTCTTTTGCAAAGACTTCGTAAATGTATCCACTCACGCCTTCTGATACTTCTTTCAGTGCATTCGGATACAGCTCGTGATAGATAGGTATTTCACTGCCCTTTTCAAAACCATAAGGAAACCAATAATAGGGTCTTTCCACAGCATTGCATAAATAAAATGCAGCAACCACATCGATTGTAGTCATATATACATATGGACGGTCATGATCCGCCTGATTTGGTTTTAATATTTTTATATTTGCAGTGTTACTTCCATGATATAATGTCATGTAATAACCTCCTCTAACATTCCTGAGACTCCCCACATAGAGAGTGTTGCCGTCTTCATCAGCCGGTGAAGCTTTCGTATGCTGCAAACTAATTAAAACGTTCAAACCGTTCGATCATGATCGCATACTGCTCCTTAATCTGCAGATATAGCCCGATGGTGTTTTCTTTTTCTCTCTCAAATTTTTTAATTATATTGTCGTAATTGCGCTCCAGAGTGGTCACCACACTGCGGTTGATCTTGCCGTTATCTGCATCGGAATTCATAATACCCAGAATCTTTTCCTTGCTGAAAGCCTCCTTATAGCTGCGCTTTCCATAGAGGGCGCTCAGAATATCCGCCACCGCAATGATCTGCTGAGGCAAAGTCATATCCGCCGCCACAAGTCCCTTGTGATAACCTGTCCCATCCAGCTTCTCGTGGTGTCTGACCGCAATCTGCAAAACATCATCGTCTACCACACCCTCCAGAATCATCTCCGTGATCCGTACATGCGCCTTCATAACCTTCATCTCTTCATCACTCAGACGCCCCGTGGACTCCAGAATATGTAAGGGGATTGCAATCTTTCCCAGGTCGTGAAGCAGCGCGCCATAGTGGAGGGCTCTGAGATCCTTTCCCGATATGCGGAAAAGCCTGCCCAGCTGCTCCGCAAAATTCACCGTCGCCAGTGTATGGATCACTGTATGCTCACTCCGAAAATCAATGGTGTAGACTAGCATCTCTAAAAATCCCTTTTTATAATGCTCGGAAAAGGCCCGCTTTGCCAGAAGCACATCCAGTTCCTCACGGTATTTGCCGTTTACCAGATTTCCCGTGATTCCATAGCATGTCTCCGCCTTCTGGAAAATATCAAGCGCAGCGCCGGAAAACTTGACGTTCCGATACTTCGAAAAGTAGTCGGGGTCCAGCCTCTCATCCTTCAGATGCAAAAAGGTGTCCATTTTATCCGCCAGATTCAGAAGTTCAATAACGTGCAGATAGCGGCTTTGTATCAAATTGTAACGGTTATAATCCAGATGATGGTAGAGCACGATCTCCGCCCTATCCCCTATCGGAGACAGATACTTCAGAAAAAGAAATCCGTAGACGGAATGCGGCCATAGGTTCTTCGTCTCAAAATCCGTCACATTCTTGACGTTGTCCTCCTTAAAAAGGCCGATGTCGTGCAGAATCCCAAGCATGGTGTAATCTACCAGCTCCTGCTCTGTGTACCTCTGCTCCGTATAAGCATTCTCATACTCCATCATCTTATATAAGATATAGCCCGTAATCTCACCGTGGCTCATGATCTTATTGTTGATGATACCGAGTGTTTTTCGGATGATCTCATTAACACCCTGACTGCTGATAACACTCATATTCCTATACCCTTTCTCTTGGATAAAGTTATTCTAACATTACTTGGTTGTTTTGTCCCCTCTTTTCTATTTTCCATTTTGTAAACTTGCTTTCCACTTACCGGATAACGTCTAAAAAGGATTCGCCCGTTATCATATGGGATATCGCATTTTGTATCTTATGGACTTTCATACATTGATAAACTATAAAATATTTATTCGTATCAGTCCTAATACTGAAATCCTATTTTTTAAGCATTCGGCAAAAGGCGATATTATATGCAACTGGCTCTGCACAGATGCGGATAATATCGCTTCTTATCAAAAACCTAATTCAACTTCTCTTTGTATCTCTTTAATAAGTGCATTAATTCTCTTTAATGTTTTCTTGTCCCGCAACTGCCATTCAAGATATTCTTCCCAAGCTCGCTCTTCCCAAAGTATCTTCATGTATTAATCCTCAATTAGTTCACGCTCAACAAGAACCGCCTTCCCTGATTCAATGTCATCTATCACCTTTTTCAAATATGTCATATTGCTTTCAGAGTAAAATGGATCTACAGATACATCAAATGGTATTCTTTTCTCTCTTGTCATTTTTTTTGCAAATATGGTAAATGCAGTCGTCATACTTAACCCCAAATCTTTGCAAGTTTCTTCCATATTTTTCTTCAATTCTTCATCCATACGAAAATTAATCATTGCTTGTGCCATAATCATTACTCCTTTTCTACAATATAATTTTATCATCCGCTCCTTCATCTGTAAAGCATTTGCCAATCATTTGCTTTACAATATTGTATTCGATTTTCCCTTGCTTATTCCATATGGTTTGAGTCAAAAGTATTTTTTAAAAATTGCAGGGCCGCCTCGCCTTCTTCCTCATTATAACTGTATCCAAGCCCTTCTCCANCATACTGTGCCACGTTTTTAAACAAATCACACATCTTAAAAACAGCTTGCCATGCATTAACAANATTGCCGTCAAAATATGTCTCCATAAACATTTGCCATTCCTNTTCNGNGAGCCACNTATACAAATACTTCGAGGATTTTCCCGTNCTTACTGACCAATCCGTTATCAGCCCGACTTTCCAATTCAACATCTTGATAAGTTCTGTTCTGACACAATAATTTGTCATATCCTGCACGTAAGGCATTTCTGCCCGCCACAGCCCTTTTGCTATATTGTTGGTGCACCACCAGAATTCATTACAAGTGGCGAGAAACTGTTCTTTTGTAGGTTTTGTAACCCAATAGTCTCGATCTGATGCCGGCTCAATTTGCGGCAGTAAATTTCCTTTGTCAGATAAGATTCTGCAAAGCCTATCATCTTTTATATGTTGCAGTGCATAACTTACAGATTGTACTGTCAAATCAATCCGAACCCCATCTGCAAATTGCATCAACCAGCCATAAGAATTGTCCTTNTCACTTGGAAAATAAGGATTNTCATCAGGATACTGCATATAAAGGATCTCCCCGAAACGGTTAATCCAATTTTTGTCCTCAATAAAGCTTTTGGTTTCTTCAACAACATAAACAATATCGTAATCCTGAAAAATATCTTTCGAGACATTGTCGTTTGTTCTTGAACCGTTCATATAAACAGCTTTGATTCTATTATCATTTTGGGCAACACGCAGGATAAGGTCATATATTTCGTTTTCTGTTCTCATCATTTATCTCCATTATTATTCACTTTGGAAATATGGTAAACATCTTAAATACTCAGTACATTCTCCAGCACAATTTGTTATGTAATCTCGAATATGCTGTTCTGATATATATTTGGTATGGACCAAAATATTCTTCTTGTTATTGTAATCCAAAATAAGTTTTTCTTTCCAGACTCTAACATCCTCTGCATCAATCAATCCTTCTAATGAATATGCTTTGCCCTTATTTATAGCTTCCATTATGCAGGGGGCATTCTTCTCCCAAAACATCAATTGTTCTATTTGTTCGCAGTCCGCATAATAGGCTTCATTCATCGACATATTCTGCGATGGNGCTTTTTGAAACTCTTCTTTAAATGGTACTCTAATGGAATGATACCATATCATATCAGATAACAAATGAACAAGATATCCAATTACAAAATCATTATTTTCAGATGTATTGTATTCATTGATAAATGTATCAAAGTAATCAATATGACTTTTACTGTTAAATCTATAGTGTGATATATCTTTTATTTCTCTTGTATAATTTTCTTTTACATGAACTGCATCCGGAGCGATACTTCCTAACAAGAAATCACCATACGAATGAATTGAACTGAATTTCTCGTATATTTTATCCGCAATTAGCAAATGCATCATCGGCTGTGCCATATTTATTCTCCATTATAGTTTTTCATATCCTTCGATTTACGGATTTGATTATACCACCTCCATTCTTCACTTACCACCATAAAAGACAGGACATAGCAAGCGCTGCGCTCCACAATATTTATCGTTCCAACTGTACTTCCTTATCCTTTTCGTAAAGGCCTGTTTCCTTGCATTTTTCAGTGTAAACCTTGATATACTTTTTTAATTGACGTAATTTTTTTAATTTGATAGCATTTAATTAGAGCAGGCGCCTACTCAAAAATAGTAGGAGGTTATTAAAAATTATATGAATGAAAAATTGTATCAGCGTTATTTAGAAACCAGTGTTTATACATATGTAGGAATGTATAAANATTTTGTNTTATCGCTGCCGGATGATATACCTTCCATAGGAATGTTGGTTTGTGATCAAATTACCCATCCGTCTATGTATTTTACAGAGCCCTCTCCGTATTTGGAAAAAACTTATTATGGGAAATTTGCGTCCTATCCGAAGCATCGTTTTAAAAATGAAGATGAACTATATATAACTGCTGTTTCAATGATTGCCGGAATTTTACGTTTAGATGAANCNGGATTTACNAANAACAGAGATGTGGCAAAAAGAATTACTGTATCTTGCCGACAGGCTTCCGTATTATTTAGTGCAATTTTAAAAGCTAAAGGAATCCCTTGCCGTTCAAGAGCCGGCTTTATGGATTTTGGGAATACAGGTGACAGTTATATGGAACACTGGGTTAATGAATATTGGGATTTTAAGGAAAACAGGTGGGTTTTGGCAGATGTTGANGGNTATTATGAATATGAACNGCGTTTTGGTTACAGNCAATTTGATTTNCCACGCNGNAAGTTTGTNACNGCTTCAGAAGCATGGNTTGGTTTGAGAANAAATACGTTANATAAAAAATTAGACGTTTTTTCACNAAANCNTTTGGANGGCGTCTGCGAATACTTGTTTATGGATTTCCATGCATTGATGAACAATGAAATCTTTTATTCTTATCAGCCCTTATATCTTCGCGGCGGAATACAGACGCTGGATGAAAGTGAATTGTGTGAACTTGATCATCTGGCGGAACTGCTGGCAGAACCTGATAAAAATATGGAGCAGATAGAACATTTGCAGGCTGCAAATGAAAAGTTGTCTGTTTTGACAAATAATACTCAAAACATCTACTATGATACTTTCGGATAACACCATGCCGAAAATATTTATGTGCTGTCGTTGACAAGCCTGTCTGTCCATGTTTGATGGTAGGGGAAATTGAAAAGTAATCATTCCTGCCCAGGGAAAGTCAGACATGAAAAATGCTTATTTGATACTC
>WFLX010010591.1_pt1 | contig 20487 bp, 12 predicted proteins | sample 4967041 | NCBI WGS metagenome assembly WFLX01 (sample SAMN12857096, study PRJNA449069) | gut metagenome | isolation source: stool from male and female vole | host: Microtus ochrogaster | place: USA:Florida | collected 2017
TAGTAGAGTGTCTCATAATTTTGCATTGTTTATAATTGAACATTCATCGCGTTTGACCCCTCCGGGGTCGCTGAATCTTTGGTATTATTTCCCCGAGCTGACGCTCGGGGTTAACAAAATTATCAGCCCTCCGGGCTTCCTTACCAAAGAAACTTAATTTAACGACAATGGGGTTAATTAGCTTAACCTTGGGGTTTCTGAAATGCAAAAATACACTCTGGAAGCGGGTATTACCAAAAAAAGGATAGTTTCTTTATTCCCTTTTTGAATACCTAAGTATTTGAAAATCAATTATAGGAATTTTTTAAAATTCCCTATATTAAAAATCAAGGAGTTAACGGAACATTTTAGACACGAAAAACTCACGGTCAGGAGCATCGGAGACGAGGATACGCTCTTTGAGGAGATTCCTGCGGTTGTAGAAGGTCTTAGGTTTTATATTCATGAAGATGCAGACAGCCCGTGGGGAAAATCCCGAATAGATATAAGTTAAGAATTTCAGGTCGTTTACGGAGAGCTCCGGAATCTGCTCACGTATACGATTGAGCGTGTCGTCGAGATACTCATTGACAATTTCCTCAAGAGCCTCGACACTTTTGTTGTCACGCAAGGCGAGGATATGCTTCTCCACATCCTTATAGAATACTTCCTTCATCTTCTCAGACTCGTTATTATCAAAGTATCCGTTGCAGAGCATATTGAGTGTATCAAGCCGGCTTTGGTATAATGCGTTCACTTTTTCGCGCAACTCCAAATTACGCTCCGACCTATCCTCAATCATGAGTGAGAGGTTTTCTATTTCCCGGTTTCTGTTTTCTAAGCGTCGGNGAAGCCTTACATAAATCACGATGCTTATCATAGCCACTACGACCAATAGGCCTATTGCTACAACCCATAAGATACGCATCGATTTGCCGGACTTTACTACATAATCGTCATGGGTTTTCTGTAGTGCTCCAATCTCTTGCTCGTAGCGACCTCGTTCGGAAGTAAAGTATTTTATGATCCCTTNATCNGTATATACCTTCAGCTGATNGTAATCACCAAATATACTTGTATAAGGGAATTCAAGGTTAATAGACCATGACAAGGATTTTCCAGTAGGAATGTTCTCGTCTGCATCAAGGTAGAAATGTTCAAGAGGGGTTTTTACAGAATCCACATTTATCCATTCCACCTTATATACGACAAATGGCTCTGAACTTTGTAATCCAAATCTTATATCGGTTCTGTCGCCTTTCATATTGCCAACTCCCCTGCCTTTGAAAATCAGTGAGCCAGATGAGATAACAGTGTCCGCTACGGAATGACTGACCTTATTTTCAGCGTTTACCGGTATGATACCCAGCAGTAATATTATGAGAAATAAAAGTAGTGTAATCATAATGGCGAAAGGGTCTGGATGGTCTGAAGGATAGAGAGGGCTTCGGAGACTGTGGGGACGTCGGCGATGAGGAAGGAGCGTTTGCCGTTGACATCGCGGAGTTTTGTGCGTTTCGGGTCGAGTTGTAGCCATGCGAGGAGGCGACCGAACGCCGTAGAGGCGTAATAAGCGGCATTTTCTTCTCCGACAAAGTAGATATACATCTTGCCTCCTTTGAGCGTCAGGCGCTCGATTCCGAGACGTTTCGCCGCCATTCTGAGTGGGACCACCTTAATCAGTTCTTCCGTAGTTGCAGGTATTGCACCGAAACGGTCCTTTAATTGCGCTCGGAATTCCTCTATCTGCTCCTCATTCTCCATATTGTCGAGTTGCTGATAGAGCGAGATGCGCTCGCTCTCCTGTGGCACATATAGCGGTGGCAAGCGAAGCTCCAAGTCGCTCTCGATGGCACAATCGGCTACAAATTCCTCTTCGCCCGGCTTTGTAGTATCGGCAAACGTATCGGCAAATTCCTCTGTCTTCAACTCGAGTACAGACTCTTTCAGTATCTTCTGGTAGGTCTCATAACCCAGATCGGCAATAAAACCNGATTGCTCGGCNCCTAACAGGTTGCCGGCACCACGGATGTCAAGATCTTGCATCGCAATATGGATCCCACTTCCGAGGTCGCTGAAACTCTCAATAGCCTGAAGACGGCGACGAGCAACAGGAGTCAGCGGAGAACCCGGAGGCACCATGAAATAGCAGAATGCCTTGCGGTCGCTTCTTCCCACACGACCACGTAGCTGATGAAGCTCTGAAAGACCAAAATGATGGGCATTGTTGACGATGATAGTGTTGACATTGGGCATATCGACGCCATTCTCCACTATGGTCGTAGAGAGAAGGATATCATAATCGTGAGCTGCGAAGTCCAATATAGCCTTCTCAAGCTGCTCAGGGGGCATCTGTCCATGTGCCTTTATTACACGTGCATCCGGAACAAGGCGATTCAGCATATTTTCGAGGACATTGAGATTCTCAATCCTGTTGGAGATGACAAAGAGCTGGCCATTTCGAGAAAGCTCGAAATTTACGGCTTCCTTCACCATGTCATCATCGAGAGTGGCTACTGTAGTCACCACAGGATGGCGATTAGCAGGAGGAGTATTGAGCGAGCTTAGATCCCTGGCTCCCATAAGAGAGAACTGCAGAGTGCGCGGAATAGGGGTGGCGCTCATGGTCAAGGTATCCACATTGACCTTCATCTGTTTCAGCTTTTCCTTTACGGCCACACCGAATTTCTGCTCCTCATCGACTATCAGCAGACCAAGATCCTTAAACTTGACACCTTTGCCAATAAGCTTATGAGTTCCGATGAGGATATCTATCTTTCCGGCTTCAAGGTCAGCAAGGATCTGCTTCACTTCCTTCGGTTTCTTTGCCCGGGAAATGAATTCTACGCGCACAGGAAGGTCTTTGAGACGCTGAGAGAATGTACGGTAGTGCTGCATCGCAAGAACCGTTGTAGGAACGAGGACGGCAGTTTGCTTTGAGTCAGTGGCAGCCTTAAATGCAGCCCGGATTGCTATCTCGGTTTTTCCAAAACCCACGTCGCCGCAGACGAGGCGATCCATAGGTCTTGGACTCTCCATATCTGCCTTAATAGCCTGGGTAGCCTTCAGCTGGTCGGGCGTATCCTCGTAGATGAAGCTTNCCTCGAGCTCATGCTGTAGGTATGAATCAGGAGANTANGCANAACCCTTTTCTTCGCGCCGCGCTGCATAGAGCTTGATAAGGTCGCGNGCGATATCCTTCATCTTGNTCTTNGTGCGNTCNTTNATACGNTTCCANGCNCCNGAGCCAAGCTTGTTNATNTTCGGNGGNACACCNTCCTTNCCNCGATATTTCGANAGTTTNTGNAGCGAATGNATCGANACGAGAATCATATCATCGTTCTGATAGAGGAGCTTTATCATCTCCTGCGGGCTGCCATTTGTGTCGGTCTTTATGAGACCGGCAAATTTGCCAATACCATGGTCTATATGGACTATATAATCTCCTATTTCAATCTGATTCAATTCTTTGAGCGACAGAGCCAATTTCCCGCTTCGAGCTTTGTCAGATTTCAGACTGTATTTATGGAATCTGTCGAATATCTGGTGGTCAGTGAAGAAGCATGTCTTTGTATCGTGGTCTACGAAACCGGCATGTAAAGTCTGCGCAACAGGAGTGAAAGAGATATGATCACCCCGATCTGCGAAAATTTCTTTCAGACGTTCTGCTTGATATGCAGAATCACTGAGAATCAGCAGACGATATCCATCAGAGAGCATATTGGTGAAAGACTCGGAGATGATATCGAAATTCTTGTGGTAAAGAGCCTGCGGGGATGTGTTGAATTCCATTAAGGCATCCTTACCGGAGGGAGAGACAGTCATACCGAACTCAAATATCCGGAATTTTTCAACACGGCTTACGAAATCTTCCGCATCCACCACTTTTTTCATTGCTTCAGGATCACCCTCCTCGGCAATGGCCGCGGATTCGGAATACTGCTGCGACGCAATGTCGCGCACAGTTGCCACCAATGCGGAAGTGTCGGCGACAAAAAGGGGAGCTGAGTCTCCAATGAATTCCAGAAGAGACACCCCATGCTCGCTGCTTCCTTCTGCGGCTGAAGCAGCCACAATCGACACGTCCCCGAGACGTTGCTCGGAGAGTTGGGTTTCTACATTGAAAGTTCGGATGGAGTCGATTTCATCGTCGAAAAAGTCGATACGATAGGGAAGCTCGTTGGAGTATGAGAANACGTCGAGAATGGAGCCACGNCGAGCAAATTGNCCCGGTTCGTAGACATAGTCTACCTGNCGNAANCCTAATTCNTCAAGNCGANTCGCTCACTTTCTCAATGTCAGCTCGCTTAGTAGTGGAAAGCTTGAGCGTGTTTTTCTCGAGATCAGCCCTTATAGGAACTCTTTCGGCAAGTGCCTCCGGGTATGTGACAATCCAACCAACTTTTCCATTACGCCAACCGTCAAGGGCCTCAGCTCGGAGGATCTGCTGAGGGGCATCNACACGACCGTATTTGATATGGCGTTTGTAGCCGGATGGAAAAAATGCAACCTCACAATCNGCTANTCGAGACAAGTCATGATAGAGATAACCGGCAGAGTCGGCATCGTCTGCCACAATGACCATCGGTTTTNTTGCATTTGCCATCTTTCCAAGAAGAACTGCGGCAGCCGAACCTTTAAGACCGCAGAGAGCTACCCGGGAAGCCTTCTTGTCGTCGATCACTTTTTTCAGCCCTTTCAGGCGAGCCTGCGTGGCAAAAAGAGACGCAGCATCGCTAAGCGTCATCATTTTTCGTGTTTTGCGTTTTGCGTTTTGCGTTTTGCGTTGTCGGATGAAGAGGATTCCTTCAATATAGCCTCATACTCAGGAGACTCTATTATGGCTATAGCTGTCTCCACTACCGGGTCGGTCCTGATTTCAACGGCAATACGTCCTGCATCACCGTAATATCGAGTGGCAATCTCCTCTTCAAGATAATCCTTGATTTCTTTTTTCTTGAATTGAAGGTCGCGCTCCAGATCGCTTCCGAGTGATTTCTCAAGAGCAACGAGTATAGAGTCATTGTCGGCAGTCATATAACCTTGTTCATCGGCTTGTTTACGCACCTCTTTTAGCAACGCATCGAAAGATGTGTCATATTTCATGCCGCTGTTAACGACAAAATCCGTGAAAGCGGCATAATCTTCATCAGTAATACCGAATTTGTCAATAGGCATTGAATTCGGATGATTAGCACGGTACTTGTTGGCATAATCGAATATCTTGTTTTTTGTCACAAGATTGTAGAGAATGTCGGAATAGTTGTTGTTCTTTACCACCGAATCAGGCTGTAGGCCTCCACCGTCTCGCACTTCGCGACCACGAGATGTGTAATAGACATTGGTCAGAGAGTCGGGAGTACGAGCCACGCTACCATCGGGATTGCGCCTTGAATAGTCGAGAGCCTGAATAAGGCGACCGGAGGGAATGTAGTATTTTGCAACAGTCACTTTCAAGCTCGCATCGTGAGGAAGAGGAAAGATATTCTGAACGAGACCTTTTCCGAAACTGCGGTTACCAACAAGGACGGCACGGTCAAGATCTTGGAGTGCACCGGCTGTAATTTCTGAAGCAGATGCTGTGCCTCCATCGGTCAGTACAATGAGGGGCATATCGGGGAACTCCGGGGTATGGGTTGTCTTATAGACACGTTCCTTGCCATTGCCACTTGTACGTAGCACCTGAGTACCTTTTGGAAGGAAATTACCGAGAATTTCGATGGCACTTTCCACGAGGCCTCCACCATTGCCACGCAAGTCGAAAATGAGGTTTGAGAACTCCGGATTTTTTTTCAGGGAGTCAAGAGCCATTGTCATTTCCTGAGGAGAATTCGTGATATAGCTGTTTAGGCGGATATATCCCGTAGTTGGGCTTACCATCCCAAAGTAAGGGACAGACTTCTCAGTGACTTTCTCCCGGGTTACAGTAAATGACAACAAGGAATCAGGTACGTATGGACGGTTGACCTCAATATAAACATCGGTGCCCGGAGTGCCTTTGAGAAGTTTTGACACTTCAGCATTCTTTAAGCCTTTTGTAGCCACTGTGTCAACTTTTATTATTCTGTCGCCAGGCCTAAGACCGGCCTTAGCGGCGGGACTTCCTTCCATCGGTTGGGAAATGCACACGTAGCCGTCATACTCCGTGATATAGCTACCGATACCTGCATATTCACCAGTAGTCATCTTCATGAGTTGGTCACGATCGTCGGCAGTGTAATATTCCGTATAAGGATCTACGGTATTGAGCATGGCGTTAGAAGCCGCCTTGAACGCCTCGTCAATGCGGATTGAGTCTACATAGTTTTCCTCCAGAACCTTCACCATAGAGTTGAAGGTCTTGAGATTGCGTTGTAGCGCCATGTCATGGCTTTTCTTTGCGCAAACACCAATGGATATTGCAATCAGTGCCACTATGGGCAGAAGGATCCTTTTCATACGGAATAAATTCTTTTAATTCTAATGCATAATTAACTTCGTTCAAGCTAAAGCAAGTCATAATGCATAATTAATAGTGCCAGACCATCAATCTATAATGCATTTATGCCAATATGCTCATAATAGGAACAAATTCTTATAGATAACAGTGTTTAAACGTTTTTANGCGTTTAAAGTTTGAGAGATCTTAACTATCACGCTCCGGGGCGGATGCGGAGCATGCTTTCTTACGCTGTTTGCTCCGGAACTATGTCAGGGTGAGGATAGTCGACGGTAAAATGCAGTCCGCGGCTCTCCTTTCGTTCGCGAGCTTGGCGCATTATTAGATAACCGATGTTAATAATGTTGCGGAGCTCACAGAGTGCTCGAGTAGGCTTGCTCTCTTTAAATAAACGTTCAGTTTCTTGATAAAGTATATCGAGACGGTTCCAGGCGCGGTCGAGACGCAGGTCACTTCTGACGATTCCCACATAGTAACCCATAATTTGGTTAACTTCCTTTTCGGATTGAGTGATCAGCACCATTTCCTCAGCGTGTGTAGTGCCTTCATCATTCCATTCCGGCACATCTGAACGGAAATCGATACCCTCGACTCTTTGAAGAGAATGCTTTGCAGCGGCATCGGCATATACAACAGCTTCAATGAGTGAATTTGACGCAAGACGATTACCACCATGGAGTCCGGTGCAAGAACATTCACCGATCGCATAAAGACGGTCTATGCTCGATTGCCCATCGAGATCAACTTTTATGCCTCCACAGAGATAATGAGCAGCCGGCGCCACGGGAATCATATCCTTAGTGATGTCGATTCCTAAGGATAGACATTTCTCGTAGATATTTGGGAAATGTTTCTTGGTCTCTTCCGGATCCTTGTGGGTGACGTCGAGATAGACGTGGTCTGAGCCACTGAGCTTCATTTCAGAGTCAATAGCGCGGGCAACGATGTCGCGAGGTGCAAGCGATAGACGGGGATCATATTTATGCATGAATTCCTTTCCGTCGAGAGTCTTAAGGACAGCTCCGTAGCCACGCATAGCTTCCGTGATAAGGAAACTTGGACGGTCGCCGGGGTGGTAGAGGGCAGTAGGATGGAATTGAATAAACTCCATGTCGCTGACCGTGCCCTTGGCACGATAGACCATAGCGATTCCATCGCCAGTAGCGATGAGAGGGTTGGTGGTTGTCGTATAACAAGCCCCTACGCCACCGGTTGCCATGACTGTAATCTTAGCGAGGAAAGTATCGACTTTTTCAGTTTTCTCATCAAGCACGTATGCACCATAGCAAGTGATGTCGGGAGTACGGCGTGTGACAATCTTTCCTAAATGATGCTGCGTTATAATCTCTACAGCGAAATGATTTTCGTAAATATCAATAAAAGGATTTTCTTTAACACGTTCCACGAGAGACTGCTGAATCTCTGCGCCGGTATTGTCGGCATGGTGAAGGATTCGGAACTCCGAGTGTCCCCCTTCACGATGGAGGTCGAAAGAGCCGTCATCTTTCTTATCAAAGTCCACACCCCAATTAAGAAGCTCTTTGATTTGCTCGGGAGCATTCTTCACTACTTTCTCCACAGCCTTTGGGTCGGAGAGCCAGTCGCCTGCGACCATAGTATCGCGGATGTGCTTGTCGAAATCGTCGACCTCAAGATTCGTGACACTTGCAACGCCCCCTTGAGCGAAGAATGTATTCGCTTCGTCGAGAGTAGTCTTGCAGACGATAGCCACCCGATGATCAGAGGAGGCAACCTTAAGGGCGAAGCTCATTCCAGCGACGCCGGAACCAATCACAAGAAAATCGTATTCAAAAACCATTTCGAGTAAAGTATTAGTTTATTGGTAGGGCGTGGGCCAGTCACGGCCCACGCCCTTATGATCGGATTATATTATCCTTAAATTAAAGACCGCTGAGATTGTAGTTAGCGAATTCAAGGTCTTTCTGTGCTTTTGCAAGCATAGTCTGGTCGAGCTTGATAGCTTCGCGGAGGTTGGTCATCACCATGCTCTCGTTGTTGGTGCGAGCGCCGACGATAGCAGCAAGATAATAGGTATTTGCATTGGGGTTCTGGATTCCAGCGAGAGTGTTCTTAGCAGAGCTGTAGTCCTTAGAAAGAATCTGAGCAAGAACAGTGTTGTTGTTCTTAGCATTACCAAGACTGCTGACAGCATTGGAAACCTGACCTTCGTTGAGGTAAAGCACTCCAAGAGCTGCGCCTGCTTCAGGAACGCCAGCAGCGCCGCCGATAAGATCTTTAGCCTTGCTGAGGTCGTTGTTTTGGAGAGCGAGAAGTCCGAGGTTTAGGTCGACAGACTTATCGTTTGGAGCAAGCTTCTTAGCCTGTGCGAGAGCTTTAGCAGCTTCGTCATATTTACCAAGGCTGAACTGAGTAGCACCGAGACCGTTCCAAGTACGGAAATCGTTAGGATAGATCTGAGTAGCGGCTGCATAGATAGCCTCCTTCTTAACGTCATCGTTAGCAAGAGTACCGATATAGAGGATTTCTTCGAGGCTCAAGCCACTTGGATTGGATTCGAACTGGAGGAACATTTCTTCGTCGCTCTTGCCGATAACATTGACAGTAGCCACGATCTTCGAGTAACGGAGCTGAGGAAGGATCTGCTCTGCGAGTTCGTTGAATACGGCAGACATATTGCGGAGTTCCTGTTCGCGCTGTTCCGGATCCTTATACATCTTGAGAACGCTGAGGATAAGGTTTTTATCCTGGATGTTGCTCTTCTCCACGAGTTCCTGGAAACCTTCCCAGTCTTCCGGAGTGAATTCAGAAGTAAGTTCACCGAATTCAGTGATCTTGTCTTTCTTGAGCTGGTTGCGCATATAATCAACAGTTACGTCTTCACGTTTTTCAGCAAGAGCCCTGTTGAAAGCCATAGTACCGTCAGGAGAAGCGTATGAGTGAATGTTGATTCCTGCAATTTCTCTGTTAGGAGCATCATTTGAAGAGATGAGATCCTTGTTGAAATCAACATAGTCGGCAGCGTCAACCTGATTAGCGCGGATCTTAGCCTGGTTGATGAGGAACTTGATTTCAGCGCTGTATTTCTCTTGGATGATACGCTCAAAGTTGCTTGTAGCTGGAGCAGGTTCGAGAACANCCACGTCAGTAAGAGTAGATGTCGCAATCACGCCATACCCAACCTTAACACGAGGAAGCTGATAGTCTTTGCCACCCTGGTTCACCTTGAAATCAAGGTAAAGGTCGCTATTAGCCATCTCAGGCTGATAAAGCACATTGAATGGGATAGTGACACTACCGCCGTTGTTGTAGGAAATCACCTGCCCGTTAGCACGTGCGTTCTCACCCTGGAAAGTCACCTGTGAGCTTGAAGCTTCACCACCATCCCAAGCGAGCACTGGAGTCACAGTGACAACAGCATTCTTTGGCATGAACTTTGCAGGTACAGTACCGGAGATAGTAGCAGGTACGGTTTCGCCTACAGTCTCCAGCGGAGTAGGATTGGTGGTGAAATACTCAGAAGCAAAGTCACCCACCTTCTTGGAGCAAGATCCCATCGTCAGGATCATAGCACCCATTGAAAGATAAACTAAGGTCTTTTTCATGATCATGTATATAAAAAAACTAATTAAATTTCGGGTTTTCAATACATTATATCCTTCTCTCCTCGCATCAGCGCAGAGTTTCTGACATTTGGAGGTCAAAATTACATAATTAACTTAATATTTGCAACTTTTTCCTAAAGAATTCAACGTTTAAAGCACTGAAAAAGTTTACGGCCATTAAGACTCATAGAATATAGCCTCCTTCTGATAACGGGCCATCAGTGTGTTGTAGGCCCAATCATCGCAAGGCTTAAGTGAGATTCCACGGGATTCATCAATAATATAGTCTGTGATAGGAGCTCCGGCATATATCGAACAAACGACTCCGCCCCCAAGCCGAGGATTGACTTCCATTAGCAGATAACGGTTGCGGTCAAGGTCGTGTATGAACTGCAGCGTCACGGGGCCACGAAGATTGAAAGTCTCAATTACTTGACGGCTTAGCTGATCGAGAGTATTGTTTCGACAAGTAATGGTCCGAGTGACCTCTCCTCCCATTACTTCAAGACGCACGCGAGGGACGACAGTTAGAATCTCACCTTTTTGAGACACGTAGCAGTCGACCGTATATTCATCCATGTTCTCCAAGAATTCTTGCACAAGATAATCGCTCAAATTCTCGAGCTGCATAAGTTCGTCGAGAGTGTGGAAAATTTTGATACCTCTTGAAGCAGACCCTTTTCTGGGCTTAGCGATAGCCGGCATTTTGGCGTTGATAGCGGTATAGGTCTTTGGGATTGGGATACCCGCTTTCTCAAAAGCTTTAGCGGCCTCAATCTTGTCGAACATCGTACGGCTTGTCTCAAAGTCTCCGACCGGAATAAAGACACCGGGCAAGTGATGTCGCACTTTAGAGGCCACCTCTATAGCACCGTCAACAAAAGGGAGGATGATATCGACATCATATTCGCGAGCGACCTTGACAATGTCGGCAACGACATTTGGATCACTCCACCTCAAGCCAACGATCACTTTACCGACAAGAGCTATCGGAACCTGCTCCAAGAGCTCGTAGCTGATGATATTGACTTCGCGCCCGATTCGCTCACCACTGCGTTTGAACAGTTCCGCCATCGACACTCGGCGAGCGCCGCCGAGCATCATGATATTAATCTTTTTCATAGGATAGAAATATTATCGCTTTCGGTATTATTCATTGGCAATTTCTTCTTTATAAGTTTCGATATGCCGTTTTTTCTTTTCTTGAAGTATTTCAGATATTGTGAGAAAAATACCACTCTCTTCAACATCCCCAAACTCATCGTTGACAGCAGTGCCAAACATGCGCATTGTCGGAGAGAGACTCATATATGCGTTCACAAGGGGAGGGATGTTTAGACCTTTTTCTCTAATAAGACGATTGAGAATCTTGTAGTCTTCCTTATAATTCTCGCCAGACAATCTTTCTTGAATTTCAGGAGTCATTGCTTTTGTATCAATCGGACGGATAGGACGCACGAGTTCCTCCATATCGGGGAAATGCTTGTTAAGGAATCCCAATATCAAGTCAAGATTTTCACGGCCGAAAGCTGGATACATCGTCACCTTCCCAAAAAGATATTTAATATGGGGATATATGACAGTCAGAGCGCCGAGACCATCCCAAAGGTTATCGAGAGCAAAAAGAGCCTTAGTGCCGGCCTTACTGCTTTGATATCCCACAGACACAAATGAACGCCCGAGTTCGAGGGTTTGAGGAAGGATTTCTTTGAGAAACCTATCGGAGAATTTGAAAAGATGAGCAGTCGCAATTTTAGGCACACCGGAAGACATATCGATTTTGTCGCCGGTGATAAAACGATAACCACCGAGAATTTCTCGCGCTTGAGGGTCCCAGACAATCAATTGTTGGCATGGAACGTGCATTACATCAAATTCATCGATATCTACTCCTTTGCCGGTTCCGCCTCCAGCTTGGCGGAATGCAATCTCGCGGAGACGCCCAATTTCCCTCATAGTATTGGGCGCAGAATATGCATCGACAACGTAAAGAAGGTTGTCGCCTTTGTTCGTGTGTCGTAGGAAACGCTCAGGAGTCAGTTCACTCTCTATGAGGTCTCTATCCACTGGTGGTATGATGGGCTCCATTGTCATATTATCAATATGTAGTCAATCTTCCTGCCTTTGCCATCCCCTTTCAAACTGCAAAGTTAATAATAAAATTCAACTTTCGCAAACGAAAGTTGAAGGTTATGGGGTGATAGGGTTAAAAGGTTAAGAAAAACAATACAGAAATCTACTTAAATTATTTTTCTGAGGGATGAAAGTGAGAGTATATAAGATTAGCCTTTGCTTTTCCGACAGCATTTACTATAGCATCGAGGGATGCTTCTTTGATTCGCTTGACACTTTTGAATTCTTTTATCAAGGCCGTCTTGGTAGCAGGGCCTACCCCTTTTATTGCGTCGAGTTCACTTACGGTCTGTCCTTTGGAGCGGCGGTCGCGGTGGTGAGTGATGCCGAAACGGTGGGCTTCGTCANNCATCGNCTGTATTACCNTGAGNCTGGGANTTGTCTTATTAATGTAGAGAGGAAGAGAGTCACCGGGGAAATAAATTTCCTCAAGACGTTTTGCAATACCGACAAGAGCCACCTCTCCCCTAATCCCCATTTCATCGAAAGCTTCGACCGCAGCACTGAGCTGACCTTTGCCACCGTCGACCACTACCATATCAGGAAGTTTTTCACCTTCGGCCATCATTCTCGTATAACGTCGGTGAAGGACTTCCTTCATGGAGGCGAAGTCATCGGCACCTACAACAGTCTTGATAATGAAATGACGGTAGTCTCTCTTAGATGGTTTCCCGTTACGGAACACGACACAACTTGCCACNGGATTCGTGCCNTGGATGTTTGANTTATCGAAACACTCAATATGGCGCGGTTGCACTTCAAGTCGGAAATCTCGTTTCATGGTTTCCATAAGTTTTTCGACACTTCTTTCCGGATCGAGGGCTTCAGCCTGCTTCTCCTTATCCTTTAGATATTGCGTAGCATTTTTCACCGCGACATCCAGAACCTTCTTCATATCGCCTCGTTGCGGAACAGTAAATTTTATCTTCTCAAACTCCACATCAGGCAAAAAAGGCACGATGACTTCGGAGAATTCCCGATCGAATCTCCGTCCTACTTCAGAAATAGCCATAGAAAGAATTTCTTCTTTTGAAGAAGCCGAACAGCGCTTGTATTCGAGATTGATGCTTTGGATTACGGCACCATTGTGAAGGTGCATGAAATTGACCACAGCTTCATCCTCGTCGTCGCTTGCCACGAAACCGAAGATATCCAGGTCGGCAGTTTCGGTCTTGGCGACAATGCTCTTGACATTGTAACGCTTCACCGCCTCATATTTCTCCTTCATCTCCTGAGCCTGCTCGAATTTCCAGTCCTCACTCAGTCGCTGCATCTCTGCTAACAGATATTTTTCTAACTCGACGGTTTCACCACGCAAAATAGCTCTTACNCGGGTTACATACTCGTCATATTGATCCTTATTGATGAATCCGCGGCAAGGGCCACCACATTTCTTGATATGATAATCGAGACAGAGGGAGTACTTACCTCTTGCAATTCCCTTTTCATCGAGAATATGNCGACAACTGCGGAGTGGGAAAATATCTCGGATCAGCTGAAGCACCACTTTAGCAGACTGCACATTCGAATAAGGACCGTAGTATTTTGCACCGAGCCCNTTCTCCCTTGTCATAAAGACACGGGGGAAATCTTCTTTGGTCACCACAATCCAGGGATAAGACTTATCATCTTTGAGCAGGACATTGTAGCGGGGCTGGTATTCCTTGATCATAGCGCTCTCAAGATGGAGAGCATCTTCCTCACTATGCACCACGATAAAGCGCATGTCTACGATCGATCGGACGAGGAGGTTTGTGCGCCGGATGTCGTGCTGACGGTTGAAATAAGAGGAGACTCTCCTTTTGAGACGCTTCGCCTTTCCGACATATATGACCGTCCCGGTATTGTCGAGATACATGTAGACGCCAGGAGAGTCGGGCAGAGAAAGTATTTTCTCTCGGAGTTTTTCGCCGGGTCTGTTATGTCGGATATCCTCCGGAGTGCGATCAGACTTTATCTCAAGATTAAAACCGCCAAGCTCATTGATGTCCCTGCCTGCTCCCGCAAGGAGTTGTTCATTCTTTACTTTATCTTCGGTCATATACGTAAAGCGTGATAAAAGCTCCGATGGAATCGGAGCTTTTTATAGAAGTATGAGTATTAATATGTGAGGAGTGAAGTCACTTCAATATCTTTTGGAAGCACATCGCGGCCATGGAGATCGGTCAATTCTACGATGAAATTGACATAAATCTTTTTTGGATTCATTGACTTCACAAGTTGAATGCAAGCATTCATTGTGCCCCCTGTCGCGAGCAGATCGTCATGAAGCACCACCACATCGTCGGGAGTAATGGCATCACTGTGAAGTTCGATNGTATCCACTCCATACTCCTTGGCGTAAGAGGCCTTGACAGTAACGGAAGGGAGTTTGCCGGGTTTACGAGCCGGCACAAAACCTGCGCCGAGTCTATCTGCAAGTATAGAACCTCCGATGAAACCGCGTGATTCTATGCCGACGACCTTTGTCACGCCTTTGTCTTTATAGAGTTCAGCAAGTGCATCACCCATAACGTGGAGAGCCTCACCATTCTTAATCATAGTCGTCAGGTCTCGGAACATGATTCCCACGGAAGGGAAGTCTGGCACGTCTCGGATGAGACCTCTTAAATCTTCTGTTTGCATAATACTTTCTTTATTAGTTTAAATTTTTCGATTAATCGGTTTATTTTGCTTTGTCTGGGTGGAACGCATGCGGAGAATGCTTTGCCACTTACATTGGCTCCGTAGGACAGCCGTAGAGCCCTATGTTTCACGTGAAACATTTTGATTCTAAATTAAGGACTTTAAGGGTATTAGGGGCTTTAAGGCCCTTAATGACCTTAAGGGCTCTAATGGCTTTAAGGACCTAAAGTCGATAAGGGCTTTAATGATTTTAATTGCGGAGGAGAACGAGGAGAACGTTAATGTCTGAAGGAGAGACACCGGGGATACGGGAGGCCTGTCCGATTGTTGCGGGGCGGATTCGGGAGAGTTTCTGGCGCCCTTCGGTAGAAATAGAGAGTATCTCATCGAAATTCATCTTTTCAGGAATTTTCACTTTCTCGAGTCTGCTCATTCTGTCTGCCGACTCTCGCTCTCGGTCGATGTAGCCTTGATACTTAATCAGGATCTCTGCTGACTCAATTATCTCATCTCTCCTACCCTTCTCCACTTCATCACAACGTTCTTTCAAGGAGGGAATAAATGGAATAAGGTTTTGGAAATTCAACTGCGGACGGCGAAGGAGATCTGCGATCTTGACACGTCCCGGGAGGCGTCCGGTTCCACACTCCTCAAGGAAGCGTTGGAGTTCCTCTGTCGGCCTAACGGAAGTGCTCTCACACCACTCGACGAGATTATCCCGTTGTGCATATTTGGATTTCATCGACTCATAACGATATTCATCTGCGAGTCCAATTTCATATCCTATGGGAGTGAGACGAAGATCGGCATCATCCTGACGGAGGAGAATTCTGAACTCCGCACGGCTTGTGAACATTCGGTATGGTTCATCGACACCTTTCGTTACCAGGTCATCAATGAGGACGCCGATATAAGCTTCGTCTCTACCAAGCACAATAGGCTCCAAATCTTTGACACATCTTGCGGCATTTATGCCAGCCAACAAACCTTGCGCAGCCGCCTCCTCATAGCCGGTAGTGCCATTCACCTGACCTGCGAGATAAAGATTGCCTACGACTTTCGACACCAAGCTGTGTCGCAACTGTGTGGGGTCAAAGAAATCGTATTCGATAGCATAACCAGGCCGGTAGAACTGCACGTTACGGAGAGCAGGTATTTGAGCCAATGCCTCCATCTGTACTTGCCACGGGAGAGAGCTTGAGAAACCGTTTATATAGAATTCATGGGTAAGCACCCCCTCAGGTTCGAGGAATAGTTGATGGCTCTCTTTGTCTGCGAAAGTAACGATTTTTGTTTCGATGGAGGGACAGTATCGAGGACCTATACTTTTTATCTGTCCATTGTAAAGCGGAGAGTCAGCAAGATTATCATTAAGTATCTTATGCACCTCCGGGCTTGTGTGTACGATATAGCAGTCTCTTGGAGGCAATGATCTTTCAACGGAAGGAAGATAGGAGAATTTATGAAAGTCCCGTTTTACGGAACCATCGGAAAGCCGGACATCGTCGCCGGTTTGGACAGTCACGTAGTCATAGTCAATAGAACCTCCATCTATGCGAGCCGGAGTGCCGGTCTTCATTCTTCCTACGTTGAGACCCATTTCTCTCAGCTGATCTGAAAGACCGTGGGAGGATGATTCAGAAATTCGCCCTCCCTCAATTTGGGTTGGACCAAAATGCATCAAGCCATTAAGGAATGTGCCAGCAGTCAGGATAACCTTTTTTGCTTTGAATTTAACTCCGAGAGCTGTTTCGACTCCATACACCTTGATATCATCGTTTTTGCTTTCCGTGAGAAGCCCAACCACCATATCTTGAAACAAATAGAGATTTTCAGTTTCGTCGAGTGTCTTACGCCACTCGTCAATGAAACGAGTGCGATCAGACTGAACGCGGGGCGACCAGACTGCGGGTCCCTTGCTGCGATTAAGCATCCGGAATTGGATGGCAGTACGATCGGCAATTATACCCATCATTCCACCGAGTGCATCTATCTCGCGAACAATCTGACCTTTGGCTATACCCCCTACTGCAGGATTGCACGACATCTGGGCTACGCGATTCATATCAGCAGTAATTAGAAGAGTGCTGCACCCAAGACGTGCAGAAGCCACAGCAGCTTCGCAACCTGCGTGACCGGCACCAACTACTATTACATCATACTCAAACAACATTACGATATAATTGAGAATTGAGAATTGAGAATTGAGAAAATCTTGTCATTCGTAATTAATCATTTACATTATATAGGGAGAGGGCTTTGTTTTCGGCGGCTTCCATAATTTCGCGTTCGCCGGGACCTTTGTCGTTGATTCCGACGAGATGGAGGACACCATGGATTATCACTCTCAGGAGTTCCCGAAGATATGTGACTCCAAACTTGACAGCGTTTGTTTCGACAGTCTCCAACGAAATCATAATATCTCCACCGATGCGTTCGCCATGAGAATAATCAAAAGTGATTATATCTGTATAATAGTCGTGGTTGACAAATTGACGGTTAGCATCAAGGATCTCCTCATCGTTCACGAAGAGATAATGCAAATGTCCAACTTTTCGAGAATGCGAGGCTGCTACCTCCTCTATCCATTCCGAAATTCTTCCGTAATCAATATCGGGCATCTCGATGCCTTGAGCTGCAAATTCTATCATGCGTTATGCGTTTTACGTTTTGCGTTTTGCGTTGTCCGGCTCGGACTCATGTTTTGGCTGACAACAAAACGCAAATATAACAAATTCTTGTGAAAAACCCATATTTTTTCCCAAAAATTGTCTCAACAATTTTTAAATGGTGATTTTCACTCTATTTCACTCTGATGAAAGAGACTGTAGAAAACTTACATTATTAATTATAAATCAATNAATTATCCAAAAACAACNCTATTTTTAACGCTCTGAGAATCAAATCAAGAAGAAATGTTGGACACTTATAGACAAATATTTTATACTCAAATCTCAGANATCATTAAAATTCATTGTAAGACAGACGCATTCATTGTNGACCCTAAGACTAACATCCGCTCCTTCGATGACGGGAACATTTTTGTCATTGTGTCCAACCGGGAAATCAAAGGCAACGGGGCATGACACACCCCATTCAGTGAANCGCTCATTGATCATATCATACATCGACTCATGATTACGGTCGGGATGCCATTCGGTGAATTGACCAAGAAGGATACCTTTTACTTTTTCAATCACTCCTTGAAGATGCAGCCTATAGAGCATACGCTCTACGGCGTAGATGGGTTCAGAGACATCCTCTATGAAAAGTATCACGTCTTGATGAAGACTTTCCCCCATCATGTCGTAGGCAGTTGCGGCGAGACCGTTGAGGACCGCAAGGTTTCCTCCGAGAAGCACTCCCCTACTCTCTCCAATAATGTTGTATGGATGAGTTGGGAGGAGATATTCCAATTTTGGATNAGAAGACTCCACGAGCTTTTTAAATANCTTTCTGTAGGTGCCAAATCCGGAATCAGTGTTTTCCACCAATTGCTTTGCCATTCCNCCATGNATNGANGCNATGCCNCTTTTGTANAGCAGAGCATGNAGNGCNGANACNTCNGAGAANCCGACAAGCCATTTNNGATGAGCAGCGATGAAATCTGTGGAAAGATAGTCGAGCATGTGGACGCAGCCGTAGCCACCACGGGCACAAATCACGAGGTCGACATCCTCTCGGCTCCAAGCGTCCGTGAAATCGGCAACCCGTTGCTCGAGCTTAGCTGCATAAGAACCGGTTGCATTTTCATCAAGCACCGAAGGGTAGACAATGATTTCCGCACCTGGCATTTCTTCAGGATGCTCCGCATAGAGCCTTACAAGACCTTCTACAATCTCCGGCTTAATCCGAGTAGCAGGTCCGATAAGCGCCACCTTGCTATCACTACGCACTCCCTTAGGAACAATCAACTTACTCATCTACATTCTAATATTTTCTACAAAGTTAATAATAATTATTTAATACACCAAATCCTTATTTTGTCAGTTTTCTTTCATCATCTTGCGGATGTAGGGACCGAGGTTGGAGCCGTTGGAGTCGAGACCTAACTTACGACGGATGTCGCTGCTGATGTTGTAATGGCGGGCTAAATCAAGGTAGGTGCCTATCTCCTTTCCCCGAAGTCCGAGGGCGTAGAGGCACACGTAGTTGATTTCCCTTTCTGTCAGACCTTTATTAATTAGATCTACCATAAACTTTGGATAAACTGCCTGAAAGGCTTTTCTTGTGGAGTCTTGGAATTTCATGCGGTCTTTACGGAGCGTCTCTACATATTTCTTGAATGGCTTGGCATAACTGTCTTCGTTGGTGATTTCCTTTGCGAGCAATCCATTGAGCATATCGAGCCTCTCCCTTATGACATCTCTCATCTCTGAGGAAATCTCATCGCGCTGCTCCAAAAGGGCAGTCAGTCGCTCTTGCTCGCTTTCGAGCTGACTTATTGCAAGATGAAGGTTCTCAGATTCGAGCTGAAGCTTTTCAGACTCCAGATGCAATTTATCTGCCTCCAACTGTAGCATCTCGGCATCACGCTCGGCAATAATACGCCCCGCTTTATTGAGTCGATATCTATAGTAGATGAAGCATATAATACATATCAGCACCGCCACTCCCACCAATATCCATTTGATTGCATTGTCTCTTCTATGAATCTTCCCCATGCTCTCAATCTCCATCTGGTGCTTCTTTTCTAAAAATAACAGCTCGTTTGAGAAAAGTTGCGTGTGATACACTTCCAATAGTCGGGAATAATTTCTAAAGGACTCCAGAGCGGCTTTTTCCTTACTCATATTCTCCAGTATTTCAGTCTTTATTGACCAGTATGATAACGAATCGAGAATATCATCCGGCGCAATTTCTGCTTCGTAGAGATGTTCAAGTCCCTTCTCCGGCTCCCCTATTTTGGAATGTGCTCGTGCTATATTCAACTTGGATGCTTCCGAAATATCGGACTGCTCCACTTCCTCTATCAAACTTTTGATCTCTTCCTTATTTCCAAAACTAACTGAATATGTCAAATATGACCTTAGTGCCAGTTTTTTGAGCGGGATCGAATCATTGATTATAGCATTGCATATATTAATAATACTATCAGCTTTAGATCTGTCATTAAGTATTGTTGCTCCACTTAACGCTTTACTATAACTTATCAATTGCAGATGAATTTTACTTTTTGATCCAAATATGTTTCCTGCTTTCAGATTATTATTCAAAAAATCAGATATTCGGTATTGACTATAAAAAAGTGTAGATTGCGCAACAAGAAGTCTTGCTAAAGTCAAGGAATCAGAGACATTCTCCTCAATATCTAATGCTTTTAAACATGACTGCATGGCAAGATCATCATCACCTGAATTTTTATAGATAACTCCTTGGTAGTAATAAGTTTTGAGTTTTTCATCAGCATTTCCATGNTTTAGGTAATAATCAATCGCAGGCTGAAGGACATCGAATGTCGTTGTATCAATATAGTTTTTATCCAATGCCATTGACTTCAGCAAAGCATATCTTGCCTTGAGTCGTTTACCGTTAAGTTCAGAATCTTTAATCTCTTTTAGGATGGAAAGTGACGAATCAGGACGCTCCTCCATAAGACTTTCAGCAGTATCTAACCTATTTTCTACTTGTCTGGAATCTTTACATCCTGATATCTCCAACATCCCACCCAACAAAATAATCGAAATGATAATACTTATAAAGCCTATTCTTTTCATGATTTCATTT
>WFLX010026284.1_pt1 | contig 20461 bp, 8 predicted proteins | sample 4967041 | NCBI WGS metagenome assembly WFLX01 (sample SAMN12857096, study PRJNA449069) | gut metagenome | isolation source: stool from male and female vole | host: Microtus ochrogaster | place: USA:Florida | collected 2017
GTTAGTATAGTGTGTCAAAAAGACTATAAGGGCCGATAATGACCGGAAGTATNCGTGCCTTGTATTGTCGTATATAGAGACGGAAGACAAGAAANNTAAGGAAATAGTACGCTTTTATGTTACGGACGATTTGAGGCACATTCCCGTGCGTCTGGACCTGTTTCTGAAGTTCGGCTCGGCAAAGGCTTTTCTATCAAGCATGAAATAACGCCCGCAGTCCGGTAGCCTGACAGGATATTGTGATCATATAAGTCCGGTGTAGATAATGATATAAGTGTTGGAATAGGTCATTNTTATAATACACAATAAACACCGCTGNTCGATAGGAACAGCGGTGNTTANTGTGTATGTNNATGNCATTCACTTTATATAGGAACGGCATGGAGTCCGTTTCATAATTGTTTACTTAACCTGTGCGCCTGCAACACTGTACTCAGCGTCACCCTTAACGATGATTACGCTACCGTTCTTGATGGTCTTGAATACCTTAGCCTTAGCAGCGTCAGCATCCTCTACCTCTGTTATGCCTGTCGGGTCATAAATGAACTTGGCTGCGTAGAATACCATGTCACCGGTAGCCTCTGCCTTGAAGACATAAGTCTGCTCAGGATTAAGGCCTGTGAACTCTACAACACTACTTGTGTTCTTGGCTACAAGACCGGTACCCTTGCTCTCTGATGTGCCGTAGATAGAGAATGTAGCCTCACGCTCCATTTCCTTATCGGTACATACGTAGAACTTGGCAGAAGTAACATTGGTTACCTTCATGTAGTGTATCTTGGCATTGTTGTTCTTGATGGTGATACCGGAGAAGTTCTTTGCGGAGATGGTTTCGTCGGTTGCAGGGTCAATAGTACCCTTCTTGGTTATAGAAGCCGGTGTGCCACCGTTCTCTACAGTGAACCACTTGTCTGCGATGTAACCGTTTGCGTCGTTCTGGCTCATCTCATAAACAGACTTGTCTTCTGTTACGACGAGTGCGGTGAGAGTGTTTATTCTCTGCTTCAGGAATGTCTCTGTGATAGCCTTGTTGAGGGCTGAGGCAGCGGCGTCAACGGTAGCCTGTGTCTTGGCGTCGTTGGTCAGCTCTGCATTAGCGGTAGCGATAGCGCTTGAAAGGTAAGCGTTGGCTTCCTCTTCAGTAACATAAGCGAGTGTATCGTTGGCAAGCTGGATTGCAGCCTCAAGGTTTGCGGTGTTGACAATGTTACCGGTAATGAGGATGTTGCCTATATACTCGAATACGTCGTACGCATAGAGGTCGCTCGGATTGAATGCATCTGCAACATCGGTATAGGTGATGTTGTCGGCATTGTCACCGTTGTTGACCTGACCCTGTATCTTAACGTAAACCTTATCCTTGCCGTTAGCGTCTGCCGGAAGAACGAACTTAACGTTGCACCACTTGCCGTTTACGAGAGTAGAGTCAACGTTGAGGTCGGTGTAGTTCTCGCCATCGAGTGAGTAGAACGCCTTCTGTATCTTGGAAGCGTTGTTGTCGGTACCTACGAAGTAGTCAACGGCAACGTCGTTAATGCCGTTTGTTGAGAACTCAACCACAGCATAGTCGCGGTTGTAGTCACGTACGTTCTTTGCGGTACGGCGGCTGATGATAGGCATCTGCATATCTACAGGATCCTCGCCGAACTTAGCGGGACGGGTCTGGAAGGTCTTGCCTGCAACGTAAGGAATAGCGGCGGTAGCGATTGCACCCTCCATGCCTGTGGTGTCAGCAACCATCATATATACCTTTGCTGCACCGGCCTGATTGCCGAGGTCGGCAACATATTCTGTAAGGTTGGAATTGCTTGTGATCTTAGAGAAGTCGAACGCTGCCACAACACCGTTAACCTCCTCATAGTTAGCTGTAAGGTTTATGCCTTCTGTTGACTCCAAAGTGATTGTGCGTACTGTCTCCATGCTGCCGTCGCTCCAGCCCTTGAAGGTGTTGAAGGTGCGGTAGTTGGAGTTATGGTCGTTGAGGGTTACGGTGATTTCGTCGCCAACCATGTAGGTATCCTTCTCAGGAAGGATGCTTATGCTTACAGACTTGGAACCTGTAACAGCCACGTTTACCTTAGCCTCTTTCGGGAACTCGTCAACATACATTACGCTGTTGGCACCTACGCAAGAAGGTATCTCAACTATAGGATTGAGTTCAAGGTCGTTGATTGCTGTCGCACCCAGTGTATAGAACTTGTTGCTGTTCTCAACAAGGAAGTTGGACTGATCGGCCTTGTAGAATGCGCTCCAGTCGAAAGTTTCCTCTGCCAGTTCCTCACCTATTTCGTCCATATCGCTGCCACGGTCCATAGAAGCGAAGCTCTCATCGAGCAGGTTGTTGTGGGCTGTGAGATAGCCGAGCTGGGTTGTAACGTCATCTTCTATGTTTCTTGCAGAGAGTATGTTGGTGCCGCCCTCAATAAAAGTAAAGTTCTGTGAGTCTGTTATTGACGCCGGAGCCCACTTGCCTGCTTTCGGAGTGAGGAACAGGTTGTTATAGACGTAGTACTCGGTAGATGCGTCAAGGAAGTTGCTCATGTTAAAAATTGTGCATTGATTGTCTTTCTGTGCACCGTCTATCTCATAGGTTGCCTTAGCCATCATAATCGTGTTGTTGTAGAACAGTATGCGTGGCGCGGTACCGTCATTTTTCACATACGCCATCTGTATGATACCCTTTGTGTAAGGCAGGTCATAGAACATGTTGTCGTGGAAGTTAACCTCTACCGGCATTGAGCCAAGCACGAAGAGCGCCCAGTTGTTGCCATTTGTGATGTTCATATCGTGTACCTTACAGCCTGTCATCTCCAGATATTTCAATTTGGAAGGAGCTGTAGCGTCTGCGCCGTCGTTAGGGGCAGTACGGAAAATGGTACGCGGTATGTTGGTGATTTCGCAGTTGCGGAATGCCATAGTGTCTATCTGCATGTCGGCAGCTGGCATTTTCTGCCAATAGAGTACCTGACCTGAGGTTGCGGTATTACCGGAACGGTACTGCAATGAGATATTCTCAATGATAAGAGAGAATTTGGAATCGGCAGTGTGGTTCATACCGTTAAGACCGGTCAGCAACTGTGGCAGGTTGTCGATGTCTTTCTGGTTTGACTTGATACTCAGTGTACCGGTGTTGTGGGTGAATGTAACATTACCGGTGTTGATTACTACAGAGTTGTCTGCTACCTCTGCCTCTGCGGTCTTGTCATCATTCAGTTTCTTTGAGATGATGATGGTGTGAGTGTCATCAGCCGTCATCCCCGCGCAGGCAGCGATGGCGTTGTTGAACTCTGTCTTGTTGGTCACATAGGTTGTCACGTCTGCCGCCATGGCCGAGGAAGCCATTGCTATGACACCCAATGCGATAAGAGTAAATCTTTTCATCGTTTTTTGAGTTAATTTGTTAATAAATATAAGTATTGAATTAATAAAAATCGTAGTGGCTCATACGTTTGCTTCCTGCCATTGTATGGGACTGCCTTTATGCTCACCTGTAATGGGGGAAGAGGCCATTCCGGTCTTTTGTAGACCGAAATGGCTGTATGTCGCGGTAATTATAGGTCTTGGAGGTTCCAGGTTATGAAATATTTTGCCTCAAGACTTGACTTTACTTTCGCTGCTTTCGCTGCATCATACTTCGGTGTTATGATGTCGGCCATCTTGTCGGCGACAGCGGTTTTGTCACCGCGTCCCATGCTGCTCCACCTGTCGGCCATCTTGCAGAGGTAGGAGTAAGCCTTTCCTTCAGCCACATATTCCTTGCTGTATTCCTGTGCGAGACACCAGTCGACATATTGTCTGCGTTCCATTTCGGTCATGGTCTGCCCGTTGAGTGTGAATACTCCGTCGCTGACGTACTCTGGCATGGTGTATAATGTTCCGCAGGCTGTGCCGGCAAGTCCGCTGTCACCATAACCGCCATTGCCGCCGAACCATGAGCCATAATATTGTGACCATCCTTTTTGTGTCACGTTATCGCTGGTTGACCAGCTCTCAGGAGTATAACGTTCTGAGAAACGGTTGGTGAGGCCACCGTTGAGGAGGGCGGCGGCTTGATCCCAATTGCCGAGGTGGTTCTCTGCTTCGGCTATGAGGTAGTGGAGGTCGTGTCCTCTGAACAATACGATGGCCGGCTGTATCTCGAATATATTGTCAAGCAGATACTTGTATGAACGGCTGGCTGCATTGTACGCGTAGTAGTATTTTGTCATTGCGTTCTCTCCGCCTAAATTGTCCATTACCATCTTTTGGGTTATGGAACGTATGTCTGTCTCAGGGTAGAGCGTGTTCACTGCATAGTCTGATGGCTTGAGATAGAAACCGTCACCGGGGAACGTCGGGCAGAAATACTGCACAAGGCGGTTGCGCTGGTTGTTGCGGTAGTCGTACATGATGCTGCTTATTACCTGCCATTTGGTGCCAACATCTTCCGTATAGAATATGTTGTAGTAGGCGTTGGTTCTATCACTCTGCAACGGTATGTTGGTTTGATATACGTATCCTATGTTTTCCAAACCGCCTTCAAAGCCGGGTAGTGAGAGGCTGCGGCCGTCAATCTGTATATTGTTTAGCGCGGTAGCGTCTTCTGCTGTGTGTATCTTATACATGTATTCTAACAGATTGTCGCGTATCCAAAGCCAGTCTGCCTGTGCCGCATCCTCGCTTTCGTAGTTGCAACGCCATGAGAGAAGCTCGGCTTTCAGCAACAGATATGGTGGGGTGAGGTACTGCCACTTGTTAAATTGTGAAACGTTTTGTGTCTCTGTGTCGAGCCATTTGTACCAGTCCATGGTAAGACTGGAACTGATATGCATGCCGGCTACGGTTATTCCATCTTCCAATAGTGCGAGACACTTTTCTGTAAGTTGCTGCATATCGCAGTGGGTGAACACGGAGGTGTCGGTTAGAGGTTTCTTTTCGTTGAGCGGATCGTCAAACCAATATGCCTCGCCATAAATGCGTCCAAGCATCCAATAGGCCCATACTTTGATGCGTATGGTGCTTGAGAGTAGCTTGGGGAATGCTTCCTCGGCGGTTTCAGACATTCCGCCTGTGGTGTTGTAGTAGTCCTCCATCTTGTGGATATAGTCGTTACAGGCTATTATGACAGAGTAATATACACTTGGGTCGGCATACTCGTTTTGGTCGGTGCTCTCGTAGTTGTAGATATTCTGTAACGCCACAGGTGCCTTTGTTGTCGTTTCCAGCACGTTCATTCGTGTGTCGGTGAGGAATATTGCTTGGTCGCCTGCCTGTTGCATCCTGTTCATTATGCCGAGCATTCCCTTGTACATCTGTGATTCCTCGCCGATGTAATCGTTGGTGTCCATCACGTTCTTCGGCGTAGGGTCGAAGTAGTCGGAGCAACTTGTGGCCAGCGTAAGGGTCANTCCGACAGCCAGCATGGAGATGCCTCTCTTATGTNTCTGGAGAATATTNATAGTAATATGTTTTCGTTGTTATTGNAGTTTANAAGTGTAAGTCGAAACCAANCTTGAAGGTTCTTGGCAGAGAAACCTTGGCATAGTCAAACCCGCGCATAGCTTCTGTGTATCCGTATGCGAACTCCGGGTCTGAGCCGAGATATTTCGTTATGGTGAAAAGGTTCTCTGCTGCTACCCATATATTGCCGGAGTTGATGAATCCGAAAATCTTTCCGAAATTGTAGGAGAACTTGAGACTGCGGAGTTTCAGATAACTTGCGTCCTCTATCCAACGGTCAGAGAAGTTATTGTTGCCGATATTGTCACCATAGTTGGCACGTGGCATGTTTGTAATCTGTCCTTCCACCTGCCAGCGGTTAAGTACAGCGGTGGATTGGTTGTAGAATGCTGACTGTGACTCCAACAGACGGCGGGTGTAGTTATAGGCATCGTTACCAACGGAGTAACCAAAGTTAGCATCGAGCATGAACTGTTTGTAACGCAGTGTCAGGTTGATGGCGCCGAAAATGTCGGGTGACGCACAACCGATAAGAGTCTTGTCGGCGTCGTTGATTATGCCGTCATTATTTTGGTCAACGAAGATAACATCGCCTGCCTGATAGCTGATGCCTGCGGCGTTGGTAAGGNTGGCTGNTTGTGCCTGCTCTGTTGTGGCATATACACCGGCAGTCTCGTAACCATAGAAGTTGTAGGGATTGCTGCCTACCTGCATNGCTACCTGTGCATCATCATTGCCGTAACCGGTGAAGGATATAACNGATTTATNGCTTCCGCCGAGGCTCTTTAGGGTGCTGTTGTTGTGGGACATAGTAGCTCCTATTACAAAATCCCAGTCACGGTTGTGTATAGGGTTGACACGCAGTGACAGCTCTATGCCGCTGTTGTTTATCTCGCCTACGTTGTCATAATAGATTCCGGAACCGTAAACGCTGGATATGTTACTGTTGAACAGCAGGTCGTAGGAGTTGGCGAAGTAGTAGTTGAGACTGAAACCGACACGGTTGTCAAAGGCTGCTGCGTCGAAACCCATATTTATCTGCTTTGTTTTCTCCCAAGAGAGTTTTGTGTTAGGCATATTGGCGCGTGCTATACCTCCGATTGAGAAGAGGTTGGCAGCGGTGTAATAGTCTTTGCTGTAGTTGGAAGAGAAACGTGCGTTGCCGGAATATGAGCCTTCAAACGTTATGTTGAGCAGGTTTATATATGATGGCAATGCACCTGTGTTGGCTGCCATGAAGGTGATACCGGCCGAGGGGAAGAAACCCAAGCGTGATGCATCGGCACCGCTGGCGCTTGTCGCATCGAGGTTGAAACCGGCGTTTGCGCGTAACAGCTTGTTCCATGTGTATGTCCCGTGCAGGGCATATCCCATATAGTTCCATTCGTTGTTGCCGCCGTATGTGCGCAGTTCGTCAACAAGGTAGTTGAGCGACTTGAAATAGTCGTTGGCGGTATTGTAACCGTCGGCGATGTCGGTTTCAAGGCTGTGCTGTATGAAACGTGCGGTGGCTTTTACGTTTATGTCATGGATATTGTTGAATGTGCGCTTGTAGTCGGCAGAGATTGAATATGTGTTTGTCATCTGACGTATTACACTGCCGGCGCGGTAGTTATCGCCATAACCGTAATATTGTGGTATGATGGCTTGATCTGTAACGCCCGGAACAAACATGTTCTCCTCTGTATAGTTATAATAGAGGTTTACAAGTCCCGTGAGTGTCAGATAGTCGGTGATGCGATAGTTGATACCGAGCGATGCGTTGGCATCGTATATCTTGTCGTCACCCTCCACATTGTTGACTAACGCTAATGGATTGCTGACATTGTCGTATGCATACATCGGTGTGGAAGAGGTGTTCCATTCGTTGTATTTTGCATAGTTCAGAAGCGTCTGCCCGTCAGGTTGCTTTTTGAATGCGGAGATGATAGGCATGTTGCGGTATGCGGAAATGATGGGGTTGTAAGCTGATGCCGTACCGGTGTTGAGTAAGTTGGAATTGATGTATGACAGACTGATATTTGTAAATATATCTATCTGTCGGCTTGCCAGCACGTCTGCGGATATGAGTGTGTGGTAACGGTCTGATGAAGTGTTCTTCAGTACCCCGTCGTTCTTGGTGTATCCAAAAGAGATATTGTACTTCGCAATCTCGTCACCGCCTTCCACGCGCAACAGGTTGTCTGTTACAAAACCGGTGCGCTGTATCTCGTTCATCCAGTTATTGTTCTCGTTGAAGAGATAGTCACCGGTGTAACTTGAGAGGTTTTGCAGGAACGGATAGTCATTGGTGAGAGTGGACATAGAAGGATATAGTGTGAGTCCTAAGTCCTTCATGTAGGCTTTGTATTGCGATGCGTCAAGAACCGGCATGGCAGACTTCTTTACATTGAAGCCATACTGCCCGCTGAAAGTGATGCGGGTGTCGAGATTGTCGCTGTTGGCCTGTTGTGTCTCTATCATTATTACGCCGTTACTTCCAAGTACGCCCCATTGCGCAGCCTCCGCTCCTTTCAATACTGTGATAGAGCGTATGTCTTTCGGAGAGTATCCCGCAAGCATGTCACGGCTGTATCCGTTTATTACGGCCGATGCGTCAAGGTTATTGAAATATGGCACACCGTTTATTACCAGTAGCGGGTTGTTCTCGCCTGCGATAGAATGTATACCGCGTATGTTCATGAATGTACCTTCACCCGGCATGCCACTCTTCTCTATTACTTGAAGACCTGCCACGTTGTTGCCTATGGCGGCACCTATCGAGAGTTTGTCGGAGAAGTCTTTGGATTCCAATCCCATTGTGGTAACGGTCTTGTCATAAACGGTCTGTGTTGTCATTGGGGTGTTAACATAACCGTTGTACCTTATCTCGGTAGTTGGTATGATGGTTAGCACAAAGTCGCCTTTGGCTGCCTGTTTGGTGAAGAAGCTAACCGGCAGCTCCATCTCATAATATCCCGGTGCCTTGATGAGCACTATAGATTTCTCGTTTGCTGCCTTTATCTCAAATGCTCCATTCTTGTCTGTGACAACGGAGGCACCGCCCCTTACGGTAACGATGGCACCTTCTACCGGTTGGTTGTCTGTGCCTTTTATGTGTGACTTAACGGACACTCCCTGTGCCGTAGCCGTTGCGGCAGCCATGAGCAATGCCGCAAATGTTATATTAATCTTTCTCATATTGTTATATAAGGTAAGGGAGTTTTAATAGTTATTATATGTAGGACGCAGACACCAGTGATACATCATCAGTTGTTGCACATTGGTCTTGGTACGTGCGGATGCGTCGCCTATATTGTATGAGTAGTTTTTCGCAAGGTCTGAACTGCTTACCTTTATCTTGAAGTTGCCATTCTTCTTCAACTTCACTATTCCTACGGTGTATCCGTCGGTATCGTATGCAATGGCTTTCTCGTCTATTGTCTGCCAATAATCCACATCGAAGTTCTCAGGATATGCTATGCCATCCTCACCGTAATGTGGCACCTCTGAGGCTGCACCGCGATCGAAATGGAAGTTAGAGCCTGTGGCGTACATTACCATGTCTTTCTTCAACTCCACATATTGAGAGTCATCCTCGTCCGCTCCCTTGAAGTATATGCTCAGGCTGTAGGTGAGCGAGTGTTTGAAGCCCATTCGCAGATAGTATTCTCCGGCCGGTAGGTTTACCTCGTATATGGCATCGTTGTTTTCGTCATACGTCAGGCCGTCATATACCACGCTGCACACAAGGTTTTCATCGCATGCTTCTTGCGTTGGTTCTGCGGTTAGTACATTATAATACATTGTTGGCAGGTTCTCTGACAATGTGTAAGGTCCTTGTGCCTCATTGAGAACCATCGGGTTCTGCCAGTTGGTCCACAGGAAATGAGCCTTTCTCATTTCGGCGTTCATGCTGTTCCACAGTTCATAGAAGCGTGACTTCACACGGTATATGACAATGTGGTTAGGAATATGCAGGTTGGTAGTGAGGTATGCCGTACCGTTGCTGAGTGCAACCTTTGAGGCGGTGTTGACGGTATTGACTGACGGGCGCCAATAGGCCGGAGCCACATCTTTGTAAGAAACAATATCATTCAGCTTGTCTTCCACCATTTGGCAACCTCCTACACACTCAAATTGCTCATCGCCACGGGTGGTCAACGTCTCTGTAGGGATAGAACGGTCAACGAAGCATGCCTTCACTATCCATGCCTTAAACTTAAGCGTATCATCGACTGTCGGCTGTCGGTTAAGCCATTTCGGTATGGAGTCGAGTGCCGCTTTCATAGCCTCTTTCACCTGATTGTTGTCCGGTACGAACATTGTTGTCTGATAGTTCTCGTCACGCATGTTCCATTTTTCAACGCCGTCTTCGGTATAACGATCCATGAGTGTGTTACGGTTCACGAATACAGAGTCATACACTGTCATGCCCTGTTCGTTGACTCCCAGCACCCTACTGGCCTCTCTGTCAAACCATTTCTCCTCGTATGACTTCACCATAGCCTTGAATTCGGAATACTCTTCCTCAGGCAGGGCTGTGAGATACTCGTAGATAGATTGGCGTACCGGCAGTAGACCGTCTATTACATATACATATCCGTTGGCGGTCTTTACCGTCTTTAATATGTTGTAGTCATCGAGCTTTGCCTGTTGTCCGTTGCCATATACCCATACCGACTTGCCTGAGCGTGTCTGTATGCCATAGCCATCAGTCAACAGTGATGGCGCGATGCTTGCGTCTGCTACTGTGTGTCTCGCCCATCGTGCCTCATCTGTTATTTCTTCCTTTTGTGCTTCGAACGCAGAGTTCTCCGCTACAATAAAGGTATAGTTGCCGTCAGGTGTGGTTGACTCGAATATCCCGTTCTGATTGTACAGGCGTGCCATTTCCGTCAGAGATTCGTTGTTGTTGATGTAAGAGGCGATATCTCCGTTGTATATCTCTACATCAGCGTTGGAAATGCCGTTGTCGTCATAATGGTCATCCCAATCCGAACATGATGCAAGGAGTAACAGTGAGCACATAACGCCCACTGTCTTGCCCAGTTTGTTTGCTATTCTTATATTCATATCGTGATATTTTTATTAGTCGATTGGTATAAGCTCTATATAATCAAGGTACTGGTGATAGCTACTGCTTGTCTTTGCCAGCACGTCACGCATGGTAATACGGAAAGTGTGCGATGTGGTCTCCGTAAACTCCTTGTTGTCCCATAACGTAATCTCCAGTGCGAGGTATCTNTCCGCACGTGTGTACGTTGTACCTTTATACAACAGGCGTGTCACTATATCATCATCCATTTGGAANCGTGTGCTTGAGCCGCTGCCGTACAACTCCTTCTNATTTGCCACATCNGTGAGATAGTGCAGCACCACCTTGTATTTGCCCGAGNTGAAGCNCGGNGTTGTGAACTCCACCCATCCACCGAATCCAAGGTTGAGGCACAAATAGTTGTCCATGTATGCGTTATATGCGGACTTTGTACCGCTGATGAAATCCTTATAGAAACCCACAACGTGGTAAGTGCTTGAAGATGCCTTTCTGTCATAAGCCATGTAAGTGAAAGAAGTAGGCTCGGCGAAAGTAGCACCATATTTCACGTTTCCTGTGAAGTCGTATTTCTCGTTGGTAGATGTTATAGGCGTGCTGAACAGATTGCCTATGCCCTTGTATGCGCCATAGTCGTTGACAATTGATATTAGGTCGGCATTGTTTAGGAAGTCCCATTTCATACGTATCGGAGCCGGATGGTAAACCGGCATAATGTCTCCCACCTTATGTATGTATCCGTTGCAGGCTTTTATGTCTGAACGCAGGATAGATACATTATTGTTTATCATCTTACCGACCATAGTCTTGTTGGCTATGATAGATTGTCCTTTCATCTTCACCGGGTATACGAGCATTTCCTCATCGCCAAGGAAGTTGAACATCTCTGCGGTGGTATAGTCGCGTGTGAGGAAGTGATATTGCATATAGTTGTTCAGGGCTGTATGCGGGTCCGTCTCCCCGTCGGCGCAGTTTGCCATGATGTAGTCTTTCAGTCCTTCTACGCTTGTTATGCCGTTTTCGTTATATACATTGTCCGGCACGGCGAAACAAGTGTAGCGGTATGTGTTGACAACATACTTTCCGCCCTGCACCCATGTAGTATCCTGATATTTGTTGGCAATGCTGTCATATCCACTCTCCTCAAGAGCCTGTGCAAATATGGAGTAATCATGATCAGCGCTCAGTGTCTGTCNGATAGTTTCNGCNAGNNGCTTTATTACGTNTNCCATGANATGAAGAGCACGCCGTTCAGACAACTGTCAGCCTCGAAACGTCCGATACGTGCCTGACTGTTGATGTATATGGAGTCAGTTACCTGATATTCCGTTGGGCGCAGCGCGTCATCCATATCAGTGTTCAAATAACCGTAGCTCAGGTTGAGGTACTCACCGAACAGGTTACGTTGCGGTATGTATGTCTTTTCCTTGGCATATACGTCCATCTCGTTGTCAAAGCACTTTGCCCCTGAGATGATGTGCTCCTGCACTACTGCCTTTGCATAGGCCGCATCCTGTGCCACTAATTCCTCCACGCTTGTCAGTCCTCTGCTTGCAAGGAACTTAGCCATAGCCTCGTTGGTTGGCGAGAATACCGTAGCTGTGGTAGACGCACTCTTCAAGGCGTTGTAATAGTTGGTGGCGTGCAACAGTTTTATCCATTCAGAGAACTGTCCGTTGTATACATCCGTCTCCATAGCGTCAACGATAGACATCTCAGCCCTGTTCTCTGTGGGTGTGACAAACAGTTCGCCGTCATTGGGGTCGGAACAGCCCGTTATCAGGACTGCCACCGACAGCATTAGCATACTTATAATATTTTTCATAACTTTAGGTTCTGAATAATGTGTTTGTAAATGTTAAGCAAAAATGTTTGTTTTGCATGTGCGTGGTAAACTCAATGCGTTTACAGTGCGAAAGATAGATATTTATCTTTTTACTGATAATAAGGATTCTGCACAAGTTTGCCGTTATTCTTCATTTCTGTCTCATAGACAGGCAGGAACCATGCGTTATCATTCAGCAATACATTCTTTATCCACGACTCACTGGCATTCTGGTTAGTGGCGCTATAATACACAATCTTGTTGGTTGCGTATGTTTTTGCGTTGAAGTCATCAAGGTCAGTATAGCGTGATATGCGTAGCATGTCATACCATATCTTGCCTTCGGCAATAAGTTCCATGACACGCTCACGAACTATGTAGTCCATAATAGTAACAAGCGGTTCGGAGCCGTCCGATACAATCTTCTCGCAATTGCTACGTTCGCGTATAGTATTTATCAGAGCCATAGCCTCCATGTTGTCTGTGGTGACAAGACCCTTACCGCGCAATACGAGAGCTTCTGCCTTCATAAGCATAATGTCTGCGACACGGTAGATTATGAAGTTAACGTCACGGGCTGCTGAGGTACGCTCCTCCAACAATGAGGAACTTCCGATATATTTCCATACCAGTCCATTGTCACCGCTGTAAGAACCGTGCAGCGTGCGGCAGGCATTCTCCGGCTCTGCGAATACACGGAACGCCGTACGTTGGTACTCATAGTCTTCCTTGAACTCTGTCAAGGCCTGCTGTGAGATGTAGTATGATCCGGTTGANNCCCCCTCAAACTTGTTAANTAGAGTGNTCTGCTGTGTTCCGGAACCGTCAACCTTNTCTTGGTTNCACTGTACCTCAAATATGGATTCTTTGCTGTTACCGGGGTTGAATATGGCGAACCATCCGGAGTGTGTGCGTGGAGCCGTAATGAGAGCCGGCGCATTACCTGATTTGTCCTCCAGTATCATGTCGCAATACTTTATGGCCTCGTCAAATTGCTGGTTCCACAAGCATACGTCTGCCATCAGCGCATAAATTGACCACTTTGTGGCTTTGCCCTTAGTCTCCCATGTCGTGTCCCACAGGTCTTTGGCGGCACCCAGCCTTATGGCAGTAGTCAGGTCTGACTGTATCTGTGCCACAAGCACTTCCTCTGACGATTTCTCTATCTGCAGCGGTGTCTCGTCAGTCTCGTAAGCTTCTGTCACCAACGGGGCGTCACGCCAGTTCCTTACAATATAGAAATATGCCAATGCGCGCAGGAAGTATGCCTCGCAATAATGTGAGTTAACCTCTTCTGTGGTATAGGTAGGGTCGTTGCCCTGAGCCTTGCTTGCATTCTGCAACACAAGGTTGGCCTGATTTATAATCTTATACATATCAGCCCATGAACAGATGCCGCTGGTGGGTTTTATCTGGAAGTTCTGCAACACATTAGCACCCATGTTCCTTCCGTATATGACACCGGCTCGCTGCTCTCCCCATGGGATGAGCCTGTCTTCTACAGAGGCACGCAGATAATAGTATCCGGAATTGAGCGCGGCTGTGACATCCGACTTTGAAGCCCANAAGTTATCTACCGCAAGNTTGTTCTCCGGGATTATCTCAAGATAATCGCCGCAACCNGTCANAGCGACGGGACACAGNGCTNCAANAGCCATGGAGAGTNTTNTTGACTTTATCTTTNTCATTTGNTCTTTNTNTTAAATCTATAATACTACAAGATATTAGAAGTTTACGGTAATACCCATAGAGAAGCGCTTGCTTCGTGGTGTCTGCGCCTNANCTTTGGCGNNGGCGNTGACACTTGACGGCNGGGTTACCNCCGGATCCATACCGGNANNGTCGGTTATGGTGAAGAGGTCATATCCCGTCAGGAATACGTTTGCCGATGTAAGACCGATATTCTTGCAGAAATTCTTTGGAAGATTGTAACTGAGTGATATGGTCTTGAAGCGCAGGAATGAGCAATCCTCCACATATCTGTCGGATCCGAGCTGGTTAAGGCCATAGTTCCACAGCGCACGTGGTATCTCAGTCATATCGCCCTCGTTGCGCCAGCGTCCGAGTACTGCTGTTGATTGGTTATTGGCATTATACATACCTTCAGCGTCCATACGCGCCGCATTGATAATCTTCTGGCCAAGACGGTAGTGCATAAAGACTGTAAGTGCAAAACGGTCATATTTGAGAGTGAAGCCGCCACCACCGGAAAGTGTAGGATTCGAGTTGCCAAGATATACAAGGTCATTCTTGTCTATAATGCCGTCATGGTTGATGTCCTCATAGTTGGCGTCACCCGGATAGCAAGTGTATGCACCATTCTTCATGACAATGGGCTGCCCCTGAAGGTCATACATTACTTTACCGTTGGCGTCACGGGCATAGGTCTCGTTGGTGTTCTGATATACTCCCTTGTATTTGAAGCCAAAGAAAGAGCCTACTGATGTGCCTGCAATGAGTTTCTGCGCATAGTTGCCGGAACCGTTCCTCAGTGAGAACTGCTCCTCGGCTATGTTCTCGGNCAGTTNCACTATAGTGTTCTTGTTGTTGGNGATGTTGAAGTTNACGGACAAGNCCCATTTCTTGTTGTGGTATGCTTTCCAGTCAACACGCGCCTCCCAACCTTCGTTGCGCAGTTTGCCTGAGTTGTAATACGCCATCTTTGCGTTTGGATAACCGGTAGTTGCCGGTATTGTGATATTTTTCTGCAGCAGATCCTTTGTGTCTTTACGGTAGTAGTCGAAAGTGAACGTCAGTTTACCGTCCCACAGGTTGATGTCAGTGCCAAGGTCAACCTCTCGTGATGTCTCCCATTTCAGTTTGTTCAACTGCATGGTATTGGCTGATATGGCCGGGCCGTCAATATAGTATCCTTGTGAGGCGTATGTGCCCACGTATGGCGATGTGCCGCTTGGCGCGTTGCCAGACATACCCCATGACGCGCGTATCTTCCACTGCGTGAGGAAGTCCTCTTTCCACGCTTTCATGAACGGCTCATCCTGCACTTGCCATGACACACCCACTGACGGGAAGAAGCCCCAGCGGTTGTCTTTGCCGAGGGATGATTTGCCTTCATAGTTAAAAGTGCCGTTAATGGTATAGCGGTTCAGGAAGGTATAGGCTACAGAGCCACGTGCGGAGAGCGATGTCACCTCTGACTTTGATGATCCTTCCTGATAGAGATAGCCGTTGCCGGCTGAAATGTCTGAGAGATAGTACGAGCCTACGCCGCAACGATATGCGGACCATGTTGAGGCACGGCTCTGTGAGGTGTACCACAGTCCTGTAACGACAAGATTGTGTATGTCGTTCCAGTTCTTTCGCAACATGAGCTTGTTCTCTGTCTGCAAGGAGAAGTTGTTGGAATAATACTCTCCGGCCTGGTCAATGTAAGTGTAGTTGTTGCCTTGTGTCTCCAACAGTCCGTAGTCAAGACCTGTGGCGGATTGCGGAAGCCATGTATCTGTTTTCTGCGTGTTGAACTTCATTGACACATAGCCATTATAGGTAAGCTCAGGCAATACGTACCAACGTGCGCGTACAGTCATCTTCTGTTCCTTTATGGAAAGCTCCTTGTAGGAGTCCTCCGCCATAATGATTGGATGGTAGTTGTAGGCGCTGTTGCTTATGCGGCTGGTTCCGCGATACGCTCCCTGAAACTCTCTTGAGTCCTGTCGGGTAAAGTATGTATCGGTCATCTGGCCGTTCTTTATATAGTAAGGTGACTTGTTAGGGGCCTTTACCAATGCCGCCGCACGCACATCATCGGTATAAGGTGAGTCCTTGTCTGTGTCGGTATAGGAGTATTCCGCCTCTACATGCAATTTCTCCGAGAAGTTGTAGCCAACGTTAAGCGAGGTTGACAGACGGCCAAGGGATGTGCCTTTGGTGGTACCGCCCTCGTTCATGTAACCTAAAGAGAAACGGTAGTTAGCTTTCTCGCCGCCGCCTGACATTGAGAATGTATTGTCGGTGGTAAAAGCGTTCTGCTTTACGTATGACAGCCAATCGGTGTTTTGGTTGTATTCGTCAAAATAGCGCCAGCCTTGGTTGTATCCTATCTCCGGGGTATTGAAGAGAAGCTCCAGCAAATTGCCTGAGTTGTTGAGACCCTGAGCGTTTGCCGAGTTCCAGATAGCGTCCTGTATGTAGGCCACATAGTCATTGCCGGAGAGCATAGGCATGGTCTTTGGCTCCACCTTTACAGAGTTTTTGGTTGAGAACGTGAACCGTGTCTTGGAGCGCGCGCCCTTCTTCTTGGTTATGAGCAGCACGCCGTTCGCGCCCTTTGTACCATAAATGGCGGTGGACGCTGCGTCTTTCAGCACCTCGATACTCTCTATGTCGTTAGGGTTCAAAGACAACATCTGTGCGAAATCCTCCTGACTGGCGGTATTGAAGTCGAAAGAGTCGTCTATGTCTGTGGAGTAGGGCACACCGTCAATGACTATCAATGGGTCAGAGTTTGAGTTCAGTGTCGCTGTGCCACGGATGCGTATACTGCTCTTGGCGCCAGGGTCACCGCCGGCTATAATGTCCACGCCGCCAAGCTGTCCTTGCAGGGCTTCCTCCACAGAGGTGACGGGAGCGGACTCAAGTATCTGTCCGAGGTTTATCTTTTGGGTGGCGAATGCCTGTTCACGCATGCCCACACCCATGTCGTTTCTGCTGCCGCGTGAGCCTGTGACCTGCACTTCCTGCAACTGTGTCTGCTGGTTGTCGGCCTCCATTTTCACGTCCAGCTGTTTCTGGCCGGTGTATTTTATCTTCTGCGTCTTCATACCTATGTATGAGAATTGCAGCGTCAGCTTGCCGGCGTCGGCCGGCACTTTTATTGAATACATTCCGGAGATGTCGGTAACAGCGCCCACAACGATACGGTTCTGGGCATTGACAAACGTGACGTTCACGCCTATACATGGCTCGTCCACATTTCCTATTGTCTCCGTTACAGTACCGGTTAGGACCTCTTGAGCCACCGAGGGCAAAACTGCAGAGAGAGACAGCAATAATATATATATGTATTTCTTCATTGTTGTATATTGTAAAGGTAGTTTGGGCTTTCAGCCGTTCTGTTGTTGGCATCCGGGATTGGCAATATCCCTGTGGGCAAGTTGTCAACTCGTCCGGTTATATCGCTTTCGCTCCGGACTGCCAGATAGCTGAAAAACAACCATTGGTTATTTTCCGTTGACAAGTGGCAGTACGTCCTCGATGAAATGTACGCAACCGTCCTCAAAGATGAATGGGAAAGTGTCGTAGGCGTCACTAACCATTATGCGTGAAGACTCTGTTACGGTGTTGATCGGTGTTCTTGTCACACTGAGTCGTGTGCCGTCATCATATATATTAAGTCGTGTGGCTATGTCAGACTTTTCCGCGTCCTGATCGAAAGTTATGAGGCCTCCGTACTCCTTGGTGTTCTCGCCCCAACCCGGATAAGGGTAGTTGGACATCACGGCCGAAGAGAGTGGCACGAAGTATGACAGCAGGTATGTCTGCAGAACATCCTGGCCTGTAACCTCGCAATTGGCAAAGAAGTCGGCGCTGCCTGCCACCGCATTGTCAGCGGCCTTTATGCCCGGCAGCTTGCCATCAATTATGGCTTGCTCCAACACCCGTGTCGTAGGCACGAACATAAGCGATGATTCTGTCATCAGAGCCATCTGGCCTGTATTGCTTACAAGCCCTGATTTGTTAAGCAGGTTTATCCAACCGTAGAAGTCTGTTGTTTCATCCGTGCGCAGACTCCACATCATCGTCAGGAAGTTGTTGTAACGTGAATCGGTGTAGTTGCCGTGGAATACGAGATTGTCGTACTGATAGGCGTGGCCGTTGGTCCAGCCGTCAGGGTCTCCACGGTATCCGAGCAACTCAAAAGCAGCCCATATATCATCGTCCTTAGCGGTGTTCTCGGCATATTTCAGGCGTTCGTTGTGCTTTATGGAGTTTGTCAGCTTGCCGTCTTTTATGTACCAATACAGCTTCATGTCGGGTGTGAAAGCCTGTATGACCTTCTTGCCTGTCAGCGGCAGTATGGTGTTTCCGTCATCGGGCGATGCCACATGCGCGTTGATAGTGGCTGACTTTGTTGCGGTGTTTACGGCGTTAATAGTGTTGCCGACCACGGTCACGAGTCTTCCGGTCTCGTCAAACTCGTATCCTTCCTTGTCCGCCATCTGTTGGTTTGAGGGGTATAGCATTATGTATTTCTCCGATTCCAACGACAGTGTGTTGGTCATTCCTGACGCGTTCAGCATATTGAGGAAGTAAGAGAACTTCTTGTATTGGTATGCCGGGCCGGTCACAGAGTTGTATTTTGCCGGCGGGGTGAGCTTGCTACATCCATAAAGTACACCGTTGGAACACATCACACGGTTCTCCTGCGCCACGTCGTTGTTTGGGTCAAAGCGTATGGGTGTAGGGTTCCTCGCGTCAATATTGTAATTGAGCACCAGTCCCTTCTCTATCTCCTCAGGGAAGGCTACGCTCTCGGTCGTGTATGAGTTCAGCAGCAAATCCCTCACAGGCTCTGCAAGATCCGGATCGTCCATGCTCTCATATCCTCCCTGTCCCCAGAAGTCGTTGAAGAAAGACTCGAAAGCATCGTTGGAGAATGCGAAGACGGAATAAGAGCGGCTGGCAAGATCCACCACCTGCCTGTAGTTGGTGACGGGCCACTCGCAGGCTATTGGCGCAAGCGTATAGTCCTTGTTGTGGTAATGCTGGTAAAGCTCCTTGCCGTTGCCGTAGTCAACGGTTAACGTACTGTCCGCAACGTAATTGCTGTATTTGTCATACATGGCGAGGAAGCGGCTGAACTGCGGGCGGTTCCTCAACTCGGTATATATTGTCTGCAATGGTGTCAGCACATTGTCCACATAGTATATGTATCCGTTGCTTGTCGGCACGCTATACTCCTCGACACCGGCGTTGCTTACGTTGAAACCGTTGTCGTCGCGCCACATGCCGGGAAAGAAGTAGTTGTAGTTCTCAGCCGCGTTGATGGTCTTTGTACGGAACATCTGGTATGAGAATACCGGAACGTAACGCTCCAGGTGGTATACGTCAACATTCTTTATGTCTGTGGTGGAGGTGCCTGTAGAGGCGTCGGTGGTTGTAATCTCCGCCTGTTCCACCGTTACAGGATCCTGACTCTTGGTGCGGAACTTATAGAATAGTCCTGCATTCGTCAGCAGTTCGTCTTCCGTAGCTCCGTCACCCTCCATCGGGCGGAAGTTGATAAGGTTATTCTTGTCGAAGGAGTAATAAAGTATATGAAAGCCTATCAGCTTCTGCAGCTCCTCAATAGGGATTGAATTGATGTCAGCCGTGCCGTAATGCTCGTTCATGTAGGCTGTTAGCTTCTCGTCATTAGGAGCCATGACGGTGACGATGGACTTACCCTCCATAAGCGGCCGGAAGCCCGCCTTTTCCGCACCTGCAAGGAAGATGGAATGGTTGCCGTCATCGTTCAGCGTCTCATAGATAGAACCTCGAAGCCAAGACGGGGTCTCGAAGTACTCATCCATGTCCGAACAGGAAGCCACCCCCAAGGCCAAGCAGAGTGAGCCCATGCCAAGCTTGCCCGCTTTGGGCGCACAGCTCAATAGATTCTTTAGAATGTTTGACATGTTGAATAGTTTTTATTGTGTTTTGATATAGTTAGTTTCTGTGTGTCAGGCTCCTGACGTTGTTGATTAATATTGCACAGAACATTTCAAACAGTTATATTCCGGCGGCATATCCGCACATTGGCGGGATTTGGTTTAGGTTATCGGCCATAACCTGAACCTGTCTTTTTACACATTATTTATATATTAGAGGGTTCTGCATAAAGCCACCACGCAGATATGCCACACCATTGGAATATACCCGAAAACACGTTCTTTCCGTAAATATCTTAAAAATAGAACGTTATAATTGCAGTGCTTTTATGGCGCAATTGCAGTGCGATTACAATGCAAAAGCATTGCGATTACGATATGATTTCATTGATANTGTTTTATGATGGCAAAAAGCCATAAATGTCAAACGAAAATATCGTGACGATAACAAGCCTCGAAACAATTGTATGGACAGGGCAAAAATGTGTCAAACAAGACATGAAAAGCACTAAAAAATGCGTCAAACGCATACTATTAACTTTGTTTAACGGTAAT
>WFLX010054474.1_pt1 | contig 20442 bp, 19 predicted proteins | sample 4967041 | NCBI WGS metagenome assembly WFLX01 (sample SAMN12857096, study PRJNA449069) | gut metagenome | isolation source: stool from male and female vole | host: Microtus ochrogaster | place: USA:Florida | collected 2017
CAATCTTCTTTATTATTATTCCCTTTGCAATGGGAGTTACTTTCATACCCTGAAGATTGAAATATTCCACTCCGATAATATCCTTCCCGGTTTCCGATGTTTCCAATCCTTCAACTTCGGTGCGCCGTGCGAGTGTACGCAACGCTGCATGCACTCCATAATATGCTTCTTTTGGCACTACGTTGCCATCGAATAGAAGTGGATTATTCTCTCTCCACGAATCGGGATCACACAAGCCCCATATCAGCACTGTAGGACAATTTTCCTCTGAAAGGGCTGCCAAGACAACTGCACAATAATCTTCTGCCTGACGCTTGGCGGCATCTGAAGCCTTAGGGTCGGCCTGCGCAATGTCAAGTTCTGTGATGATGCATTTAAGCCCGAGATCCTTATAGCGACGTATATTGTCTTTCAGTCGACGTGCATTCAGTTGTCCGGTAGTGATATGGCATTGGAGACCGACTCCATGGATTGGAACACCCTTCTCTACAAGATTCTTGGCAAGATTATAAAGAGCCTCAGCTTTCGGATCACCGATAAATTCCACTCCATAGTCGTTAAGGTAGAGTTCCGCGTCCGGATCAGCCTCATGTGCAATACGGAAAGCCTGCTCTATAAATTCTTCTCCTATCACGTCTTTCCAGACAGAAGTTCTTAGCTTATAACCGGATGGATTACTCCATACAATACTCTGGTCATCGTCGAGACATTCATTCACAACGTCCCATTCACGCAACTGCCCCTTAAGTCCACCTGCTACACCATTTATATGGTTTTGCATAATCTCGCAGAGCTGTTCTTTAGTCCAGTTCTTGTCATTTTTCTTGCCGTCTGTTGAAATCCAAGAGGGAACTTGCGAATGCCATACAAGAGTATGGCCTCTCATGACCATTCCGTTATTATTGGCAAAGTCGATCATCTGCTTAGGGAAATCAAGTGAAAAGTTGCCCTTGCTTGGTTCTGTGGCATCAATCTTCATTGCATTTTCACCTACGCCCATGTTAAACTGATCGGCAATCATATTTGCTTTCTTGTCACTTGGACTACTCAAGTTGATATTCCATGAAGGAATCGCAACCCCTATACATTTCTGAGCCTTTTCAGCGTAGGTGCGCAGCGGCGTTGGATCATCGTAGTCCGTGGTCCAGTCCACTATATAAGCGTCATTGCCATCGCCGTCAAGCACAGGTTCATCTTCAATCATGTTGTCACCTTGCCCTGAATATGCTGTATCAATCACAGTGGCAGTGACTATATAGCCTTCTGAGGTATTCTCTTCCTTTACGTCCCAGGTGTAGGCTTTCGGATATTGTATTCTGAAATTCCAGTTGTCCAAGTCTGACGAAGATTGTGCAGATGCCTTTATGAGAATAAATTTGTCACCCGCCTTCAGATTAGCATTATCACCTACCCTGATTTCAAGGATGGGCATAGCTTCCGAATAATCATATATTTCATCGCGAGGTGTAAAGAGAAGATTTCCCGATATGTCAAGATTAGCCGCATTGTCGCTCCCTGTGATATTGAATATAAGACGTGATGTGGGATGAAGCTTCACATCGCAGGGACTACCGTTTGCATAATCAGCTATGGTGAGTGTGTTACCCTTCGAATCGCCGGGTTCCATATAGCCGTAGACATCTGCAAGACCGGAAATATTTCCGGAACCTCCCACACATCCTCCGGTATAGACCATTACTCCGACTGCATTTTCCCCTATGCCTATCGCGCCCGGAAGCTTATTCTCTTTAGCTGACACAGCATCATTGCTTACAAGAATCTTTCCCCCAACTACAGTGACAATTCCTGAAATGCGGTTATCATTGCCTGTGATTGAATAAGTGCCTGACCCTTCTTTCACTATTCCTACCATAGAAGTACCCTCAGCTGCAATTTGTCCGGCAAGCTCCGAATCAGAACCGTCGCCTCCCACTATGTAGTACACACCCTTTTGCTTGTTGCCCTTGTAGTAGCCCATAATCCGGCTCCCTTTTTCAGCTTTCAGAAACCCGATTCTGTGGGCGCGGGCATTATTGCCATCTTCACCTGCCAATGTAGCTCCTTCGTGAAGGTAAACCTTATTGTTTGCCAGCAGTGTAGTGAACTTCCCTTCTTTAATAGCCGTCTTTATACTTCCGGCATCAAATTTTTCTCCTCCATGTGAGAGTATCTTGCCATAGAACCCTGCTTTAACCGACTCATTGACCGCGGGCCATGGATAAATATGCACATCTCCGCTAAAGCCACTCCAATCGGGAATGGATCCTTTATTATTTCCTATATAGGATCGCTCTCCACCTGAATATATATTTAATATTCCAGAGCCTTTTATCGGAGACTGCCAGTAAGTATAGCGTGATGTATAGACATTTAGCTCAGTATTCGCAGGGATGAGAATACCTTCATCATAGACAGTGTAGGAAGAGGATGTGCTCGCAGGATCACTGAAATTCAATTTCCCATCCTCGTATGTATTATAGTCAGGTCCTTTCAGCCTTATGTCATCTATATAATAATCGGAATTGTCGGAATTGAATCCGATACGCAGGCATCTGGAGTTATTGTCTGCTGAGACTGCAGGCAGGGCATAGCTCCATGTCTTCCACGTGGAGACCGGGCCGTATGAAGGCCAGCTTTCCTCATGCAGTTTATCATCCCCTACAAAAATCTGGAAATTCTTCCATTCCCCACAGGGGTCATTCTTATGGCGGCAAATCTTGAGTGTGAGTGTCTCTATTCTATCTGAAAACTTTGCCCCTGCAAATTCCTCCGGAAGTTCAAATTCAACATGATCGTTCCAACTGTGGTTTGTGACGTGGAGCACCTTATTATTAGAGTCGAGCGGATCAGCCTCCACTACCGCTATGGTTGAGGACGTGTCGCCGAAATTATTCCAAATCTTGAAAGTCTGTCCGATCTCGCAATTTTCGAAATTCTCAACCAGATAGTCAGTGGCACTGACTGAAAAAGCAGTCAGCGTCATTGATGACAACACTAAAAATTTAATGATCCTATTCATAAACTCATTTGGAATTATGTGAAAAATCGCATGAAAATCGCGTTTACAAAAGTAGCGAAAAATGGTATCGACCCACATATTGAAATGTATAGAAAACGTTGCAATCCGTAAACTCACAATGCGCGCCTGTATCATAAATAATTAATTTGGGATTATTGCTGTATTTCCGACCCGGAATTATGCTCTACAGCATAAAATACGCCAAAAACAAGAACCCTGGTAAGTTTTTCAAAATCCCACAGATAATAAGAAAATTTGTCGAACAATTGATAATACAGATTTGTTTCAAAATTAAGGACGCTTATATACATGCGTGTTTTATTTTGTAAAAATTTTTAACTACGGATATTAACCTCTAAATTATAAACCATGCATCTTACACCAAAAGAGCAAGACAAACTTACGCTCCTTACACTCGGCATGATTGCAGAACGCCGTCTGCAGAAGGGACTGAAACTCAACTATCCTGAGTCAGTAGCCTATATCACCTCATGTGCGCTTGAGGGTGCACGCGAAGGCAAAACAGTAGAAGAAGTGATGCACGATGCAGCCAACGTCCTGACCAAAGACCAGGTTATGGATGGAGTTGCCGATATGATCACCCTTCTCCAAGTAGAAGCTGTGTTCACCGACGGAAGCCGTCTGGTGAGCATCCATCACCCAATCAAATAACCTTAAAAAACTCTGACTATGGCAACAACGAACCCTCAGGGAGATGCATCTGCAACTCCTACATATAGCACACCGCAGGGTATCTTCGAAGGAAAGCCTGCAATCGCATACCCCAACACCCCTGGTTTCAAGCCCGCAACATACGTGCCCGTCGGAGGAGTGATCCTTGCAGATGGCGAACTGACATACAACGACAACCGTCGCACAGTGACACTGAAGGTGCGCAACACCGGCGACCGTCCAGTGCAGATCGGATCTCACTTCCATTTCTTTGAAGTGAACCGTTACATGGAATTTGACCGCGAGGCGGCTTTCGGTTATCACCTTAATATACCTGCAACTACCGCAGTTCGTTTCGAACCCGGTGAGGAAAAGGAAGTGGAGCTCGTCACATTTGCCGGCAAGCAGCGCGTCATCGGCTTCAATGATCTCGTAAACGGATACACCGGCCGTCAAGACACCCCGACTTTCTATCCAAAGGAAATCAGCGCTTTCGACCGCATGCGTAATTTTGGCTTCAAGGACGCATCTGAAACCGAAATGGAGAATGAGTTCACTGGTTCACCAGCCAACAAGTAATCTCTAATACCGATTTATCTCATGGCAACAATTTCAAGACAAGAATATAACAACCTGTTCGGTCCGACCACCGGTGATAAAATCCGCCTTGGTAACACCGAACTTTATGTAGAAATAGAAAAAGATCTCCGCGTATATGGCGATGAGGTGGTATATGGCGGTGGCAAGACTCTCCGCGACGGTATGGGCACAGCCAACACCATCACTTCAAAGGCTGGTTCTCTCGACCTCGTGATCACCAACGTCACAATCATCGACCCGGTTCTCGGCGTGGTTAAAGCTGACGTAGGTGTCAAAGACGGAAAGATCGCCGGTATCGGCAAAGCCGGTAACCCCAACATAATGCAGGGCGTTACGCCGACACTTTGCACCGGTCCTTCAACCGATGCTATCTCCGGCGAACACCTCATCCTTACTGCTGCTGGCATCGACGGACACGTGCAGTTCATGTCTCCGCAACAGGCGTATGACTGCCGCAGCGATGGTATCACAACCCTCAATGGCGGCGGCGTAGGTCCAACCGACGGCACAAACGGCACAACCATCACTGCTGGTCCGTGGAACATCCAGATGATGCTTAAGGCTACTGAAGGACTCCCGATCAACATGGGCTTCCTTGCAAAGGGCAACACTTCGATCGACGAGACTCTCGAGGAACAGATCTTAGCCGGAGCCTGCGGTTTCAAGATCCACGAAGACTGGGGCGCAACTCCTGCAGCTATCCGCTCATGTATGGCAAACGCCGACCATAACGACGTTCAGGTAGCTATCCACACCGACACTCTCAACGAGAGTGGATACGTAGAGGATACACTTGCTGCAATCGATGGCCGCACAATCCATACCTATCACACCGAGGGTGCCGGTGGCGGTCATGCTCCCGACCTTCTGAAGGTGGCATCAATGGCAAATGTGCTTCCTTCATCCACCAACCCGACACTTCCGTTCGGTATCAACTCTCAGGCTGAGCTCTTCGATATGATTATGGTTTGCCATAACCTCAACCCGCTGATTCCTTCTGACGTTGCTTTCGCTGAAAGTCGCGTTCGCCCGGAGACACAGGCTGCTGAAAACGTATTCCATGATCTCGGTATCATATCTATGGTATCTTCCGACTCCCAGGCTATGGGCCGTGTAGGCGAGTCATTCATGCGTACATTCCAGATGGCTTCCTACATGAAGCAGGTACGTGGTAAACTTCCTGAAGACAGCGACAGCAACGACAACTTCCGTGTGCTCCGCTATCTTGCTCAGATCACCCTCAACCCGGCAATCACTTATGGTGTATCCGACTTGCTCGGCTCTATAGAAGTAGGAAAGATGGCCGACCTCGTGCTTTGGGAACCTGCATTCTTCGGCACAAAACCGAAGATGGTCATCAAGGGAGGTATGATCAACTGGGCGAACATGGGCGACCCGAACGCTTCTCTTCCGACTCCGCAGCCTAAGATCATGCGTCCGATGTTTGGCGCATTCGGCAAGGCTATGCCTGAGACCTGCGCTCGCTTCGTTTCTCGCGCATCGCTTGACAACGGTCTGGCAGATAAGATCAATGTCAACAACATCCTTTATCCGGTTCACGGTGTCCGCCAGCTCTCAAAGGCCGACATGGTGCGCAACACTGCTCTTCCGCACATCGAGGTTGATCCTGAGACATTCAACGTTTATGTCGATGGTGTCCTCGCAACAGTGCCCCCGGCAAAGGAACTTCCGCTTTCTCAGCTCTACTGGTTCAGCTAAGTAGAATAAATAATCGCATTTGTCTGCGGGAACTGCAGAAGCGCTGTTCCCGCAGATTCTATTTAATAATACGGTCATTGATTATCAATCGCAATCGTTGTCCAAACCAAGTCCGGAGCCCGCTCCGGGAGCAACTGTTGCAATGGCCATACTGTTCATCATTCTTCATTTATAATTTATCATTAAAAAAAGATGGAAGTTATAACCGAAATTCTCGGCAACATACATCAACCTGAATGGGCTGAAAAAATCAAAGGCATGCACGTCGAGACAATCTTCGTCGACCAATGGACTGCCCAGAAGAGTCGTTTCCTCGTGACAAGCGATCACGGACACGAATATCCAATCGCTCTAAAGAGAGGTTCCAGAGTAGCAGACGGCGACATAGTATTCTTCGACCCCGAAAATAATAATGCCGCTATACTGCGTCTTGATCTCAGCAATGTCCTTGTGATCGACCTCAGCGGACTTGAAAAGTGCTCCCCTCTCGACATCATGCGCATATCCGTAGAACTCGGGCACGCCATCGGCAACCAGCACTGGCCTGCAGTGGTGAAGGGATCTAAGGTCTATGTTCCTCTCACTGTAGATAAAAAAGTAATGCTCAGTGTGATGGAAACTCACCATATCGAAGGAATCACCTATGATTTCCAGCCTGGAACTGACGTGATACCATATCTCGCACCCCACGAGATTCGCCGTCTGTTCGGTGGTGCCTCCCACGAAAGCCACTCCCACGTGCACTAATTTTGAATTTAGAATTTAGGATTAGGTTTCGCGACAGGGAGGAGACACCAATCATTCAAGAAAGGCTACGAGAAGCCGAATCCAGTCAAAAAATTCAACACTGATAAATATGAAAATTACTCATCTTCTCCAGATGACCGACTCCACTTTCCCTGTGGGAACTTTCTCATTCTCCAACGGACTTGAGACTGCTTCTCACTTGGGAATTGTACATGATGCTGCCACTCTTGAGCAATACACTCGTTCTGTAGCACGTCAGGGTGCTTTCTCCGACGGAGTCGCAGCCTTGATTGCCTTCCGGGCAACAAACGACGGAGATCTGGAGAAAGTGGAGAACATAGATCGCGAGCTAATGCTCTTCAAGATGAACGACGAGGCGCGCATGATGCTTCAGCGTATGGGCAAGAAGCTCGCAGAACTCGGTGTCAAGTTGTTTCCTGACTGCAAGATCATGGTAGATTGGCTTGAAGACATCAAAGGCGCGACAACTCCAGGAACTTATCCGGTAGCCCAAGGCATTTCTTTCGCTGCAGCCGGACTGAGCGAGGAAGACCTGTTCGCCTCTCATCAATATGGCGTAATCAATATGGTGCTTAGTGCCGCGTTGCGCTGCGTGAGAGTGTCGCACTATGATACTCAACTCATTCTTCAGCGCCTCTGCGCTGAATCTGACGCACTCTTCGAGGAAGCAAAAGACATGTCTTTTGAAGACATGAATTCTTTCGTACCCGAGATGGATATTTTCGCATCTCTCCACGAAAAAGGGAATATGCGAATGTTTATGAATTAATATCTTTAGTTATAGGATTTAAATTTTAAAATTCTGAATACTGAACTCTGAAACCGACAACTGAAAATCATGTCAACCTGCAGAATAGGAATAGGCGGCCCCGTTGGATCGGGAAAGACCGCTATTATCGAGGCAATCACCCCTCGCCTTCTTGAGCGTGGGATGAAAGTGCTCATCATCACAAATGATATCGTGACAACAGAAGATGCAAAGCATGTTCGCAAGACTCTGAAAGGAATCCTTATGGAAGATCGTATAATCGGCGTTGAAACAGGTGCTTGCCCTCACACTGCCGTCCGGGAGGATCCTTCAATGAACATCGCGGCCGTAGAGGAAATGGAAGCAAAGTTCCCTGATGCCGACATAGTGCTGATAGAGTCGGGAGGCGACAACCTTACTCTAACATTCTCCCCGGCACTCGTAGATTTCTTCATATATGTTATTGATGTTGCTGCCGGCGACAAGATCCCACGCAAAGACGGACCGGGCATCTCCCAGAGCGATATCCTCGTCATCAACAAGACCGACCTCGCTCCCTACGTGCATGCGTCGCTCGAGGTGATGGACCACGACAGCCGTCTCATGCGTCCGGGCAAACCTTTCATATTCACCAATGCCATGACAGGAGAGGGAATCAACGACCTCGTTGATCTCATCTTTAAGATGGCACTATTCGATAAATAATTTTGAATTTGGAATTTTGAATTTGTTTTTGTGTCGTCGCGCTCGGAGATCGCTCCCTACTTATCTTGACTTTTGGGAGGAATTCGAATTTCTAATTTTGAATTTTGAATTATTTTGGAAAACTGATAATTGAAAACTGAACAATGGCCTTTCCGGAAACTTATGAATATACAGATGTCGAGATAGTCAGCTTCGACCACGCCAAGGAAATGAAGCCTTATCTTGATAAACCCCGGGGCATGTATGTCGGCGCCCCGGGCAAGCACGGATATCTCCGTCTCGGTTTCGAATTGGATTCCGAGGGGAAATCGATTCTTCGTGACCTCGACCGTAGAGCTCCGCTGATAGTGCAGCAGGAGCTATACTTCGATGAGGAACTTCCGGGTATGCCATGCGTCTACATTCTTTCTTCAGGTGGACCAAATATCGACGGAGACCGCTACAGGCAGATTTTCACACTTAAGAAAGACTCGATGGCGTTCATCTCCACGGGAGCTGCCACCAAACTCGCCAAGATGCGCGACAACTACTCCGGACTCCTTCAGACAATCCAACTTGACGAAGGAGCCTATCTGGAATATTTGCCGGAACCCATCATCCCTCATGCCAATACACGTTTTATCAGTGACACACAAATGGTGGTGCATCCTACTGCGACTGTGTTCTATTCAGAAATATTTATGGGTGGGCGTAAATATTTCGGGGAAGGGGAACTGTTCAAATATGATATCCTTTCTGTATGCTCGCATGGCGAGCGCCCTGACGGAACTCAGTTGTTCAGGGAGAAATTCATAATTGATCCTAAAAAGGCAAATCTACGCGATACCGGCATTATGCATGGATTCGATGTCTTTGCCAATGTTCTTGTGATGACTCCCGAGGAGAATATCAAACCGATCTACGATGCCACCGAAGCATTTTATGATGCCAAGCAGAAACTTGCTGCCGGGATAACCCATCTTCCCAATAACGCAGGACTTCTCTTCAAAGTCTTGGGCATGGAGACCGGACCAGTAAAGCGAATTGTGCGTGAATTCTGTTCCAAAGTCCGCCAGCAGGTAAAAGGCAAGCCCCTTCCGCCTGAATTCCCTTGGAGGTAATGGCAACGATAAATTATCAATGATGAATGATAAATTATTAGGGATTAATTAATATCAAATTATGAAAGCAATGAAATCCGTCACCGCCATTCTAAATGGCGCCGGACAGGTAATGTTTCAGCAGAGCGCATGGACCGGTCTGCTATTTCTTGCAGGCATCTTCTGGGGTGCTTATGAATGTCACACCCCTGCCGTTGCTTGGGGTGCAGTTGTCGGACTGATAGCATCTACAATCGCCGGTGCACTTCTGGAACCAAATGCAAAGGGGGGTGCCGCCGGACTTTGGGGATTCAATGGCATTCTTGTCGGCTGTGCATTCCCGACATTCCTCAGCAACACTCCGCTGATGTGGGTGGCTCTAATTTTCTGTGCCATGCTGTCAACTTGGGTACGCACTGGGCTGAACAATCTTATGGCTCCCTTCAAGATCAACTCACTGACATTCCCATTCGTGCTTCTTACCTGGCTCTTCCTCCTCTCATCGCGTATTCTCGACGGAATAGCACCCGCTTCCCTCTCGACACCCGAACTTGCCGAGCATTTCAATCCGGAACTGTCCACTTCTTTCGGTGATCTCGTGATATATTGGTTGAAAGGCGTTTCTCAGGTATTCCTAATTAACTCTTGGGTTACCGGGATACTCTTCCTTGTAGGTCTCGCTCTCTGCAGTCGCTGGGCAGCCGTCTGGGCAGCAATCGGCTCTGCAATCTCCCTTGCTCTCGCAATCCTCTTTAAGGCTGACGGAGCTGACATAGCAAGTGGTCTTTTCGGTTTCAGTCCAGTGCTGACCGGTATTGCAATCGGGTGCACATTCTATAGCCCTAACGTTAAGTCTGCGGCATGGGCTGTCGTAGCAATTATTGCCACATTCTTCATCCAGGCTGCAATGGATGTATTGATGATCCCTTTCGGACTTCCGACATTGACCGGACCATTCTGCGTTGCAACTTGGCTCTTCCTACTCCCTCTCTACCAATTCAACAAAGGCGGCGACATGCATTCGGAATGGGATTCAGAGTGGGATAATTTCGTAGCAAAGCTGAAGAATAAAAAGAAATAGTTCAATCGTTTATCTAATATACAAGTCCAAAACCTGAAACCTGAAGCCTGAAAAAAATGCACATGTCAGACGCATTGGTGTCCCCTGCAATGGCGGTTGGAGCCGGAGTGGCGGCAGCAGCACTTATAGCCGTGGCGACATCAAAAGTGAAACAGATAAGACGAGACGACATCATCCCCCTGATGGGGGTGATGGGCGCCTTCGTTTTTGCAGCCCAAATGATAAATTTCTCCATACCCGGCACAGGGTCGAGNGGCCACGTAATTGGAGGTGTNCTTCTGAGTGCCNTATTGGGTCCGTGGGCGGCTNTCATCACNCTCTNCTCCGTGCTTATTATCNAGTGNCTTGTATTCGCNGACGGCGGACTGCTTGCCCTGGGATGCAACATTCTCAATATGGCTGCCACATCATGCTTGATAGCCTATCCGTTTATCTATCGCCCCATAGCAGGCAAATCATTGAAACCATGGCGTATCACCCTGGCTTCGATAGTGGCATCTGTGGTTGCCCTTGAAATTGGTGCTACAGGAGTGACTATCGAGACTGAACTCTCCGGAATCACAGCCCTTCCCACGTCGACATTCCTTGCATTCATGCTTCCCATTCATCTCGCTATCGGAGCCATTGAGGGCATTGCCACAGCAGCCGTGCTCTGCTTCATAGCGAAATACAGACCGGAAACCCTTTTCGGTGAAACTAAACTATCCGGTGGAAACACTGTTGAAAAACAAGCACGCGGCAAAAAGGTATTGATCGGATTCGCTATAGCCGCCCTCATATTTGCAGGTGCCTTCACTTGGATTGCCTCGTCTAATCCCGATGGTCTTGAATGGTCAATAGAGAAAGTGTCGGGCATATCTGATTTCCCTTCGGCCACCCCTCCTACGGCTTTCATGCCGGATTATGACTCCCGGTTTGCCGGAATTGTCGGCGCTGTCATTGTGATGGTGATGCTTTGGGCAATAACCACCATACTTTTCCACCGGCTCCACGCATCCCGTCAGACCTCCTCCAAAGAGCGTAAATGAAGCAGACACGTCTTGAGAAAGCCATAACCATACTNAATGCCCGGCAGATAAAGCCGGCNACNCCCTCACATATCGGCNANATANNCCCGCGGGCTCTGCTNTTGGTCNCTATAGTGTTTCTTGTCNGTATGCTCAGTGTGCCACTCCAGCGCACAGACNTGATAATCTNGNTTGCTGTGTATCCAATCATTTCATCCCNTNTTGCCCATATTGCCTACGAGCGACTTNTCCGTAANTCTCTGTTTGTAGNTCCGCTTCTTCTCTTTATAGGGATATTTAACCCANTCTACNANCGCNCNANNGCCTTCACANTCNTCGGCATTGCNGTNANCACNGNATGGATAAGNTNCATTTCCATCATACANTCGCGGACTNNTNGCAACCCAGGCGCTTTTGCTACTTATACGCGTAGCGGGATTTAATGAAATTTGCGAGGCAATGCACCGTCTTGGATGTCCGGCTATAGTTGCCACTCAGCTGCTGATGGTCTACCGATATCTTACCCTGCTTCTTCAGGAAGCCCTGACTATGCAGCGCGCACGCATGGCCCGCTCCTACGGAAAAAACTCCTTCCGCGCCAAGATGTGGGGGCAATTCGTAGGCCAACTTCTGTTGCGGACCATCGATCGCAGCCGACGCATCAATATGGCTATGAAAGCCCGTGGCTTTAACGGGTCGCTCAGTATCTCCTCTCCATCCCATTGGAATACAGCCGACACGGTCTATTGCCTTGTCTGGATTCCGGTATTCTTCCTCCTCCGCTTTGTAGATATCCCCATGTTATTATTAACCCTTATTCATTAGCCCCATCCATTCTCAACATAACGTTGAGGGAATAAGCCCCCAACTCCAATACAAAATGAACACCCCAGCCCTGCAATTCAAAGATGTCTCATTTTCCTATCCCGGAGGCAACGAAGTGCTCCGCGACATATCCTTCTCTATCATGGAAGGAGAGAAGGTGGCCCTTGTAGGCCTAAACGGTTCCGGTAAGTCAACCTTGCTGTTGCATACAAACGGTCTCCTGATAGCCGACAGCGGCACTGTCTCAGTCAACGGCACTGTCATAAATCAAAAAAATGCGGATGAATGCAGGAAGAGTGTCGGCATGGTCTTCCAGAATGCCGACGACCAGCTCTTTATGCCAACAGTGGAAGCGGATGTGGCTTTTGGGCCCCGCAATATGGGCCTCGACGAAGAAGAAATAAAAAAACGCGTTGAAGAAGCGCTGCACATCACGGGATGTACATCCTTACGCGAGAGCTCACCTTTCCATCTTTCCGGTGGGCAGAAAAAGATGGCGTCGATAGCCACAGTCCTCTCCATGCGACCGGATATATTGATCTTCGACGAACCCACATCAGGACTTGACTTCGCTGCTGAAGCCCAATTTATCGGCATCATCGACCGCCTCCCCCACACGATGCTGATGTCATCACACGATATGGAACTCGTTCGCCGCCTATGTACACGTGCAATCCTGATGGACAACGGCACCATCACCTACGACGGGCCCATCGACACCCTCCCATATCCCCTCATCTCCACGCTCTAAGTATGTTGCTCCATCAAAAGCAGACATTAAACGATTCCTTTGGATTTTTTCCAAAATAGGCTTATTATTCCTTTGGATTTTTTCCAAAATATGCTTATTATTCCTTTGGATTTTTGCAAAATATTGATTATCTTTGCATTCTAAAATAAGCAATACACAATGTCATATCTTGCAAGAAATATAGATGAGTATCTTCTTAAATGGAAGGAATCACCACGCCGTAAGCCTCTTATTGTGCGTGGAGCCAGACAGGTTGGCAAGTCCTGGGCTATAAGACACTTAGGGGAGACGTTCAGACATTATCTTGAGATCAACCTTGAGAAGGAAAAGGATCTGTGCAAACTTTTTGAAGAAATTTCGGATGTACGGGAACTCAGTCAACGCTTAGGGGCCGTACATAATGTGCAGGTGATTCCAGGGGATACCCTGCTTTTCATTGACGAGATTCAGAATTGCCCGGCGGCATTAAAGAGCCTGTGGTTTTTCAAAGAGAACTACCCGGACCTGCATGTAGTGGCAGCAGGGTCACTTCTGGAGTTCGCATTGAATGAGATTCCATCATACGGAGTTGGACGTGTCAGGTCTGTGTTCATGTATCCTATGTCGTTCAAGGAGTTCCTGATGGCACGAGGCAAACATGTGTGGATAGAGGAAATAGCTACCTCCGACTGGACACACCCTTTGGAAGAAAGTCTTCATTCACGTCTTGTGTCGGAGTTTCGGTCGTTTTTGATGGTAGGGGGTATGCCATCCAGTGTTTCCGCTTGGGTTGAGACTCAGGATTACTCTGCCTGTCAAGATGAACAAAATGATATCCAGCAAAGTTATTATGATGACTTCGCTAAATATGCAAAAAAAGTCGATCCTCAGTTGCTACGCAACACCCTGTCGGCAGTAGTACGTCAGTCGGGTCATAAGTTTGTCTACAGTAAAGTAGATGGAGGATACAAGACAGACGAAGTCAAAGAGGCGCTGAGACTCCTCCGAGACGCCGGAATTATCATTCCGGTGCAGATGTCTGCAGCCAACGGTCTCCCTTTGGGCGCACAGGTTAATCCCAAGTTTACGAGATTTGATTATCTCGATACCGGTTTGTTGCTTAGAGTATTGGCGATGAACTATGATGATGACAGGGAACTGACCCGGCTCATACTTGCAGGGGATGCCCCAGACCTCGTAAACAAAGGTATTGTAGCAGAATTAACGGTCGGGCTCGAACTCATGAAATCCTCTAATCCGCAGAGCAAGTATGATCTGTTTTATTGGGAGAATCTTGAGAGAAATGCCACATCGGAAGTTGAGTATGTCATAGCCAAGAATGCAAAGTGCTTACCCATAGAGGTGAAGGCTGGAACGTCAGGAAAGATGAAGAGTCTACGGCTTTTCATGAATAAAAAAAATCTTACAGCTGGAATACGCAGTTCTCTGGAAAACTTCGGGCTTCTGGAGGTGTCGGACACTGAGGATAATGAGCAACCGATCAGACGTGTAATTGGTATCCTTCCGCTTTATGCAGTATGGAAGCTCCAGGATCTTCCGCTTCCTGATTAATGCTTTTATTAGCTCTAAATCCTATATACATTGCTATATATACGAAAGATGAGTAAAAGATTTGCATTTTACAAATATTATTAGTATTTTTGTAAGTGATAATATTTGATTAGATAATGGCATAAAATGGATGCAGGTGATAATATGTTGGCTCTTTTGGAGAGCCTTATGCCGGAGCCGGCGGAAGATGTGGCTCGTAAGATAGCCGATGATTTCAGGCAGCGTCGTGTAGAGAAAAGACTTACACGCTCCGACATTGCCCGGAAATCGGGGGTGGCACTTGCAAACATTACAAGGTTTGAACAGAAGGCCCTCATATCTCTAAATAATCTTATAGAACTGGCAATAGCACACTTGGCTATAACCTCGAAATAAAAAACATTTTTGCCACACCAAAATACTCCACAATGGAGGAGTTGCTCCAAATCCGCAAGAATCAAGGCAAAACAAAGGCCTATAAACGCAGAAAACCAAAGCCATGACAAAAATAGACCGGTTATCAGTCAACTTTCACAATAGAAAAGTCGGCACTCTTTCATTTGATCCGGAAGGGCAACTCCCATACAAAATGAATACCCCGGACCTGCAATTCAAAGATGTCTGCTTCTCCTATCCCCTCATCTCCACACTATGATACTACCTCACACTGTGTCAGGAATGTAAGCCCAAATCTTCACTTCAGAATACCGGACGATGCACCGGATTGTTTTGAAATGTCATTGCTTTGAGTGATTTTTTTACCAAATCCGAAAGTATAAGTGGCCGACAACTGCACAAACGCATGGCGGGAGGCATTGCTTATCCACCGATTCACGGAATAATTGGGGCTGATCATAGTATCGTGTGAGGCACGCCAGTTCCAACGCTGTAGATTTTGTGCTGTCAAAATGATGTTCCATCTTCCATTGCTCCAGCCTCCTTGAACAACGAAAACATCCTTATTACGTGTCCATAAACCTGACATTGAGTCATAATTATCCGTTGCATTCGCTGATTGGTAAGACAATGCAAAATTAAAATTTCCGAGATAGTACAGAGCCTGTACATAATAACTCAAACTTGAATGGTTGATATTGTACGGCTGACCATTTTGAACATATAGCTGCGCCAGTTGACCGGATAGGTATAATTTACTGTCAAATAAGTTTGTCGAGGCATTTATACCATAATTATAATGGCGGAATGTGCCGATAGGCTGTTGGATAGTGCGCACGATTCCATCAGGGGTTGCCTCATATACAAAGGCAGCTCTATTTCCGACAAGCCATGAATTGGCAAACACGGTCATATAGAATTTATTCGACGGGATAAATGTGTAATTAATCCCTATATCATAACTTCGATGAGATTTTAAGAGAGGATTGCCGGTATGCCAAAGAAAAGGTGAAACATGAATGATATTTTCACTTTTATAGTTTGAGGATGGAGGCCACACCGAATAATGAAAAACTGCTCCAATTGAATTCCGTTTATTGGGTACATATCTCACAGATGCGTCAATATATGGATAATAGGAATCTGAAATATTATCGTTTAGGCGAGTAGCAAGCCAGTTCCAGCCAATTCCAAAAGAAGTTGACAGTTTAGTCGTAGAAAAGTTATATGTCACGCCAATCTGACCAAATTTAGTCGTGGAGTTATCCAAGGCATTTACCGACCCGCTATAGTCAGTTTTGTTATGCTCATAAATACCTCTGATATGTGCCATCATGGAATGCTTTTCGGAAAAAGTATGATTATAGGTCAATACAGCATTTCCCTCATGTGTATGGTCATCCACTGCATTATATATTGAAGATATCTTAGATTCTATATAGCGAGAACTTTGGTCTGTATGGNAATNNGNATAGACNAACGATGCNGATAGAGAACTGTTTTTGGGCAGACTGAAAAAGTAATATCCATTGTAGTTCAGATATTGTGCTTTCTGAGTTGATCCGGAATAGTATTCATCTCTTGACATCTGGTGGTCATCATATACAACCTTACCTTCATTATCATTATGCGGCATACGGTCAAGACCAAATGTCATCAGACTGTTGGCAGTAATCTTATCTCCGGAATAAAGCGCCCTAAAACTGGTTTCATAATTCTGTTTACGATATTTGGAGCTTTCTGTTGTTGACTCTCTTTGGAAACTTTTTATCTCCCCGTTTTCTTGGGGCAGATGATAAGTCTCTGTCTGATCAACGGAAAAATGATTGTTAGCAATATAATATCCATACCCCATTATATCGTATGTCATNTTATTCTTGANAAATNTGNCATTAGCTTGAGCGTNACNTGNATTGACAATAAAATTCTCGACACCAAGTGCCTTTACATACCCGCCATACTCATATTTGGTCATTATGAAATTAATTACATGCATGTGACCCTGAAACCTCGGATCAGATGGGTATTCCAAATATTCCACAGTCTTCACATCCGTAACTCTCATCATTTTTAAATCTGACTCAGTAGCGGGCACAAAGTCTATGAATATTGCAACAGGCTGGCCTGACACCGTTGTAACGGCAGAAGATCCTAATCGCGTATTTAGTTGAGGAATAGGCATTCTGACGAGTAAATCAGTTGCTGTCTGCGATGCGTTCTTTTGCCGTTGTGTCGGACGGTAGATACTTCTGTCAGACAGCAGTGAGGCGTTATCTCCTTCAACTGTGACTGCTTTTAGCTTTATGGGCAACTCCGGCATGATGATCGTGCCGACATTGAAGGATTCGAATTTTTTATATATTGTCTTAAAACCAATACATGATAGCTTTGCAAGGATCCCTTGTCTATCACAAGGGATCGAGAAGCGTCCGTGGTCATCGGTTATCCCGTATGTTATGACTGTGGAATCATTCGGGGTAAGCAACATGACAGTAGCAGCTACGACCGGTTCATTATCGCTTCCAATAGCTTTTCCTGTAAAGACATATTTGCCATGCTGGAGTGCCTCGAGATAATATGTATCCCCGGATTTAACCAACGTAACCGGATTCAAGCCGATAGCCTGACGGAGAGCATCATAGGCATTGTCTGCCGTGACTGTCACGCTTGTCTTATAGGTTTCCAGCTCATTGAAAATGAAATTGATGTGAAGGTCGGGGTGGTCTTCCATTATTTTCCTGACTGCATTTGGCAGTGGAGTGGAGTTGAAATGATATGAGTAGGTCTTGGCTTCGGCCATAAAGACTGCCAACATTACCGCAAGAGATGTTATGATCCGTGCCATGGGTTCAATCTATCTTTATGGTCTTGTCATTGATTGTGAGAGTGATCTGCTCAAAGTTATTGAGACTCTCTACTATATCATCAATGGGAAGTGCCTGATTCCAGCGGAAATAAAGTCGGAGAGATTTGGCTGCATGATTATTGAAAATCACATTATAACCATAATAAGTGGCAGTCCGATTCATTATTGTCTCAAGAGTTTCATCATCAAAAACTATTATTTCCGGGGTCAATCCTTTCTCTGTATCAACAATCCTGACCGTATCCGGCTGAGACGTAACAATACCAGTTCCGGTCGTTAGCTCAACATCCGTTGTGGTCTCTAAACTCCCATTACTGATGCGGTATATTCCCATGCCCACAATTGCTGCTACTGCAGTGAACGAGACAATACAAATTGCGATACAGGCTACTGCATTTCGGGAAAAGAAACGAGGCAGCCAAGAGTGTCGAGATCTCTCCGACTTACGGTGATGTTTTACAAACTTCGCCCATTCTTCCTCTATATCGGGTGTGTCAATGGACTGAAGGCTTGATTTTATTTTGTAAAGCAAATCAAACGCCCCTTTTACTTCCTGATCACGTAGCATTGTCTCAATCTCTACCTGTGAGTAATGCTCCGGATGCTCCATTGCATCAAACAGTCGGTCTATTTTATCCATTTTGAGTAAGTTTTTGCCGTAATACATCTATTGCATGACGCAGATGCTTATAAACAGCCACCTTGCTGATGCGCAGATGATCAGCAATCTCCTGATAGCTCTTTCCGTCCGAGAACCTCAAATTGACAACGCAGCGGCACGCTTCAGTCAGATCTTTTGCAATCGTTGTCTGAATAAGAGTAATTGTGGTGTCGTCCGGCCAATCCTCATCTCCGATTTCCTGATCATCGTATGAATAACTCTCTTTCATTCGGTCTTGAGCCGACAGTCTGCGGAAATGTTTCAAGCAGCGGTTACGAACAGCTTTAAGTAAATATGCCTCCGAGACATCGGCCATGCCGGAATGTAGCAGGACTTCAAAGACATCGTGCACAATATCTCTTGACACATTATCATCATGAAGTATCAGCATCGCAAGCCGATACATCGCTGCATAATGCGTTCGGAAAAGCTGTCCTATGTCATCATAATTCGTCATACATATATATGACCCCTCACTCTCAAAAAAGCTAACCTCTGAATAGAAAAATTTTACAACTAAGTAGCTATTTAAATTAATGCATAGATATAATTTTGAGTCAGTCGCATCTCTTAGAGGATAAAATTTTTATTTACCGGTTCCAAAACGGGAGGAATCGATATGGGTATCGGTTTTAGGTTTGAATCCGTTGAATCGCCAGATGAATGTGAGTTTTAGGTTTCGGGTCATATCGCGGACTTTCATGCGATAGTCCTGACCGGCATTGTGGATGGTCATGGTCGGCGACCATTTGTTGAATATGTCATCGGCTTTCAAATCCACTTCACAGCATCGTTTTTTTCCGAACTGCCATTTGGCTCCGGCATCAATCCGCCATAGACCGGACATATCGGCTATTCCTTGCAACGATGGAGAAATATAACTGAAATCAACCGTCAATGAAACAGGACTGTTCCGGCTGAACTTGAAAGAATTGCTAAGTTCTCCATAGAAAATCCATTTGCTATTGTCGAAACTTATGTCATGGAACTTTTCGGCTTTCTCCCGTTGATTGAATACATTGGCTGTAGCAGTGGCGCCCCATATATATCCCACACCGAAAGGAGCATAGAGGTTAAGTCCTACCACACGCTTATAGTTCATATTTATTGTCTGATATATGAGATTGAGAGCGGTTGGAGACTGATATGGCAACTGCACTGTTGCTCCGTCTCCATACTGAAAATAGAGGGTCGCAACATATTTCTGTTTCAGGATGTAGTTGAACTGAGCATCATATTGTATATACGGCTGCAACTGCGGATTACCAATTATAGTTGAATAATCGTTGATATGGCTTGTGCCGCCATGAAGTTCCCAATATGACGGATAGATACGTTGGGTGTCGAAGTTGAGCTGAAATATGCTTTTTTGAGTTTTATAGTAAGTGGCACCAAGCTGAGGGATAAAACTCCAGTTGTGCTGATATTTATTGTGATAATATTCTCCTTTTGCAGAAACATTAAACGATAATCCCCAGTCAAACGAGCGCTGTGTACCGACATAAAGATTCGCTGCATTCTCGTTGAGAATATCATCGAAATCTGTATTGTCGTATAGATAGTAATTCTGAGAGCTATGATCTGCAGAGTGCTGGTATTCAGCACCATAATTTAACTGCCATTTACCAAGCTGATGTTGCTGGTCAACATACACATGCCATCTGTTTATCTCCTGACGATTTTCAGATCCAAGCAAATAATCTGTATCCTTATACAACGACTGCAAACGGTTTTCAAAATAACGTGTGTAATCTCCACCAACAGTCATACCGAAAGGTGCAGCATAACGCACGGCAATATTATGATAGCCTACAGGTGAAAGCATATTATAAAGATTTGTGAAGTTNCNGAGTGTGCCTGACGAAAGTCCNNTGCTCTTTGNATCTGATGCTATCTGACAATTNTAGGTTAGTTTAAGAGTTTTCNATGCANCAGTTGCAAATATGNTATTACTCCAGTTCTGTCGAATGCTTCGAGTATGATCTTGAATCATTGTTCTATCACCGTCAAAAAGA
>WFLX010297893.1_pt1 | contig 20433 bp, 20 predicted proteins | sample 4967041 | NCBI WGS metagenome assembly WFLX01 (sample SAMN12857096, study PRJNA449069) | gut metagenome | isolation source: stool from male and female vole | host: Microtus ochrogaster | place: USA:Florida | collected 2017
CTTGCGTACAATCAGAAAAAACTTCCTCAATCGCAGAAGCATAGGCAGTCGCTCGATCTCGAGCGACAAATTTCACTTTTTTATGATTTTTAAGCCACTCTTTAAACTCTTTTCCATCTCTACCTTTTAAAAGAGCTATAAGGTGATGATCTTGACCGGCATAAATAGCTGTGTAGTAGGTTTTTCCCTTTTTTAAAGCCACATCATCGACTCCAATCGTTTCGATATCAGGATCATCTGTGATGGAAATGTGAGAAAGAAGACGATTGATCGAATCATGAGAAATTTCAATTCCAATACAGTGGCAGATAAGCTCTGCATCTTTATCATTACAAAAAATAGAAATAGCCAATATAATCTCATTTAAATCATCTGCTCGGCGTTGGAAAAAGCGAAAGTGAGGAATATCCATGATAAAAGTACGAGCTGCACAATTAGGATTGAGACACTCTCTACGAGGTTGTCGGATGTGTAAGTAGGTAGTGTGACCCTCAATAGGGAAAAGCTGACAACAGCGGGTAGAGTAGCCGTGAGGTTTAGAAAGAGTAGATCCACAATGAGGACAAACAAATCCATCCTTTGGCTCTTTCTCGATGACATAAAAATGGAAGGTATCATTATCATCTTGATAAGATTGAAAAAGAGGATCTTCATCGAATAATGTTTTAAGAACTGGAGATAAAGTTAATAAAGAAAGAGAAGTCATAAAGAACTCCTTCCAAGGCTATCTTAAAGTAGGTATATCGCCTATTTTGAAATAGAAGGTAGTCTTTTATTTCATTTTATAAATCACGAAATGTCTACACAAAAAAGACACTCATAAAGAGTGTCTCAATGAAATTAGTAAATTTTACACAAATTGCGTAAGAACCTGTTTAACAATCTAGGTCTTTTTTACCATGTTCTTAATAATTCAACCGTTCCTTGAATGGTATAGGTCGTTCCTTTTGGAATATAGATGGTTTGATCAGGCACTAAGGTAAGTGTTTGATCTTCTGTACTTACCGTTCCCCGACCATGGCAAGTATTGAGAGTTTGAAAGTTTTCCTTAACCGTAAAGGTTTGTTGACCTTGATGAAGTTCAATTTTTTCCACACGGAAAAAAGGAGTTTCCAATTTCGTAAAGTTTTCAATTTTTCCCGAACCGTTGTTTCCAGAATAATTGATAACATCCAACGCTTTGGAAATGTGCATTTCGCGTTTCCGACCCCAATCATACATACGATATGTTGAATCGGAAGACTGTTGAACTTCAAAGAGTTTCAAGCCTCCCATGATGGCATGAACAGTTCCATGTGGAATATAGATCATATCGCCAGCTTGGACGGGAATGGTTTTTAATACCGTTTCAAGCTGATCGCCTTCGATAATTTGAGCCAACTTATTGCGGTTAAGCCCTTTTTGAAGGCCAGCNATTAATTGAGCNCCAGGTTTAGCATCTAAAATATACCAACATTCCGTTTTTCCATTGTCCTGTTCATATTCTTGAGCATAACTATCTCCAGGATGGACTTGGACAGAGAGGGGNTCATCTGCCTTAATAATCTTAATTAAGATGGGTAAAGAATGGCCTAAGTATTTTTTTAATGGTTCTTCTTCAGGCAATACCAAAGATTGACCATGGGAATGGGTAGAGAGAGTCCAAAGCTCATAGCCCCAAGGCCGAGCTGAGTAATAAGGTTTGGTTTTAAACATTTTTGGCATAATCCTTTTGACAAGAAAAGGGAACAAATCCCTTATTTTCACCTTTTAGTGTCGCTTGTCCTGCCTCCTCATTACAATTGTAAGACCCATCCAAAGAAACATAAAAGAGAATGCTATATGATTTCCTTAAAGGTTTAACGAATGAAATTCGTAAAAATAGGTGCTTCTATTTCTGGTAGACCGTTCTCCTCTTTTTGAGCTTGGATGGCATTCATCAAAAACACCATATTTTTTCCTAAGGTCCTCATGATTTGCAATCCTTCTTCATCCTGTTCGACTTCTCCAGGAATCATGCCATGCAAGGAGTTCCAATATTGACTAGAGACCACAGGCATTTGACTAATCGTAAAAAACTTATTGAGTTGATCAAAGGTTGCGGAGGCTCCTCCACGACGACAAGCCACTACCGCAGCTCCTACTTTCATTTTCTTGCTAAAAGGAGTGGAGTAGAAAAGTCTCGTTAAATAGGCCGTGAGCGTTGCATTGGGTTGAGCATAATAAACTGGAGTCCCTACAAGTAAGCCATCCGCTTTTTCAAACAAAGGAGCTGTTTCGTTGACTACATCATTGAAAACACATTTCCCATGCTTTTTACAATAGTTGCACGCAATGCAACCACGTACATCTTTATTTCCCAGTTGCAACCATTCAGTTGTAATTCCGTTTTCTTCTAATACTTTTTGCACTTCACGAAGTCCGATGGCGGTATTGCCATTTGGATGCGGACTGCCATTTACAATCAAAACATTCATAACGTTCCTTCTTCTTAACCGCGCGATCAAGGTATTCAAGCTAAATTAATTTTAGATCTTTATAGGTAATGCATTCAATATGATTTTGATCCATCCATGCTTTGAGTTTTGGATGGCTAAAAAAATGAGCGTCGTAAGTTCTAGCCATAGCCAAAGAAGAAATTTCAAGTAAATCGTAGTCAACATAGCCAGGATGCGCAGCGAGTTCATACGCTCGATCGCTTTGTAGATCGTCTTTTGAAAACAATTGGGTAATGCATTGCAAATCATTCGAAGGGAAATTGGATTTCCACGATAACAAACGACTTTGGGGAACTTCAAAGGGACTCGCATAATCCGCAAAATCTTCACGATTGATAAAAGAGCGAATGGGAATATGGTACTGCCTGGAAAATTCCTCCAATAATTCACTCCCTCCCACAATTTGTTCAATACCGTGATGCGAATTAAGATGATCAGGCTTTTTCCCCATAAGCTCTATAAATCGATCATATTGTGCTTGCAATTCTTGATGTATTTCCTCAATAGAGGCTTTACCTGGAGTAAATAAAATGGCTTTATCAAAAGTTCCATCCACTTTCACTAAACTTGGAACCTTACTAAGAGGTTTACCCGCTGTTACACAAAAATGGATTCCAACAGAAAGTCCCGGATTTTCTTTGGCNAGTCTTGCNGCTTCTTGGGCAAACGGCATATTCGTCATTAAAGAGGTAGAAGTCATGAGNCCTTTTTGATAACAATCGATCAGTGCTAGATTGCATCCATGAGTTAATCCAAAATCGTCTCCATTAACAATTAAACGCATTTTCTCTTCCTTACTTTCTTTACTTTATTTTTTTCGTTCTTCTCTAGGAACTAAGCGAAAAACCAAAAAAGTTTTTTCTTGGCCCTTGGGAGGATTACCATAGAATTGATAATGGTTTTCTTTTTAAGGAGAAACCATAGAAAGATAGAAAATAATTTTATTGCTTTAATTTTAAATACATCCTTTTTTACAGGCCAAGAAAAAAATGAAAGGAGGAAAAATTATGAATGATTCTTGGAATCCACAGGACTGGAGAGAACTTTTGCAGGCTTGCTCTAAAACTCAAAAGTATTTGATCGATTCGGTTTTTTCCATCAAAAGGACAATTGAACGCAATCGGCATCATACCCTGATTCGCTCTCTATCCTCACGATTAAAAACGCTTGAAAGTATTCGCTCTAAGCTTATCCGTTACAATTGGGAAGATTCTCCCGCCTCCGCCGCNCAAAATCTCCATGATATTGTCGGGGTNCGTCTGATTTGTTCTTATCTCAATGATATTTATACAGTGGTGGATCATTTAGCTACTTTAGAGGGCTTTACCATTATCCAAATTAAAGATTACATCAAAAATCCTAAGCCTTCTGGCTATCGTTCCTTGCATGTGATTGGCCAATGCGCGTTTTCCGGTCACCCCATTCAATGTGAAATTCAAATTCGAACGGCTGCGATGGATTCATGGGCTGCTATGNAACATCAAATGNGCTATAANAAAGATCTTCCCGATTCTCAATATGTCAACCAAGAACTTTTAGAGTGCGCTCGGCTTCTTTATGAAAGNGATGTAAAGATGCAAACTCTTCATCAATATCTTGATCATCAACGCCAAAGCCCTGTTTCCTCAAAAGNAGAAAANAGTTTTGANTCCAACCTTCCAAACTTAAAAGCGTAGTCCAATGTGATTAAGCGCATCAATTCCTTNTTAAAANCGAATCACGCGGTAAAATAAGAGCAAAAGAAAGGATGGAGACTATGCGTCAAATCGGAATTTGTGTTTATGGAGGGGCATCACAGGATGTAGCCAGTTGCTTTTTACAGGCGGGTCATCAAATTGGAGAAGCCATTGCGCGCCGTGGATGGCGCTTAATCAACGGTGGAGGCAATACTGGAATGATGGGAGCGACTATTCGAGGAGCTCTTGAATTTGGCGGTCAAACGATCGGCATTGCACCGTATTTTTTCCGTGAACTGGAAGCTCTTTTTGCAGATGGTGAGGAAACACTGTATACACGCACGATGCGCGAGCGCAAAGCGTTTATGGAATCTCTTTCAGATGCCTTTATCGCTTCCCCTGGTGGAATTGGAACTTTGGAAGAGTTTTATGAAATTCTCACTTTAAAGCAGCTCAAACAATTGGAAGCGCCTCTTGTCCTTTTAAACTTGGATGGCTACTATACCCCGCTTTTAAAAGCGATGGCCGCGATGGAGGAAGCGGGTTTCATTGGAGAATCGGTTAAAACTCTATTCAAAGTATGTGATAGCGTGGCGGAAACATTTGAATATTTGGATTCACAACTTAAATAAAAAAAAGGCGATCAGATCGCCCTTTTTGTTTGTTTAAGAAGAGGGGGTTTCCGTTTTGGATACCGTAGATACAATTCCTTGGGCCAATCCTGCAGCCCCTTGAATTTCAGAAGGAATGATAATTTTCGTCGCTTTTCCATCTGCAGCCCGTTCAAAGGCTTCAATGGCTTTTAAGCGCAAGACTTCATCGGTAATGCCCGCTTCGGATAAGTAGCGAAGCCCTTCTGCCGTTGCTTTTTGCACCGACTTGATGGCTTCGGCTTTACCCATCGCTTCTTGAATCATCGTCTCTCGTTTGGCTTTAGCTTCTAAAATCGCAGCTTCTTGTCGACCTTGAGCCACTAAAACCGTGGATTCCTTTTCACCTTCTGCTCGTAAAATCTTTTCACGACGTTCGCGTTCCGCTTTCATTTGTCGCTCCATCGCTTCTTGAATGGATTTAGGTGGCATGATGTTTTTAAGTTCCACTCGATTGATCTTAATACCCCAGGGATCCGTCGCCTCATCTAGAGTAGCCCGCATTTTGGTGTTGATATCATCACGACTTGTTAAGGTACGGTCAAGATCCATTTCTCCAATCACGTTACGTAAAGTGGTCGCGGTTAAGTTTTCAATCGCATTTAATGGTTGTTCTACTCCATAGGTATAAAGCTTAGGATCGGTAATTTGATAATAAATGACCGTATCGATGTGCATGGTAACATTGTCTTTCGTGATAACGGCTTGTGGGGGAAAGTCCGCCACTTGCTCTTTTAGATCCACTTTATTGGCAATACGATCCACAAAGGGCATTTTAAAATGTAAACCAACGTCGCTTGTCTCCAAATAGGCTCCAAGGCGTTGAATGACGTAAGCATGTGCTTGAGGAACGATGTACACCACGCTTTGAATCAAACCAATGAGCAATAAAACTGCTAAAACAATGAACACAATGGTAATGATAAATGAAAAATTCATATCTTCTCCTTAATGGTCTTTTCTTAGAGAAAAGATCTTGAAAAAGCGTAAGGTACTTAATANATGGGNGGCGGANTCGATCNAATTGTATCTTNATAAATTTGNCNCTCCAAAGGTTGAACTTCTAAAGTCACCCCATGGATACCGACCACTTTTACAATTTGGCCAATCACCAATGGAACGGGACAAGTGGCTTTCCAATCCATTCCATCAATGAAAACGCGCCCTTGCATACCCGGTCCAATGGGTTGTAGTACTTTGGCATTTTTTCCTAGTACCCGCATAGACCCTGATCCGGATAAATCATGTCGAAAGCGAAAATATTCTTGCAACTTCTGCTTAAAGAGGACAAAAAATCCGATCGAAACAGCGAAAAATGCAATGACCTGAAAGACAAAGCCGACATGGAAAAACGATAAAATGGCAGCCACGAGCGCTCCTGCACAAAACCAAATGGATACCAAAGAAACGGTTCCAATTTCAATGATCAGCATGAGGAGAGCAAAAATAAGCCAAAAAATCGTAAAGGCATAACTCGGCATCCAAAGCCTCCTTTCCAAATCGAATATTCGAAATTAGCTTTAGTGTAACGAAGGCCTATTCAAAAGGCTATATCTCTTATAAAAAAGACAGAGAACCTTAAGACTTCCTCTGTCTTTTCTTTTAAATTCTTAGGCCTTCTTTTTTCCTTTCCAAAGAAAAAAGAAAGGAAAAAAGAGGTTAGTTGTTCTTTCCATCCAAAATGCAATCAATGGCTAACACGATAAACAATAAGGGCAACGCATCTTGCCAATGGTTATAGTGAACCGCAAAATGATCACTCATATGCCACAGTTCTTTGTCGATGGTGGCAATTAAATTTCCTTTGGAATCCAGCACTTCAAAATTCCAACCTAGTTTTTTTCCCACAATACGCCAACCATTGTTGGTCATAAACAATTCAGGATGAATAAAGCGCCATTTCTGTTCAATTTTTTCTTCGGGTTTTCCAGGCTCAAAAATAAGAAATTTGTTTGGAATCGACCAAGTTTGTTCAAAGCGGCCAATTTCTTGGTTTTGAGCATTGTAAACAATTTGTTTGCGCAACAAAGATTTTTGTCCTTGAACATAAAAAAGTACTTGATCGTATTCGTTTTTCACTTCATATTTGCCCCAAAATGACCAAATATGTTGGGCGATGTATAAGGCATGTTGCATTCTCTCTCTCCTTTTTTTCTTTGAAAGGAAAAAACGCTCTTGTTATAGGCAAGAGCGCATAGTATTCCAGAAAATCAAGCCGCTAAATTGGGGGTAATTTCTTCGTTTGGTAAAGTGGCTTCCATTTTACAATGGAGGTCATCTAAAATCTCGTATACAGAAAATTCGGCAAACTCTGTTAAATGCAACCCGTCTGTTGTGAGTTTGGTTAACCCTTGCCATTCAAGTTCACTCGCAGTTTGACGAATGGAGACGGCCGAATAAGGAAGCGTATTGAAAATGGCGATCCAAGTCATGGTGCCACCCGCCTCGCGCAACAAATCCAGCATACAAAGTTGTAAATAATCGAGTTGGTTTTCTCGAGCGTATAATTTATAAAACCAATCCGAATCTTGACTGTAATAGAATCGTCCTTTTTTCATGAGTCTATTTTACAGGATGAAACCAAAGGAAACAAACGCCTTAAAGCCCTGCTTTTCTCCTACTTCTCTTTTCTTAAGCGATTCTCTTGTTTTTTTTGTTGAAGTGTGAATTTTCCCAAAAAAACACACATCGTCTTTGAAAATTGCAACAAAGCGTAAAAGGAAAAATGAAAATGGCCTATTTTGCGGTATCCTGTTTGGCGAAAACCAAAAGAAAGGATACTCAACATGACAAAAGTTGGAATTGCCGGATATGGAAATCTTGGCAAAGGAACGGAAAAAGCCGTTTTGGCTGCTCCAGATATGGAACTCGTTGGTGTTTTTACCCGTCGCGATCCAAGCTCAGTACAAACCGTAAGTGGTTGCCCTGTGTATTCTTTAGACGATGTCGATCAATTTAAAGACAAAATCGATGTCATGATTCTTTGTGGGGGNAGTGCCACGGATTTGCCNNNACAAACNCCCGCTTTGGCTTCCTTATTTAATGTAGNGGACTCCTTTGATACCCACGCTCGTATTCCTGAACACTTCGAAAACGTCAATCAAGCCGCTCAAGAGGCCAATAACACTGCAGCTATTTCAATTGGCTGGGATCCAGGTCTATTTTCTTTAAATCGTTTGATCGCTGAATCCATTTTGCCTGATGGCGAAAGTTATACGTTTTGGGGACGGGGTGTCTCCCAAGGCCATTCGGATGCGATTCGACGTATTGAAGGGGTAGTGGATGCAAGACAATACACCGTGCCAGTGGCCCAAGCCATTGAAGCGGCGCGCAGTGGCAGTCGCCCAGAACTGACTACCCGGCAAAAACATACTCGTGAATGCTATGTGGTCGTGGAAGAAGGTGCCGATAAAGCTGCGATTGAAGAAGCCATTAAAACCATGCCCAACTACTTCAGTGACTATGACACCACGGTGACCTTTATTAGCCAAGAAGAACTCGATGCCAATCATAAAGGATTACCTCATGGAGGCTTTGTCCTACGCAGTGGCAATACCGGTGAGAATCATCATTTAATCGAGTACTCTTTAACCTTAGATTCCAATCCCGAATTTACCGCTTCGGTTTTAACCGCAGTGGCTAGAGCCGTAGCGCGCATGAATCGCGAAGGTTTAACGGGAGCGAAAACCATTTTTGATATTCCCGCTAGCTACTTGTCCCCTCTTTCAGGCGAAGAGTTACGCGCCCACTTACTCTAAAATAAGAAAAGCCCTTCTTGACTTCTCAAGAAAGGCTTTTTTTAAGCGTTTTTGGCCGCTTTCATATGATCTAAAACCGCATCCGTTATTTCTTTGGTTCCACAACGAATCATTCCTTCGCTCATCATATCTGCCGTACGCAACCCATCGTTTAAAGTGGCTTCCACAGCTTTTTCAATGTGGCTAGCCTCTTCTTCCATATCAAAGGAATAGCGAAGCATCATGGCAGCGGACAAAATACAAGCCAAAGGATTGACTACGTTTTGTCCCGCAATATCCGGGGCCGAGCCATGAATGGGTTCGTACAAACCTCTTGGACCTTCGCCTAAAGAGGACGAGGGAATCATCCCAATGGAACCTGTAATTTCACTGGCTTCATCGGACAAAATATCCCCAAACATGTTTTCCGTTACAATGACATCGAATTGAGCGGGATTTTTACAAATTTGCATCGCTGCATTATCCACAAACATGACATCAAAATCCACCTCAGGATACTCTTTGGCCAAATCATAGAGTACGGCACGCCACAAACGCGAGGTGTCTAACACATTGGCTTTATCCACCAAAGTGAGCTTTTTATTGCGTTTCATCGCCGTTTCAAAACCAACCTTGCCAATGCGACGAATTTCGTTTTCATCATAGGGCATATAGTCAATGGCTTTACGCAGGCCATCTTCTTCAATGGTTTCGTGTCGTCCAAAGTACACTCCACCCGTCAATTCGCGCACAATGACAAAGTCAATACCACGGTCGGTAATGTCTTTTTTCAAAGGCGAAGCGTCTGCCAATTGTGGCCAAATTTTAGCTGGACGCAAATTGGAAAATAAACCCATTCCTTTACGCAAAGCCAAAAGACCTTTTTCAGGTCGCTTTGGCCCAGGCAATCCTTCCCATTTTGGTCCACCTACCGCCCCTAGCAATACGGCATCGCTTGCTAGGCATTTATCGAGTTCCGCTTGGGGTAAGGGTTCACCAAATTGATCAATGGCATCCCCCCCCATAGCAATAGGAACATAGTTCCACTCATGACCATATTGCTCGGCTACTAAATCCAACACCCGCAAGGTTTGTTCGATGATTTCTCGAGAGGAACAATCCCCACGAATGACACCGATGTTTTTTTGCATTCCTTTACCTTCTTTCTTTTGTAAACCACCCAGGGCAGCTTTTCGTTTATTGATCTTGTTGGTTGCGCAAATAATTCATCCAACCACCACTCGCAATGATTTCTTGAATAAAGGGAGGAAAAGGTTGAGCCGTCCAGCGTTTGCCAAGGGTGACATCTTCAATAATTCCTTCTTCAAAATTGACGATCACTTCATCCCCAGGTTGAATTTCTTCCGCGGCTTCTTCGCATTCCATAATGGGCAAACCGATATTAATCGCATTGCGATAAAAAATACGCGCAAAGGATTTGGCGATCACACAAGCAATGCCAGCCGTCTTAATCGCCAAAGGGGCATGTTCACGACTTGAACCGCATCCAAAATTCCAGCCTGCACACATTAAATCGCCTTCTTTTACATTTTTGGTAAAGTTTGCATCGATATCTTCCATACAGTGGGCGGCAAGAGCTTGGGCATCGGGTGTATTGAGGTAACGGGCTGGAATAATGACATCTGTATCCACATTATCTCCATACACAAATGTCTTTCCATGGGCTTCATTCATGAGAATTTTCTCCTTCTAGTTCGCGAGGATCGGCAATATAACCTTTTAAAGCGCTATAAGCCGCCGTATAGGGACTCGCTAAATACACTTCAGACGTTACATCACCCATACGGCCGACAAAGTTGCGATTCGTAGTTGAAATGCAGCGTTCATTAGGGGCTAAAATCCCCATATACCCGCCAAGACAAGGGCCACAAGTGGGAGTTGATACCACAGCACCAGCTTGAACGAAGGCCATCAAATAGCCATTGGCAATGCATTCTTTGTAAATATCCATCGTAGCGGGAATAATGATGCACCGTACTCCATCTTTGACTTGTCGACCATTTAAGACTTCAAAGGCGGCTTCCATATCTTCCATACGGCCATTGGTGCAACTTCCAATAACGACTTGATCAATTTCAATATCCGTAGAGTCTTTCGCCAAATGAGTGTTTTCCGGCAAATGCGGCCACGAGACCACAGGTTCGAGCTTGGATAAATCCATTACCACGACTTCATCATATACAGCATCGGGATCCGCTTGATAAATGGTGGGTTCGTTGGCCCCATGATCGGCTAAAAAGGCTAGGGTTTTTTCATCCACAGGGAAAATTCCATTTTTGGCTCCCGCCTCAATAGCCATATTGCAAATGCAAAGCCGATCATCCATAGATAACGAATGCGCTCCTTCGCCGGTAAATTCTAAGGATTTATAAAGGGCACCATCCACTCCAATTTGTCCAATTAAAGCTAAGATGACATCTTTTCCTGTGACATAAGGGGACAATTTCCCTACCAATTCCACTTTAATGGCAGAAGGCACCTTAAACCACGCTTTACCAGTGGCCATGCCAGCCGCCATATCAGTAGATCCAACTCCTGTGGAGAAAGCGCCAAGCGCACCATAAGTGCAGGTATGCGAATCGGCACCAATTAAGCAATCACCGGCGGTAATGCGCCCTTGCTCAGGCAATAAGGCATGTTCAATTCCCATTTTTCCAACATCATAAAAATGAGAAATATGATGTTGATGACAAAATGAGCGGCAAGTGGCGGATTGTTTGGCCGCTTTAATATCTTTATTGGGTACAAAGTGGTCCAAAACCACGTTGATTTTTTCTGGATCATAGACATGATCAAATCCAGCTTTTTCAAATTCGGCAATGGCGACTGGGGTGGTGATGTCATTGCCAAGTACGCCATCCAAATTGGCTAAAATCAATTGTCCTGGTTCTACCGTATCCAAATTGGCATGGGCAGCCAAGATTTTTTGAGTCATTGTCATGGCCATAGTTATTGCTCCTTTGTGTTTTGATTTTGGGCTTCAAAGCGATTGTTGATGGCTGAGCCAAGGGCTAAAATGCCGGAAAACAAAATATCGGAATCCGTTGCAGCCCCCCAGCTAATGGTTCCATCCAGCCAGCGTAAGCCAATATAACTTGCTGCCATCGCATCGGAACTTTTTCCCAATGTGTGATCCGTATAGGTTTCAAGGGTGTATTCCAAGCCAAGTCCTTTTTTAATCGCATTGTTAACGGCATTCAAGCGTCCATTTCCCGTGCCATACCATTCGTATTCTTCGCCATCAACCATGGCTGTTACGACGGCTTTAAGCGTTCGACCTTGAATAAAATGGGCTTCTTTGATTTCAATAACAGGACTCTTTTTGTTCAAATAAGTGGTTTGGAAAATTTCATAAATTTCTTCGGGCTTTAATTCGGCATGATGGCGATCGGAAACATCTTTAACGGTATAGCCAAAATGCTCACGCATTTTAGGAGGCAAATTGAAGCCAAAACGTGTTTCTAAGATGTAGCCAATTCCTCCTTTTCCAGATTGGGAGTTCACCCGAATGACATCGGCATCATACGTACGGGAAACATCATGAGGATCAATGGGTAAATAAGGTACGGTCCAACGCCCTAGGGGATCTTGTTCTTTGTATTTCATTCCCTTCGCAATCGCATCTTGGTGACTTCCCGAAAAAGCCGCAAAGACCAAGGCTCCGGCATAAGGTTGCCGTTCATGAACATGCATGCGGGTGAGGCGTTCATAGATTTCTACAATTTCGGGCATATCGGAAAAATCCAACTGAGGATCAATTCCAAGAACATATAAGTTCATGGCTAAAGTTACCGCATCCACATTTCCAGTGCGTTCACCATTGCCAAATAAACAACATTCCACCCGCTGGGCACCAGCGAGCAAAGCCAATTCCGTATCGGCTACTCCTGTNCCGCGATCGTTATGGGGATGAGTAGATAAAATAACGCTATCACGACGATGCAAGCGATCGGAACAGTACTCGATTTGGTTGGCATACACGTGGGGCAAGGACATCTNGACTGTAACGGGCAAGTTAATGATCATAGGACGATCGGGAGTNGNTTCCATAATATCNATNACCGCNTTGCAAACATCTAAAGCGTAATCAGGTTCTGTTCCTGTAAAGGATTCTGGAGAGTATTCAAATAAAAAGTTTCCATCGTACTCTTCNGAGAGCTGTTTAACCAAACGCGCCCCTTCCAAAGCAATTTCTTTGATGTCTTCTTTGGACTTTTTGAACACTTGTTCGCGTTGTGCTTTTGAGGTGGAATTATAAAAATGAACCACTGCTTTAGGAGCTCCTTTAATGGCTTCAAACGTTTTACGAATGATATGCTCGCGGCACTGGGTTAAAACTTGAATCGTCACATCTTCTGGAATCAAATCATTTTCAATGAGAGTCCGTAAAAATTCGTATTCGGTTTCTGAAGCAGCGGGAAAGCCTACTTCGATTTCTTTAAAGCCAATGCGGACAAGCAATTGAAAAAACTCAAGTTTTTCTTCTAAAGACATTGGAACAATGAGGGCTTGATTACCATCACGTAAATCCACTGAACACCAAATTGGGGCTTGCTCTGGATGATCTTTTTTTACCCAACGATATTCAGGATTTTCGACGGGAAAATATCCCGGAGAATACTTCGAAGCATCCATTTTGTTTCCTCCTTTAACCGTTTTGGACTTCAAAACGAGATAATAAAAAACCGTCTCTTTTATTTACGCCAAGGGCGCAAACAAAGAGACGGATAAATTCATTCCGCGGTACCACTCTTATTGTCACTTTTAAAAAGTGACCACTCAACGATCTAACAATCGTTTCTTCTGTAACGGGAAGACCCGGAAAGACTTACTTATTTCACTCTTTCAGCTCGAAGGGGAGTTGCCGAAGCCTTGTTTACGCCTTTCATCAACCGGCTGCTTTCTACCAAACAAATTGGCTAGGGAGTATTCCTTGTCATCGCTGTTAATCAATCGTGTCCTCATTTTAGAAAAGGGGGGAAAGCTTGTCAACGCACTCTCTAGGCTTTTGAAAGCGATTGAAGGAAAAAAGCACAAAAAACGAAAAGCTGGTCTCAAAAAGACATTTCGACTTAGAAAGGACATCTCAGGAAAAAGGATTGTCTAAAAAGAAAAATTAGAGTAGAATAATTTCGCAATTGTGCCCGTAGCTCAATGGATAGAGTAACAGATTCCGATTCTGGTGGTTGGAGGTTCGAGTCCTCTCGGGTGCGCCATTTTTTTTTGCTTTTTTGATGGGTCGCTATAGCTCAGCTGGATAGAGCAACCGCCTCCTAAGCGGTAGGTCAGAGGTTCAAATCCTCCTAGCGACGCCAAAGTTTAGTTCGCCAAGGTTCCTTGGCGTTTTTTAATTTTTTTTCCCTTTTCTTTGTAAGATCAAGGTATATTAAAAAAAGAAAAATCATTTTAAGTAAAGAAAAAGGAGAGATGATTATGGCTATTGTGGTGAACTTGTATTATACCGGAAAGCAAGGCAATGCTAAACGCTTTGTCCAGGATATGATTGAAAATGGAATTGTCGATCGTATTCGAGCTCAAGAAGGAAATTTACGCTATGAATATTTTCTTCCCCTTGATGATCCCGAAACGGTGCTTTTGATTGATAGCTGGAAAGATCAAGAATCGATCGATCGTCATCATGCTTCGCCTATGATGGCCGAAATTGCTAAATTGCGTGATCAATACGATTTGCATATGCGTGTTGAGCGCTTTACTAGCCAAGAAGATCTTCCCCAGAAAGACCAAGATTTTATTCGTAAATAGCTTGAAGCTTTTCAGGTCACCTTTAAAGTGAATCCCACATCTTGGTTCATTCCGTGCTAAGATCTTCCAATACGACCAACCTTTTTTCTTCCCATTTTTTGGGCTATTTTAGATTTTCTTTTTAAAAAGCGACTCCTAAAACAGAAATTTTAAACCAAATGCTTTGGGCAGGGAAAGCATAGCGAGTTTAAAATCTCTAACCAAAAAGAGACATTGATGGGTTTCGCTACTCATAAAATAAAGAAGGTTGGTTAATGGAGAGGAATTTCATGGTTGAGCGATATCCTGTACCAATTGAACCGTTAAATCGTTCTGGCTGGATCGATATTTATTTGCCAGATGATTATTATTCCGGAACTGATCGACGCTATCCGGTATTGTATATGTTTGATGGTCAAAATTTATTTTTTGATCAACAAGCTTCTTTTGGCACCTCATGGCATTTGAAAGAATTTTTGGATCAAGCACCCCATTCGTGCATTGTAGTTGGGTTGGAATGCGATCCGAGAGGAGACAATCGATTGCACGAATACACCCCTTATCCGCTCTCAGATACTTTTTTTGGCCACACCATTGGAGCAGGGGCGGTTTTGGCCGAATGGATTGTTCATTGGCTGAAACCCAAAATTGATCAAGGATTGCGCACTTGGCCCCAACGCGAAGCCACAGCGATTGCAGGCAGTTCGATGGGAGGCTTAATGGCCTTTTTTGCCATTATTCGGCATAATGAAGTGTTTTCAAAAGCGGCTTGTCTTTCTCCTTCAGTGATGGTGTGCCAAGAAGAAATTTCCCGCGAATTTGAATCCAAAAATCTCAATCCCGATACCCGTATTTATTGGTCCTTTGGCGCTAAAGAACTTTCCCCCATTCAACGCTTAGAAGCCGAAATGCTTTTAGAAGAATACAAGTGGTCTTTAGAATTTCGTGGGGGCTATGGGAAAGTCATGATTGTAGAAAATGGGTATCATAACGAAGAGTGTTGGGGGCGCCAAAACCCCAGTTTCTTTCACTTTTTCTGGGATGATCCCCATGATTTAAACGACTCCATCTTAGAACTCTAAAACGCTTTCAATATCGTATTGAGTGAAAAGGTGGCAAAGCGCTTCGTTGTTTCCTCAGGAAGGAGCATTGATTCGACTAGAATCAAAATCAAAGAGTATGGACGATCTCAATATGATTTCCTTTGGAATCATCGCTGATGCGGGCGATTCCAAACATTATTCTATGGAAGCTTTGGCCAATGCTGAACGCCATGAGTTTTCTAATGTCGATAATTTATTGCGTCAAAGCCGCAATGCCCTTGAAAAGGCTCGACGGGCCCAAACGGATTTGTTGTTTGCTGAAATGAATGGGCAAGCTCAAAAAGTAAGTGTGCTCTTAGTGCATTCTCAAGACCACTTAATGAATGCTGAATTGGCTCTAGATTTAATCGAAAAAATGATCAAAACACTCCGTAACCAAGCAGAGCTTGAACAACGTGTAGCCTATTTAGAAAGAGTGGTTGAAAGCCAAGCCTAAGCCCCCTAACAGCCAAGGAAAAAAAAGGAGAATTGGTGTGAAACTTATTCTAATTTGTAGCGGAGGGATGTCGACATCTTGGATTGTCAACAAAATTAAAGACTATGCTAGTCAAAATGAACCAGATTTAGAATTGAATGCATTTGGTTTATTGGATTATTTTCCTCATGCTCATGAAGCCGATGTAATCTTATTAGGACCACAAATTGGATATTATAAAGATAAAATTGCTAAGCGTACTGGAAAGCCTGTAGCGGTTATTTCCTCTAAAGATTATGCTACGGCTAATACAGTCGGAATTGTTCAACAAGCCAAAGAATTAATTTCATAGTTCTAGCGCTACTTCGGTAGCGCTTTTTTTGTTGTTGAGCTTAATTTCACACCTAATCTGTACGAAAAAAAGTAAATTTCATAAATAAGAGAGTGAAAAAAAACATTTCTTTCAGAAAATGAAAAATTCTTTCAGTTTTTGAATCAATTTCCTTGGTAAAAAGAGTAGAAAGAGCAATAATGGAAAAGCAATTTGCTTTGAAATCAATACATTTTGCCCGATATAGTTTGGAAAGTTTAGATCAAAATTTCAATTTTTGGAATAAATATTCGAAACTTAAATTTTAGCATTTTTTAATTAAAATTTCATTTTAAACTATTGTAATTATTTTAGATGGCATTGTATTATAAAGTTGCGACAATTGGATTTTAGATTTCTTGAGAATTTAAGATCGTAAACAGGATAAAAACATAGGAGGTCCGAAATGAAAAAAGAATATGAAGAATTGCAAGTAAAAGGACTCGATGAGGTTAAAATTTTGGTTAATGAGGAGACCTCTTACGCCGATACCAGTCGCTCGCGTGAAAAACGCTTTGCTGAACTTTTAGAGCGTTTCTGGAATGAAGACGAATTAGCAGAAAATACAACTCGTTAAATCAGCCTTATACTCGGTGAAAATCCGAGATTTTTTATTAAAGTTTGAAAATGATTCTTCTAAATAAGAAAAACGATGATCTAAGACCATCGCTTGAGAAAAATCGTCGTCTTTGTTTTTTAGCTTTCCTTACGTTGCGCTTTGTTTTTTTCTCGCTGTTCTTTGGCTTTTTCTCGTTGCTTTTCCTTCGCGTCCTCACCCAAATCGTATAAAATTTTGTCTTTATTTTTATAGAAGTTAGCCCATTTTTCGGCCTCAGGATCGGCTAAATGTTTTACATGTTTATCGTACACGTTTGCTAAAGAAAATTGGTTCGTTTCATCATCGTATTCAAATTCATAAATCGTACAATTTTCCGTTTTACGCATCGCTTTGGCTTTTTTGTCATCCACACGTCGAGCGAATTGAAAGGCACAAGCTCCGTGAGTACACATTAAAATCGTGGAAGATGGATCTTCTTTCATAACTTTGGAAATGGTGTCATACATTCGTTTTCCTACGTCTTTACGATTTTCCCCTCCAAATTGAACATAAAATCCCATTACATCACCTTGCATTCCGGGTTCGGCTTTTGCAATTTCTTCTCCTTCCATTTCTCCATAAAACATTTCTTTGATTCCTTCAAGTTTTTGATAAGGTTGATCGGTGATGTCTTTGAGCGTTTCTTCGGTACGTCCTAAAGTTGAACAATAAAAGGAAGTAGGATGAATGTCATTTTTTTCGAGCCACTTTTTAACTTCTTTGGCTTGTTTGTGACCATGAGGCGTTAAAGGCGAATCACACCAGCCTTGAATAAGACGCTTTCGATTGAAGATAGTTTGACCATGGCGTACAAGATATAATTTTTTTTTCATAATTTTACCTTCTCTTTTTTTCTTTATCAGTTTCTAGCTTTACTCCTCTACTTTTAATAAAAATATTAATCGATGTCCCTTTTTAAGGTTGAAAAATGGAAAAGAATAGATAACCTAAAAATCGATCTATTTTAAAGAAACTGATTTTTCTTAAAAGATCATAATCTTAAAAAGATTAAAGATCTCTTTGATGTCTTAACACTCTTTCTCTGAGTTAGAAAATAAGTTTTAAAATATTAAAAATTCGATTTTGTCACCTTAAATGACCGAATTTGAAGAAAGCGTTTATAAAAAGATTTAAAAAAGTAAGTTTTCGGGTTATTTTTTGGTTTTTTTGTAGAAATGTGCATTCATTTTTCGTCTCTCCAAAATCCTCGATATACTGAACCTAGTATCATATGGCTGTATTCCTTCCTTGGTCATTCCCTGCTTTTTGCTTGAAGTTTTTATCTTCCAGCTTGGCTTTTGCGTTTCGCCTTAGCTTTTTGAAAAGGGAAAAGGAAAAGCGAAGGGACCCCACTTTTCATTGCGCCTTCGGTCAATAAGGAACTGTTTTGAAGACGCCTCTTGGATATAGAAGACATTTTCCATTTGACCTTCATTTTAAAAAGGATGAGTATCGTTTTAGGCGCTTTGCGGTCGAGTTTCGTTTTCCGTTCTCGAAAAGCAAACCAGCAAAAAACAAAATCCAAAGTGGCATAGGCAGGGCAGCCAACATTTTTGAAGACTAAGAAAAGACGAACAGAAAGGAAGGTTCGGGTTTTCTTCCCATAACTCAGGAACTTCAACCCGAAAGGCTATGACGAACCTAGATCAACAATCCGTAAATGCAATTCGAATTCTTGCAGCTGATGCCGTACAAAAGGCGAACTCTGGACATCCTGGAGCGCCTCTAGGTACAGCTCCTATGATGTATGAACTGTATGGACATCAGCTCATGCACAATCCTGAAAATCCAACTTGGCCAAACCGAGATCGCTTTATTTTATCTGGTGGACACGGCTCGGCCGGTTTATATGCTTTGCTTCATTTATTTGGTTATGATGTGAGCTTAGAAAACTTAAAAAATTTCCGTCAGCTTGGATCCAACACTCCAGGCCATCCAGAATTTGGACATACTTGTGCGGTAGAATGCACAACTGGTCCTCTTGGCTCTGGTTTATCGGCTGGAGTTGGTATGGCAATTGCTGAACAATTTTTAGGCTCTCACTTTAACAAACCTGGCTATCCTATCGTCGATCACTTTACCTTTGTAGAGGTGGGAGATGGCGATTTAATGGAGGGCATTTCCGAAGAGGCTTTATCTTTAGCTGGAACTTTAAAACTCAATAAGTTAATCGTTTTATACGATTCCAATAAGATTTCTATCGAAGGCGATACAGATATGGTATTCGCTGAAGATGTCAATAAGCGTATGGAAGCTCTAGGTTTTCATACTTGGACTGTAGATGGCAATGATTTAGAAGAAATTCGATCTGCTATTGAGGCTGCCAAAGCTGATCTAGAAAAACCTTCTTTCATCACAGTAAAAACCAAAATTGGATATGGATCTCCAAAAGAAGGCAGTGCTAGTAGCCATGGTGAACCCCTTGGTGTAGACAATGTAAAAGCTTTAAAGCGAAATTTGGGATGGGATGAAGAGTCTAGTTTTTATGTTCCCGAAGAGGTTTATACGAATTTCAAAGAATTAGCCAAACGTGGTCAAGCCAAGGAAAAAGCTTGGAATGAATTATATGCTCAATACAAAGAAACTTATCCAGAATTAGAAGCCGAATATGTTAAAATGCTCAATCAAACGCCTGATCCCGTGGCTTTAGAAGCCGCTGATCTTTGGAATGTTACAGATAAAGCAGAGGCCACTCGTGTATCATCTGGAAAATGCTTAAATAAGTTGAAAGATGTAATGCCAAGCTTAATTGGTGGTTCCGCTGACCTCGGTCCTTCTAATAAAACATATATGGATGGGGCGGGCGATTTTTCAGCTGAAAATCCTCAAGGTCGTAACTTACATTTTGGAGTTCGTGAATTGGCAATGGCTGGAATTTCCAATGGTCTGGCTCTTTCAGGCTTGCGTCCTTATGCTGGAACTTTCTTTGTATTCTCCGATTATTCAAAACCAATGGTGCGATTGGCTGCTTTAATGAAATTGCCAGTGGTATATGTGTTCTCTCATGATTCCATTGGAGTAGGAGAAGATGGTCCCACTCATCAACCCATTGAACATTTAGCTTCTTATCGTTCCATTCCTAACNNTATTGTTTTCCGTCCNGCGGATGCTACAGAAACCGCTGCTGGTTGGACGTTAGCGGNTAATCGTACAAATGGACCAACTGTGCTCGTGTTGACTCGTCAAAATGTAGAGCAACTTAAAGAAACCTCNAANGANGCTTTAAAGGGAGCTTATATTGTTAAAGATTCCAAAAATCCAGAACCGGAAGCAATCTTTATTGCTTCTGGTTCTGAGGTGGCTCCTACTCTTAAAGCCGCAGAAGTTTTAGAAGCAGAAGGGGTAGATGTGCGTGTTGTTTCGATGCCAAGTATGGAATTATTCGAAATGCAACCTAAGGAATATCGTGAATCAGTATTACCTAGAAAATGTCGCAATCGTGTATCCGTTGAAGCCTCCAAAGACTTTGGTTGGGGACGTTATATCGGCTTAGATGGCGATATGGTAGGCATGAAGGACTTTGGTACTTCTGCTCCTGGAAATCAACTGTTTGAATACTTTGGCTTTACCCCCGAAAACATTGCGAATACCATGCGTAATGTTTTAGCTCAAAATAAAGATGAATCAAAATTGGCGGCGTTAGA